>Ga0160455_100248_pt1 | contig 42203 bp, 67 predicted proteins | sample HID1972I_E6MG_FD_108206 | JGI IMG/M metagenome (GOLD analysis project Ga0160455, IMG submission 108206) | Enriched pill bug-associated microbial communities from UW Madison campus, WI, USA - HID1972I_E6 MG | ecosystem: Host-associated > Arthropoda: Insects > Digestive system > Unclassified ... | reverse complement strand
TTATTGGCTTGTCGGAAAGCGCGTGCTTCGTCAGGCGGTTGATGAGCTGACTTGCCTGGATTTTTTCGCGCACCGCATCAGGGTGCCAGAGCTGCTTACGAGCGGCCATGTCAGGCCTCTTTGAATGTGACCCCATAGGGGGCGAGCGCACTCGCCACGAACTCTTGCCCAAGGGTGTCGATCATGGTTTCGAACAGCGCGTAGAAGGCGCCAGTGAAATCGAGCCAGCGGCCTCCAACCCAAGCCCCGACTTGATTGCCGGACGCTTTAGCCTTCAGGACCATCGCCATTTGCGGCGCGATCTGAGTGAAGCTCTTGCCGAGGCCGGCCTTATCTCGCGCCGCCCGCCGCTCTTGAGCCTCTGCCAAATGCCGAAGATAAACTTGAGCACCCATGACGCCGCCGGGCATCACATTGGTCAGAGCCTGAAGCCCGTATGACGCGATCAGGTCGAACTCGGCTTGGAGGGCTTCGTTCTCATCGTCATGCCTGGAGACTATGCGATGCTCAACGGCCTTACCGGAGGCCCAAATATCTCGGATTCGCTCGCACTTGCGAGAGTGGGTGCCCTTAGCCGCATCAGCCTCATGATGGTGCATGCGACGCTTCTGGCCCTTGCCGACGTAGAACGCTTCGCTAGTGCGAGGATCTATCAGCTCGTAGACGTAGAAGCGCGACATCCGTCACCCTACGAAAAAGCCCGGCAGCCTTTGGGGCTCCGGGCGGGAAGGATCGTGCGGCTGTTGCCACCTTGCGCTGTGGTCAGCAGCGCTCCCTGACGACCAATCAGGTATTTCGCACGAACTGTATCGACGAGGCCGGGCTTGATACCGGCTTGAGGTTTCTCCGCTGTACGCTCTACGGCGCCCAGCCGCTTGCGCGACCGCAGGAGTTACACCATTCGGATCCCTGCTGGCGGAGGGCCGGCCATCAGCGATGAAGCTGATCGTAACCACCCTCGGTTTGCCTTCCGCGCTTCCTTCAGCGCCGCTCGTCGAATCAAAAGCGCCCGGCCATCTCTGAACCGGGCGCGAAAAACCAATCTGAAAATCAGTAGTGCCAGATGGCAGGGCGGCCGTCAAGAGTCGCCATTCGGCATTCACAGCCGCAACCGATTGGCGATGACGTTCACGGCGCAGCGAAACGCGCCAAGCTCGGCATCGTTCGTAGGATCGCGGTCGCTGACGCAGACGCGGGTGAGGATGCGGTTGCCGTCGTAGAGCACGCCGGCGTCTGCCAATGCGTCCTGCAACTCGCCATAGTCGGAGCGGATGCTGGCGATGCGCTCGTCCTCGGTCTGCATGATCTCGTCTGCGATGCGGCTGTCTACCGGGACAGGATCGCGCTGCTGTTCGAGATCGAGCTTCACCATGTTGGCGAGCACGCTCTGAAATCGCGGCAGCGTGCCGGTGATGTGCTTCATGTGGCGGATGGTTCGGGTCATGTAGATCTCGGCTGCCTGGTGCTGGCGCTGATCGATCTGGCCGCCGATGAAGAGCCTGCCAAAGGCGTATCCGGCATATTGCGAGGCGTTGCCGCGACGATGGGGCTGGGCGAGGACGACGGCCATGATCTTCTCCGGCTTCTCCGCTTTGGGTCCGCGGTAGGAATGGACGATCTGCCCGCTGGGATAGCGGGGGACGTTCTGCTTAGGAGCGGGGCCAACCTTCGCCCTTGTTTCAGCGTTCATGGGGTGTCTTTCTTTGTGGCATCCGCTAGATTCCGGCCAGAACCTTCCAGCGCCTCGTCTATTGTGCGCCGTAGCTCCAACAGGTCTTCGCGCTCGTAGACGAGGAACAGGGCATTCTCATTGAAAGACCCGTCACGCCCGTAATCGCCATTGATGGGGTAGCTCGCGCCGCTCTCAAGCATCTCATCAAGACGGCGGCCCCATTCGCCACTGTCTTCCGCGTCGATGCTCTGGAGGTCGCGAAGCAGGAAGTCGCGCTCCCATGTCTCACCTTTGACGTGGAGCGTGCCGAACACCCACCGCTCGCATTCGCAGAACAGCGTCCCCTCAGGCAGCTTACGGAACTCGTCGAGCCGATAGACCTTCATTTTCCGCTCCTGCCGTTGGTGGTCAAATCTGATAGAAGCCAGCGATGCAGAAACGAGTGCACCGAAAGCCAACGCCCATTGTAAGCGCTGCGGCTGAAGTCACCCCATCTCATGCTACTGCCCTCTGGGGTTGGATTTTGGGGTGGCATCCGCGAGATGACTGCCAGAACCTTTCAGACGCTCGGCAATGGCGCGCTTGCGGAGCTTTGCAGCCGCCGCGTCCGACGCCGTATGCCGCTCGAAACGCATGCAGCCAGGAGGAGCCTTGGTCTTTTCAACCTTTCGGGAGGCCTTCATACCGCGCTTCCCGCATCGAAATGGAATCCGAGCGCCCTGAAGAACTGCTCGCGTGCAGCGCTCTGCTCGCGGTCGATCTCCTTCGCGATATTGCGCTCGCGCTGAATGCGCATGGCCGCCGAAAGCGACAGGCTGCGCGAGGCGGCTAGATCGGGGTCTAGCGGCCAAGGATGCCGGCGACCGATCTCCCGACGCGTCTGGTCAACCCAATCCTGGGAGAAAACGCGCTTTGCCCAGCTTCTGCACCAGTCGGGGTCAGGCCCACTTGAGCCGGTTGCAAACGGGCCGCCATAATTCTTGGCAGCCTGATCATAGATCGAGCCGGCAGCATCAGCGCTCAGCCCGGCCTTCTGAGCAGCTTCTCGCGCGACCACAGGCACCGCAACAGGAGCAGCAGCGAGCAGCCTGAGAAATCCTCGACGACCGACACTCATGCCGCGCGCTCTCCCTTGTTCTGGGGCAGGCCTGACGGGATTTCCGCACGAGCCTTCTGCCAGGCGTCGTATTCGTCGTAGGGCGAGGGAACCGCGCGATCCGACCAGTTGCGGGCCATGTCAGCCACGCGGCGCTTGCTGTCCTCGGTCGGCTCGACATCGCCGGGCGCAGGCAGTGCCAGGCGCTTCGGCGGGGCGAGCAAGTCCTCGCAGTAGCGGCAGGCGCGGGACAGTTCGGCCGTGGTCGGCAGGAACCGGCCTCCGAACCAGTCGAACTCGCCACGGATGAGCCGCGTCACCGCCTTCTGGATCGCCGGGAGGGAATAGCCCTCAACGGCCATGAGGTAGGTCGCGGCGCCGCCCATGCCGTTGCCGCGCTCTGCCGGATAGGCGACGAACAGCGGCTTCAGGGCGTTGGTGGCCTCAGTTTGCGATGCGGGCGAATGGCTGGACATTGTTGCCGAACCTCAGGTTTTCGATTTCTTCCAGGCCTTCGAGGAGAGAGTTAGGTTTGGCTTGGCGGTGGGGAGGAGGCCCGGTAGGACGATCCGACAAGACGCGGGCGATGTAGGGGATGGGATCGCCGCTGCCGTGGATGGACGCTTCGTTGATCGCCCACAGGACGCGTCCGGCGTCGCTGCCGGTGTCCTTCAGCCACTTGCCAACCATGCTGCGGGCCTTCGGCGGCACGACGTGCATCGTCTCAAGCGTCAGGATTCCATCGGTCCAAAGCTGATCGACGAGAGAAACGGCCGGCTTCGGCGCTGGCTCAGGCCGGCAGTTAGCGTCAGCTAACTGAATATCTGTTTCTGTCTCTGTATCTGGTGAGTCACCGTGACGTGACGGTGACGTCACTTCTCCGTTCTGGTGACGGTCAGGAGTGTCCCCCTGCGCCTGTTTTCGCCTGTCACGATAACGTTTCTGGCGTTCTGCGGAGCGGTCCGACTGAAACTGACGGTCGCACCACTTAGCCACAGAACCCGCATCAAGTCGGCCCATGTGTCCCAGGCACTCGACAACGCGGACAACGTCAGCCTCATCCGCTCGAAGAAAGTAGGCGACCTCGGCGGTGTCCAGTTCGTATCGTCCATTGTCATCGATCTCCGCAGCGCTTTCGAGGATGGCGCACCAGACCCACACAACGCGCTCGACAGGTTGCTTTGCCTTGATCGCAGCGCTCACAAGCTTGTCGTCGCGGCAGAGGCCGGCGTAGTGGCGAAACCAGCGGCTCATCAGAAGCGCTCCACCTTCCAGCCGCTGCCCTTGCTTTTGGGGAGGGCCTGCACGGCGATGAACTGCATGGGGTAGATCGACGCCGCGACCTTGATCTTGACCCGCGCATCGTCCTCCCAATGGCCCTTGACCTCGTGGCATTCGAGGGCTCCATCGGCACGGAGAACGAGGAAATCCGGGCTGTAGAACGTGTTGTCAGCAAGGCGCAGCTTGGCCGCTTCGAACTTCCACCAGAGCACGTCCTTGCAGAGAATGAGCGTGTCGAGGAAGGTCGCATAGGCGGCTTCCGTCTTGTTCATCGTGCCGACCGGGAGCCGGCCAAGGGCGCGCGTCGCGAACTTCACGGCCGGCGCTCCTGCTGAACGGTAGCCTTCGCGCGCTCGACCAGTTCGCCCATATCCTTCGGGCGGGTTTCAAGAGCCCGCTCACAAGCTTCGATGAAGGCTTGCTCGTCGCGGAGAGCCTTGCGGGCGCGGGCCGCGGCGAGGCGGATAGCGGGGACTACGACGCTCATCGCCTGTACCCTCCCATGCCGCGCACGTTTTCCCCGCGCCGGTCGTTCTCTCGGCGGATGGCATGGAGGACCGTCGTATGATCGCGATTGAAAATCCTCCCGATAGCCGGGAGGGATAACGGCGTGTCGCGAGCGCATAGCCACATGGCTTGCTGGCGGGCGGCGACGACGACAGCCGTACGGCCATCCGCGATGAGATCTGACGCGAGGAGCCCGCAATCGGCCGCTACTTGGCCGAGTATATACCGGCCCTGCTCATGCCGCCGGACGCTTTCAGGAACCCGCTCGAAGACGAGGCGGCAGTTCTTCGCCTCCCTGGCCATCGACCGGACCCGCTGGGCCGTGGACCTAGTGAACCTGAGCCCCAGCTTGCCGGCATAGTCACTGACGCCGCCAGGGCTTCGGCCGATACGCCTAGCGATGGCTTTCTTTGAGAGGCCATCGGCTACCAAGGTGCGGAGAGCCTCGACCTCGTCGGCTGTCCACCGAGAGCCTGAGACGGGTGGCTTGTCGAGGACCAAGGGGGCGCGAGGCTCCGCCTTAACCTGCGGAGTGACGGGATAGAACGCTTTCCGCCGCTCGGCATAATCCGCAAGCATCTGGGCAGCGTCGGTGTATTCGATTGCTGCGAGGGTCATGGCTGCCCCCTCATTCGCGCCAGTCCTTCCCGGACGGCCTGAAGGGTCTTCTGAAGAGCCAGCAATTCTGACGCGTCGGGCCGGTTGCCGTCGCATTCTAGCGAGGCGAGGCGGCTATGCTCCGCATCGAGCAATTCAATCTCACGCTCAATATATTCAAGGCGGAGGTCGCGTATCGCTAGGTAGATGTCAGCATCAACCGATGCGACCCGTCGACGGACGATATTGGCAACCGTGCCAACCCCCGTGCCAAGCTCGCCAGCAATGAACAGGAGGGCGTCGTCCGCCCCTTGGTCATGGTAAACTGAACGATGGGAACAGCACTTGTTGAGCCATTCCGCGCATTGAAGCACAGAGCGAGACGGCTCAAAGCGTGCGGAACTCTTCTGAACCTCTGTCTTTAGTTCAAGGCGGTCTAGTTCGCGCGTCAGAGGCGCCAAACCGTCTGAAAAATCAAACCATTCGCCTGTCAGCCGGCGCTCTGCGAATGCAGCATGCAGTCGGCGCTCAAGCGTTTCGTCGCCGGAAACTACGGCGAGCAACTGCAACTGGTCAGCCGACCCGGTTTGGAGTTCTTTCATTCGGCCGATCGCGTTCCCCTTCGTGAAGCCGATTTTCACAAAGCCACGATCGTTGAGGATGAAGTAGACTCTGCTCATTTACGCACCCGCTCCGCCAAAGACACGACGCACTCGACGAGCCAAATCGCGCCATCGAGCAATGCGTTCACGATCCGCATCGGAAGACTTGGCGGCGTATCGGAGCGCCGCATATTCCAACCTGTCGGCATGGTGCTGCATTTCCTTCATGAGCATGTGTTCGGAGATTTTGACTTCGGCCTCGAAGAGAGCCTCTTCGTCATCGACCTGGATCGCGCGGGCTTCGCCGGCATGCAGAGCGCGGACGCGACGAGGCCCCAGCCCAAGAAAGCGGGCGGCCTTCGGATAGGCGTCCTTGATCGTGCTGTTAGGCGAGATGAACGCGAGAACGGCGCCAACTCGCGCCCTGAATTCTACTGCACGCATATCGGTAGCCTTGGGTACGAAACCCACGCGAGGGCGTGAGATTTCCGCGAAGTGAGCTGAGGTTTCCATGACCTTGGGTTCCGTTCTGACGATCCTGAGAGCGTCAGAAGGAGAGAGACATGGAGCGGCTTGGAGACATCGTGGCGCGGATAATCGAGCGTGCGCGACACGATATGATGCAGACTAATCATGGCGAGCGAACTCCCCATGCAACGAAGCCGCGAGGCGTTGGCGCGCCTCGCGAGCCTCTTCCAAGGTCTTGGCATGGCAGTGGACTGCCAGACGCCCGGCCTGAACGCGAACTCGGTAATAACCATCGGCGCCCTGCGAGACGCCTTTAACCCCGGTCGTGTTGTTGGAAGCGCGCCTTTTGTTGAAGGCGTTTTGAGATGTACTGCAGGCTCTCAGATTGCCCGCAGCGTTGTTCAGCGGGTTGCCGTCGATATGGTCAATTAGCTCCGGCGGCTCCTCCGCATAGTGGAGTAGCCAAGCGAGCCGATGCCCCATGACGACGCGGCCGCGCACTGCAACGCGGGCGTACCCATTCTTCTCGAAGCCAATCGTCTTCCCAGAACGGGAAAACAAACCAGTTTCGGCGTCATAGGAGATGTAGGTTTGCGCGTAGACCAAGAGCGGCAAAAGCGGCCGGGCGGATCGGCGCCCTTTCGATATTTGTTGGGCAGGCCGCATGCCGGCGGCACGCTTTATATTCCCAACAAAGGACGGCGAGACGCCTATCGCTTCTGCGATCTCGGTGGTGCCCGCGCCGTGCTCTGCCATGGAGCGGACCATGCTAATGTCGACCGCGAAGGCGGGCTTCAGACCGCAGTATTTTCTCCGCAGAAAGCTCGCGAAGCTTCTGGAGATGCCGAGGCGGGAAGCGACTTCACTGTCACCTATTCCGGCACTCACAAGGCCTCTGACAATGCCTCCGACATCCATCTGGTTGAGATGTCGAAATCTGGAGCGCTGCCCTGGCGAAATGCCTTTCGTAACCTTGCTCACCCACGCTTGGCTCGTTCCCGTGCAAAGCGCGATGTCTTTGATAAGTGCGCCGGAAGCTCGCATCGAGCGAGCTACCTCGGCATTCTCAGTCGAGATGCGGACGCCCTTCATGCCCACACCTCGAAAAGCCGATGCAGATAGAGCGCGACAGGACAAGCAGCGACGAAGAGCATGAAGCGATAGGGGGTCATGGCTCAGTTGCCCTTCGCTGCGACGCAGAGAGCGGCAGCCATCAGGCCGATGGGAGCGCCTAGGAACATGCCGAGGATGATGAGGGAGGCGGTGGTCATGTCATGCCGCCTCGTGCACGTGCACGCGAGGCCGGTTGACGGCCTGCATGTAGAGATCACGGATATGATCGCGCTCTTCGCGCTCGATCTCGGTTTTCTCCAGTTCGGAGACGACCCACTTGATCGCTTTCTTGTCGAAGCCGTTGGCTTTCGCCTCGGCCAGAACCTCAGCGATATCCTTGGCGAGTTCCTTGCGCTCTTCGGTCAGGCGCTGGATGCGCTCGACGATGGAACGGATCTGGTCGTTGGGCTCGCTCATGCTGCCCTCCCGAAGATTTCCGGTAGCAGCGTGTGACGCGGGATGCCCGTCGCCTTCTCGATAGCCAGCACGAGGCGGGGCGACGGCTTGCGGCGTCCCTTCTCAAGGTCATGCAGATAGCCGGGGCTCGTGCCGATCTTGGCGGCGAGGCCCTGAAGCGTCAGCTCGTTGAGAGCACGGTATGCGAGAAGAGGTGACATAGGCTCATGTTCGCATATCGCGAACTTAACCGCAACCCCAAAGTTCGCAACCTGCGTCACGCAGAATCGCGAGCTGCGAACTATGCTCGCGCCATGGATACCGACGACAAGCTTTTCCTCGGAGCGCAGCTAAAAAAGTGGCGAAAGGCCAAGGGCCTGACGCTTGACCAGCTCGCGGCTGATATCGAAACGTCCAAGGGCTACCTATCTGAGATGGAGCGCGACAAGCGGCCGTTAAGCTCGCGTTGGCTGGCGCGGGTGGCGAAGTTCTACGACACCCAGGTATCCGAAATCATTGGCGTCACCCTATCGGCCGATGACGACGCAGAGGTTGCCGAAGCGGCGGATCTGATCCGCAAGCTGAAGAAGCGCGGGAAGATGGACAAGGTCCAGTCCTATCTTCGTTTTCTTGAAGCAGAGCCCGAAAGTGCGCCAGCGCCCGCTGACGCTTTTGACGGGGTAGAGAAGCCCAAGCCATAAGGGCATCGATAAGCTCGGTGTCCTCGTCCATTTGCCTCCCCTTTGTTTTAATGTTTACGGTTCGTTCACCGTACGCAAGACCCTAGTGTCAGGACGCTGACAGGGGGAGTCAGCAGGAGACTTTATTCCCATTTTTGGTTAAGCTGCCCCGTTAATATCGGGGATTTCGCGCGACTGCTGACAGGTGGCGTCAGTGCCGTTCGTGGTCCGCGAACAAAAGTTCGCAGATGGCGAAAATAACAGTTGCGCGTCAGTTCGCGATATGCGAACTTCTCCCTACGAACAAGGGAGGGCGGCGATGGCCTACACCTACAGCCACACGATTTACCTGAACGTCGGCTCCACTGAGATGCCGGTCGAAATCCAGTACACGGTCGAGCCTGGGTTTGCCGGCGACCGCGTCGACCCGCCTTACTCTGCCTCGGTCGATATCCAGTCCATCGAGGCTGTCATCGAGACGTGGCGCTTCGGCAAGAAGCTGACCGAGCGCAAGGCCGTCACTGGCTGGCTTGCCTCCATCATCGAGAACGATCCCGATCTTAACGCTGACCTCCTGAGCGAGGCTGGCGAGGAAGACGACTGCCGCGCCGACGAGGCTGCGGACATGCGCCGCGAAGACGCGAGGATGGGGCTGTGATGGAGCGCTCGACCCGAAAGCGGCAGGAACGGTTCATTTCCAGCTTCGACGGAGTGACGGGGCGTGATGCTCGCCACTACGCACTTCTGTTCCTCTCTCGTCGCGGCCTGTCTTGGCTGACCGACGAGCAGGTCGAAGAAATCACCGCGCAATTGGTGTCGGACGCACGGTTCTCCCAGCGCCTTCGCGTTCGCAACCGCGCAGCCCTTCGGAGGGCGTTCTGATGCTCCCCGCCTTCAACCTCCACATGTCCGGCGCCAAGAGCGCCCTTGCCGGCGGCAACCGCGACCACGCCAACGCGCTGGTTCGGAAGGCCCTCGGCATCGCCTCCCGCATGAACGACGGCAAGCGCAAGGGCCTCTGCCTGCGCATTTTGAAATGGCTGCGAAAGGGAATTCAGTCATGAGCACCGTTGATTATCTCCAAGGCGTCCGCCACGGCACCTTCACGGCGCACCTGCTGGGCGCGCCCGGTATGGTCAACGAGGTCAAGCAGAACGCCCTCGCGATCTACGAAGCCTCCCGGCATGTCGATGTGACGGCCGGCGAAGCTGCGGTGATGTCCGACATGGCGGCTCAGTTGGAAGCGGCGGCGCGCAACCTTCGGAATGCTGGCGCCAATGCGCCGCGAGCGCCGCTCATGCGCCTCGTGGCGGCGGAGTGACGGCGATGAACCCGCAGCTTGTTTTCCGCGTCGTTCGCGAGATCACCGACCTCCTCTCCGTCTATCCCGAGCTTGAGGAAGACGAGAACCTTCGCGCCGATACCCTCGAAGGCGAGACGGACATCAACAACGTCCTCGCCAAGCTCGTTCAGGAGCGTGAGGCAGCCTATGCGATGGCCGAAGGCGTCAAGGTCCCTGTCAGCGACCTGAGAGAGCGCAAGGCGCGCCTGGAGCGTCGTGGCGATGGCTATGGCGAGGCGATCGAGCGCGTCATGGCGGCGGCCGGGCTGTCGAAGGTCACGCTGCCGAATGCGACCATCTCGGTCACCCAGGCTGGCCCCTCGGTCGTCATCGAGGACGAAGCTTCGATCCCCGAGCGGTTCATCCGCATCAAGCGCGAGATCGACAAGACCGCCATCAACGCCGCCGTGAAGGCTGGCGAGGAAATCCCCGGCGTCGTCGTCAGCAATGGCGGATCGCGCCTCACCGTCAGGGTGAAGTGATGACCATCTTCGAACAGCTCAGGTCCGAATTCCCGCGCAATGCCATCTCCTGGCGCGCTCAGTCCTTGAAGCAGGACGGCACCGCCGCCATGGCGCTGGCGTACATCGATGCCCGCGACGTGATGAACCGGCTTGACGACGTGCTTGGCCCGGAGGGCTGGCAGTGCCGCTACCCGCACGCCAACGGCAAGACGGTCTGCGAGATCGGCATTCGCGTAGGGGAGGAATGGATCTGGAAGGCTGACGGTGCTGGCGACAGCGACATCGAGGCCGAAAAGGGCGCGCTCTCGGATGCTTTCAAGCGGGCTGCGGTTCGCTGGGGCATCGGTCGCTATCTCTACGACCTCGATAGCCCTTGGGTCGACTGCGAGAGCTATGAGCGCGGCGGCAAGCGCCATTGGAAGCGCTGGACGCAGGACCCATGGTCCAAGGTGAAGAATTCCAGTTCCGCGCCCACCGGCCGGAACGCGACCCCCGCTGTTCCTCGCACTTCCAGCGGTACGGTCGCGCCCCTTACGCAGCTTGGCGAGACGTACCGCTCCGTCATGCTACTCGCCAAGACCAAGGACGACCTTGGCGCTTGGATGACAGACAACGCCGACGAGCTGAAGCGCAAGCTTGGCGAAGACGAGGCGTCTGTCATCCGCACCTTGGCTGCCGCCCGATACCGCGAGCTGCCAGAGGCCCGTCAGGAGGCGGCGGAATGAGCCGCGCCCTCGTCGTCCTCGACAGCCCGGTGGCCCGCCAGCGCGCCGCGTCGTGGGTCATGAAGGCCCCGCATGGCACCCGATGCGAGTTCAAGGCCAGCAAGCGCAGTCTTCCGCAGAACGATATGATGTGGAGCCTTTTGACGGAGGTTTCCCGTCAGAAAGAGCACGCTGGGCGACGCTACACGCCGGACCAGTGGAAGGTTCTGTTCATGCACGCTTGCGGGCGTGAGGTTCAGTTCGTCCCGTCTCTCGACGGATCGACGTTCCTCCCCTGGGGGCAATCCTCATCCGATCTGTCCAAGCAGGAAATGACCGACTTGATCGAGTTCATTCTGGCTTGGGGCGCACAGAACGGCGTCACCTTTGGCGACGAAGCGAGGGCAGCATGAAGCGCATCGCCCCTAAAGGATCAAGCGAAGCCTTCCTTCGCGCCCACGTCGACCATCAGAGCGACGAATGCCTGAATTGGCCCTACCGCGTGGTGCCGGCCGGGTATGGCCTTGCCGTCATCGGCGGCGTGCAGAAGCGGGCGCATCGCTGGATGTGCATCTTGGCGCACGGAGAGCCGCCGACCCCTAGGCATGAGGCCGCCCATAGGTGCGGGAGGCCGGTTTGCGTCAATCCCCGGCATGTTCGCTGGGCAACCCCGGCTGAGAACGTAGCGGACAAGCTCATCCATGGCACCCACAACCGGGGTGAACGGAGCGGAAGGGCTAAACTAACAGAGGCGGACGTTGCCGAGATCAGGTCAGCAGCCCCGGACCTCAAGGCGCTGATGGCCAAGTTTGGCGTGTCCAAGGGGTGCATCTCGAAAATCCGATGTGGACTTCGCTGGAGGCATCTATGAGACGCGAGTTCTCCCGCTCCCAGAAAGCCCAGATGCTCAAGCGCGCTTCGGATGCGCAAGGTCTCATCTGGTGTGAGGGTTGCGGCCTCAACATCACCGGCAAGGTCGTCGAGTTCGATCACACCATTCCCGAAGCTCTGATCGTCGATAAGACGAAGCCGCTGACGATCGATGACGGAAAGGCCCTTGGCCGCGATTGCTGCCACCGCGCGCCGGGCGGGAAGACCGCTCAGGACGTGGCGACCATTGCCAAGGCCAAGCGCCAGGAAGCCGGGCATCTCGGCATCCGCACGAAAATCCAGAGCGCTGGGTTTCGGAAGCCGCCTCCGCAGCGCCGCGCATCCTCACCCATCGCCAAGCAAATGCCACCTCGGAGGCTCGGATGAACATCGCCCGCACCCTCGCCGGTACGGCCGGCTTCCTCTTCTACATCGGCGGGATAGCCGCCTTCATCTCAGTTTGGGGAGCGTGAACGATGGCGTTCTACGTTGGGCAGAAGGTCGTCGCTATCGCTGACCCTGGGGACGGGCACGAGTATTTCATCCATCCCGCCCACAAGCTTGGCGCCGCAGAGCCGGTTGTTGGGGAAGTTTATACGATCCGCGCCTTCGTCAAAAGCAAAGTGCAGGAACGATTCAGCTTCCTTGCTTTGGCCGAAATTCGAAACGAGCCGATGTACCTGCCGGCAGAAGGCGGACTGATAGAGGTTGCGTGGCCAGAGTTCCGCTTCCGCCCCATCTTCGAGCGCAAGACCGATATCAGCATCTTCACCGACATGCTGACGCCAAAGACTGAGCAGGTGTCGGCATGACCCTCTTAGCGCTCTTCGGCTATTCGCTGCTGGCGACTGTCGTCAGCTCCTTCGTGTGGATCGCTGTTCGCATCGCTTGGCCTCGGAAGGTCGAACCTGATCAGCACGAGATGCTGACGGCTGATTGGGAGAGGACGCCGTGACCGTGGGCCGCAATCCTAAAATCCCGAGAGAACAGATGAGCAAGTACGATTTCGGCCGTGGAATGCTTCCTCGCGAGATGAAGTTCGAGGCCCGCAAGGAACACAACAGCGTCACCGGATGCGGTGATCCGACTTGCCAGATTTGCCTGCCCAGCGACGGGCGCAGAGGAGATACGAGAACGGGGGGCGGTGACCGAGCTGCTGAGATGGAGGCGCTACGGCGCATGATGAGCGATCGGATCTTTTCGATGGACCCTTTCAGCAACCCTATCACGACACAGCGCGAAGACGGCAGCCGTGAGTATCGCGCTGCTAAAGAGAAGGTCGAGAAGTACCTTCTTCAGACCAGTCATGATGTGCAATGGGACGACGTGGTTGGGAACGAAGCGGCGCGGGTCGCTCTGATCGAGGCAATCGAGCACCCGATCAGCCATGCGGAGCTTTACCGCCACTACGGCATGAAGCCCTTGAAGGGCGTACTTCTGCACGGCGCTCCGGGCTGCGGCAAGACGATGTTCGGCAAGGCGGCGGCTTCCGTTATCGGGCGCTTGCATGGGAAATCGGCTATGCTGCTGAAGATCAACGGCCCTGAAATCCAGACGCCGTATGTCGGTCAAACCGAAGAGATCATCCGCGACATTTTCCGGTTCGCTCGCCTTTATGCGAAGCAGCACGGCCACCCGTTGACCGTCTTCATCGACGAAGCTGACGCCATCCTGCCGGCGCGCTCAGGCCGCTCGGCTCCTTGGGAGGCATCGAACGTCGCCACTTTCCTCGCCGAGATGGATGGTATGGAAACCTCTGGCGCGTTCGTCATTTTGGCGACCAACCGCCCGGAGGCTATCGATTCGGCTCTCCTTCGTGACGGCCGGTGCGACCGGAAAATCCGCGTTGAACGTCCGACGCGCGACGCTGCACTCTCCATTCTCGCCAAGGCGCTGCGTGATACCCCTGTCGCGGGCTCTGACGCCGATATCACGCTCAAGGCTGTCGATTACTTCTTCAGCCAGGATCGCGTCATCAGCGGCTTTGACATCAAGGCCGGGCAGAACAAGCACAGCGTCAAGTTCCTGCTGCGGCATATCATCAGCGGCGCGATGATCGTCGGTCTTGCTGGTCGAGCCAAGGGCATCGCCTTCCGCCGCGACATGGCGACCGGGGAGCGCTCTGGCATCACGGAGCAGGACTTGCTCTCCGCGATCGACGAGGTTCTGCGCGAGAACGCCGGGCTGGACCACTCCTACGCCATGCAGGAATTCATGGGGGAGGTTTCGTCGATCTCTTTTGGCGAGACGCTCCAATGAGCGCGCCGCTGGTAGGTTCTGGCCGGAAGTGCGCGGATGCCAACTCAAATTCCCCGGCTTCACCATGAGTAGGGCTGTCATGTCGGATCGTCTTCTCGCGTTGCCCGAGGTCAAGAAGAAAACCTCGCTCGGCACCACCTGGATCTACGAGCTGATCAAGCTCGGCAAGTTCCCGAAAGGGATCAAGCTTTCCGACCGCTGCGTACGGTGGCGGGAATCCGAGATTGATGCGTGGATCGCTACGCTCGACGCGAAAGCGTCCTAACGGGCCGGCAGCAAGTTCGCCGCCGGCTGTAGACCATGACAAATGAGATCGGCCCATAGCTGCGCCAGCTCGGCGCGACGGCCAAGGTGCAGAGCACGGTTGTAGGCCGCTTCCACTTCGTCCTTGGCTTTATGCGCCAGCATCAGGTCGATGATGTGCCGATCGCCCGGGTAGAGTTCATTCATCACTGTCGAGAAAGTCGAGCGCCACCCATGGGCAACATGCTCATCCTGAAACCCAGCTTTGGTCAGCATGAGGCGCATCGCGCCCTCGGTCATCGGCCGGTGCGCATTCCGGTAATTGGGGAAGGCGAGGGGGCCAAGGCCAGACATCGTACGGGCTGCCTCGATCACTTCAATGGCTTGGCGAGAAAGTGGCACGACATGATCGCGCTGCCCGGCTTGCTTGATGTGCTTGGCCAGCTTCATGCGCGCCGCCGGAATAACCCATGTATCCGCCCCGGGCGGCAATTCGGCCCATGGCAGGTTCAGGATGACGCCCGGGCGAACCACGGTGAGAGCCAGCAGTCGGTGCGCCAGCTTGGTCAACGGGTGAGCCGGCATCAATTCGCATCTTGGCATGATCTTGCGAGCTTCGAGCAAGTTCGTGATGGCGGGCTGTCGATTGCGGACGACGGGCGCCATAGCGCCAGCAACTGTGTCGGCCGGGTTCCGGTCGGCCATGCCCGCCGATATGGCGAACGAAAAAACATTGGAGATTCGCTGGCGAACGCGCCGGGCCGTCTCATTGGCGCCCCGGAATTCGATGTCTCGCAGAACCGCGAGAACGTCAGCCACCGTCACGTCGCGAACCGGGTACTGGCCTATACCCGGGAAGGCATCTCGCACGAGCGATTCGAGAATGTCTGCCTGGTGGATTTCCGACCAACGGGACTTGTTGACGCGGTGCCATTCCCGGGCGACGACCTCGAATGTCTCGGCGGATTGCTGCACGGCGAGTATCCGGCGCTGCTTTTTTGCGATGCTGGGGTCGCGTCCGGCGCGAAGAACCTCCTTCGCTTCGTCACGCGCCTTGCGGGCATCGGCCAGACCCATGACCGGGTATTGGCCAAGCGTCAAAAGCTTCTCCTTGCCGGCGAACTCGTAGCGGTATCGCCACGATTTTCCGCCCGCAGGGCTGATGAAAACGTGCAAACCACCGTCGTCTGTGATCTTGTAGCCCTTGTCAGCGGGCTTCGCCTTACGAATCGCGGCGTCGGACAGCATCGCAAATTCCCGGTTCGATACCCGGTTTTTCTCTTGCTGTACCCGGGACGATACCCGATAATCTACTGGATCGCAGCGGCGTCAAGCGAAACTAAGCGAAGCGCGGCCGCGCAATTTGCCAGCCTTTTCAAGCCTATCTCTGGAACGGAGCGAATGATGGCGAAAAGTGCGATGGCGGACAGGGCGTCCGCCGAAGAGAAGAGGCAAGCGATTGATGTCGTTTGCCTCTCGAAAAGCCTCTTAAAAACTCTACCCGGAATTATACCCCGCTCTCTCACCCAGGCCCCTCGCCATGGGTGAGCGGTCGATCACCAGCGACTTCGCGATCCTCGACGTGAAGAAGGGCCGCAAGGCTCTCGCCAAGCATTTCGAGACCCGCCCCTGCTTCGGTAAATGTCCGAAGTCGATGCGCATCCCTGTGGTCATCCACGGCTACATCGACTGCATCCAAGGGAACGACGACGGCACGTCTCAGGAATTCGCCGTCACGATCCAGAAGCTCGAAGCCGCGCTTCCGAAGGCCTCCCCCCATGTCTGAGCGGGCAAGCACGAAGGGGACTTGGGAGGTCCGCGAATACGGCGATGGCGATAGCCTCGTCGTTCATGCCGGCGACGACTGGCGCATTTGCTTCATGGCGACGCCGGGGTCTTCCCCGAACGCCATGGACCGTATCGAGGCGAACGCCCGCCTGATTGCGGCGGCTCCCGACATGTTCGAGGCGCTGCTGACGGCGCTCCCGTACATCGAATGCGCCGAAGAGGATGACGCCTATAAGCCGGGCGTCGTCGCGAATGTCACCGCGCAAATCAGGGCTGCGCTCGCAAAAGCGGGGCTCACGAACCTAGCGGATGCCAACTCAACAAATCCCCTCTCTGAAGGGAGGGAGAGGTCATGAGGGGGACAGACCTGACCGCTGTTATCGCCTGGCTTGAAGCTGGCTGCGATCCTGCCGAGGCCGCCAAGGAACTGCGCTCGTATCAGCCCGCCCTCTCGTCTCAGTCCCTCTCCTTGTCGGAGGCGAGGGAAGAGATTGGGAGGCTTAGGGACGCGCTGGAGCCGTTCGTGCGGCTTGCGAACTCGTATTTCTACCGATACGAGACGCGGCCCGGTGAGTGGCGCGAGTCCCACGAGAACGACCCAGACGACCGTGCCGTCTACGGGATCAACCGCGTCGAAATCACGACTGGTGACTTTCGCCGTGCTCGCAAGGCTCTGGAGAACGGCCCAGCCGTGCTCGCGGATGCCAACACAAAATCCCCCGCCCCCGACCTCTCCTCACTGCGGAAAGGGGCGGAGGTCGAGATGCTTCTGCAAGCCTACGATGAGAAGACTGAGCTTGTCCCGCTTGGGCACGAGAACATCTGCCTTGGCGCATCCACCTACGGGTGGCGCAAAGCTGTAGTGAAGCAGCTCCGCGAACTGCACGCCGCCCTCGTTTCTGGCAGCCGGGAGGATGGGGCCGATGCGTGATTGGCTGAGCGAACGACCGAATTCATCCCGGTTCGAATTGATGATGGCCCTCGTGGTTTGGAGCCTGGTGCTCTGGCCGATTTTCTCCGGAGCCCACCCATGACCCAGACCACCCCTACGCGCGATGAGGCGGTGCCGTTCCCCGCTTACGGCGAGTTGCCTTTCAGCGAGCTTGGCTCAGCCGTCAAGGCGGCTCAGTTCGGGGCGCCCGAGCCTTACGAGTTCGATCCCGAGTTCTACCCCGGTCACCAGATCGTCGGCGCGATCAACTTCAATTCGCTCAACCGGATTGTGACGTGGTTCGTCAAGCGCGCCTCCGCCCCAGCCCCTGCGAGCGGCGGGGTGGGTGCGGTGGCGGTGAAGCCGACCGTCGAGCAAATCGCGAGGGCGATCTGCCGGGGCCGAGACCTGAACCCCGACTGCCAGAACCAAGGCGCTGCGCGCGACGGAACCGTGGACGGGAATTGGCCCGAGCCGCGCGAGAACTTCGGGCGTCCCTACGATACACGCTGGCATTACGGCTGGCGCAATCAGGCCAAGGCCGCGCAGGCTGTCCTTGAATTGCTCGACAGCCTCTCCCCGGCCGCGACGCCCGTGTCTGAGGCTAAAGGCGAGGCTGACATGCGGCGGGTCTGTGAAGCGCTCGGGTTCGATCCGACCAATCATCACAACGCGGCGAAGTGCCCGTATTGCACGCCAGCCCTCGCCAAGCCCGCCTCCTCGACTGCGGGCGGGGATGTGGTCCTGCTGAAGGCGATGGCTGATGGTGCCGGCTCGATGCTGCTCGATGTGCAGCGCGAGTGCATCGAACTCCGCCAAATTGTCGTCGGCTTCCTCCAGTGTCCCGAGATCGCGGACTGCGCTCCAGAGGACAAGGACCCCGAAACTGACGTGTTGGAACGTCGCGCTCTCCGCGCCGCCCTGTCTCAGTCCACCTCTGCCGGGAGGGGCGAATAATGGTTGGCATCCGCGAGATTCCTCACGATCTGGTCGAGCGCGTCGAAAGCGGCACGGGCGTGGACCGGGTTGTTGATGGCGTGATCTACGACTTCCTCTCGACGGGGCTGTCGGTGAGCGCTGAGCACATCGTTGTCCACACCAGCCCCGATCCGAAATGGTTGCCCAGGTACACCGCCAGCCTCGATACCGTCGTCTCGCTGATCGAGCAGAAGCTGCCGGGTTGGAGGTGCCGCCTCACTGTCAATGAGGGCGGCTCCGAAGGAACGGTCGCCTATGCAGGGCTCAAGCGCGCTGACGGCGTGTCAGCGTCACCCGCCCGCGCCCTCCTAGCCGCCTTCCTGCGCGCTCTTCAGGAAGCTCGGACACTCGCGGATGCGCACTCTAAAAATCCCCCGGAGGCAGAGCATGGCTGAGAAGATGATCGACACCCTTCTGCTTTGCGAGGCGTGGGACGAGATGGACAGCGCTGCCCAGAAGATCGGGAACGCGCTGCCGCATCAAATAACTGAAGCCGCCGCGAACCTGGGTCACGCTCGCCAGCGAATGCGCGCTGTGTTGCAATCGTTCCTCTCCAGCCGCGCCCTCGACGAGGCCACCCATGACCGGTGAGAAGGATCCGCGCGACGTGATGCAGGCTGAGCACGACGCTCGGCTACCCGAGCACCCCGCGTTTCAAGCCCCTGCCGAGTTGCCGGGGGTCGAGGAGATCGCGCGGGCGTTGATCGCGCATTTCGTCGAGAACACCGGCTTCACGACGGTCGAGGAAGACGAAACCAAGACGCGCGTCTCAGCCTATTATGGCGGGGCCTGGGTCGATCTGCGCGTCTACCCCATGGCCCGCGCCGTTCTGGCCCTCTTCGCCCCGATCCTGGCGGAGAAGGAGCGGGAGGCCACAGATTGCGCCCCTTATCTGAAGGAGGGCGAGACGCCGCGCGAGCGGATGGACCGCGACTTCAAGGACAGCCAAGCGCTGCTCGCGATGCTTGCTGACGAGCGCAAGAAGCGGGAGGCGACTGAGATCAAGTTGCAGGAGGCGCAGTGGGGCAGAGGCTGGGCGCGCGAACAGATCGATGTCGCTGTTTCCGCAGTGAATGCCGCCGAAGCCCGCGCCCTAGCCGCAGAAGCCGCGCTCGCTGCGGAGAGGGAGCGGTGCGCAGACATTGCCGATATGGCGGCAGAGCGCGAAGATGCCCGCGCGTTCGAAAATGACGGCGATCTTCATGTGGCGGAGTGCCGTGGCGCCGAGCGTGCTGCCAGGGCCATTGCCGCAGCCTTACGGGCGGGGGGGGAGTAGATGATGGGGTGGCATCCGCTAGGCTCCAGCCAGAACCTATAATCGACATGGGGATATCAATGGACAAGATTTCAGCGATTGCGAGAGCTATCCACCAGCTTCAGGTCGCGTTCGAAGAGGCCGGGCTAAAAGAGCCGTCAATCCAGCTCAACGGCGTTGATGACCCGTTCAGGCTCGCGGCGCTCTCGACATCGATCCTCGCCGCTCAGCATGCCGGGGCCGAAAACCGCATCAATGGTATGGAGATACTGATGCCGCGTCGGTGAAACTCCCTCTCCGAATAGTTCGCTACAAAGCCAGCTTCGGCATCCGAGACGCGAATGACCTCACGATCTGCTACGTCTATTTCGACAAGGGAAACCCCGGAGAGCGGGCTATTCGAAACCTCATGTCGGAGGAAGAAGCTGAGCCCATCGCAAAGCAAATCGCGCGACTGCTGACGGATGCGGAAACGCAAAAAGAAGCCGACGACCCCACGAATGGAGCCGCCGGCTAAGTCGAGTTTGGGGGGAACTACAGGACGATCTTAAGGGTCCCTGTACGTTGTCTGCGCGCCGGCTATGATCGGCCGCACGCGCCTCGCGAGATGACGCGAGCTATTGCGGAGCGCGGCGCTGCTCCAATGTCCGCATTCGTTCGTCGAGATTCTTGAGAAAGTCGGGCGCTGAGACGAGGCCCTGATTAAATCGCTTCACATCATCGATCTGACGCTGGAGATTGGCAGCGGTCTGCTCCAGCTCGCGACGATGGCCAACCTCCTGCGCGTTCAAGTCGAGGTTCAGGCGCTCCATTTCCTGACGCGTCCGGCCGCTGCGACCGTCCAGCTCGCGGATGGACACGAACTTCTCACCTTGCGAGCCTATGGCCTTGGTCACATCGATCAGCGCCGCCTTGAGATCCGTCTGGTTCTCCCGGATCGGGGCATAGGCCAGCCCGCCGATCGCGCCCGCGAACAACAGGCAGAAACCCGCCGTACTAACCAGAACGCTCCAGTTGGGCTTTGCCCCTGACGTGATCTGCTGAGAGATCGACGTGAGCTGTTGCGAGATGTTGTTGACGGCTTGTTCAAGCCCGAAGACGCGCTGCTGGAGCGCGCCGATGTTCACGGTAGCTTCTTCCGACATCAGGCGATTAGTCCCAGGCATGGAGGGCTCCTGACGGACAGTTAGCGCTTTCCAGCGTTCACAGCGGCGTCGATGACCTTGCCGGCAACCTGGCCAGCCGTTGGCGTCGTCGCCTGCTGAGCGATGGCGCGGACCGTGTCCCCGGCTCGGGCTGATCCGGCAGAGCTACCCAGCCAGTACGCGACGACAGTGCCAAAGGCCCCCGACAGAGAGCCGAACAGCACGAGTGCAACCTGGCTGTCCGGAACCTGCTTGAAGATCAGGGCGAAGACGAGGGCCAGAAACCCGACCACGATCAGGACGGAGATGACAGGCGCTCCCCATGCGATGCTGGAGCCGGCCTCAGCCAGCTTCACAGTGGTAGCCCGCGCATCCTGCGTGTCCTCGATCTGCATGCGGAGGGTGGCAGTTTCGGCCTCCAGCTTGGCCTTGAACTGCTCCGCGAGCTTGGGGTCTGCCTCCATCTTGGCGACGATTGACGCTTCGTCGGTGGTGCCGAAGACCTCTTGCGCCACCTTCGTCCCAGCCGCCACGATATCGGCCGTCTTGCCATCAGGAATGAGCTTCCCGAGGATCGGGAGCGCGGCCAGAATGATGCTCAGCATGGGTTAGCTCCGGAAGATGTTGGAGAGGCGCGCCCAGAGGTTGGGCTTGGGTTGCGGCGCGGGCTCTGGAATCGACGCCATCGGTTTGGCCGAGGTCGTCGGGAGCGCTTCGACAGGGACGGCGTCGGGCGTGTTGGCGGCGGCAGGGCGCAGGAACAGCGCGCGCTCATCAGCCCGCCGCGTGACGAGCCCCTTCATTACCTTGCCGGCGGCCCTGTTCCAGGCGCCGAACTGTTCGGCCGCGCCGCGATAGTCGCCTTGGTTCAAGCGCTTCAGCAGCGTGGATTTCTGGAGGTTCCCGGCGCCGACGTTGAACGTGAACGATACCAGCGCATCGAACTGGTTTTGATTGAGCGGAACCTTGACCGCCGTCTCGACCGCGCGCTCGAACGTGGCCAGATCGCGCGACAGGATTTCGTCGCACTCGTCCGCCGTAATGGTCAGGCCCTTGTAGACCTTGGGCAGGCCCGCTGCGCTAGTATGCCCAACGCCGATGGTCCACGGCTCGCCACCCGTTGCAGGATCAGGGTAGGCCTTCAGGCGCACCCCCTCATGGGCCGCGATGGCCTTCCGGCCCGCAGAGCTGACTTTCATGGATACCTCGGCGCAACAAAAAACCCGCCGGTCAGGGCGGGTGATCAGTCTTCAGTTGGTTCAACGACCCGAGGCGGGCCGGGCTCATCGCATCGGATAGGGATATGCTCGTCGCACCAGTTGCAGGGCTCGCCTGTCCCGACCCAGATCAAGGCCCGTTCGACGGGGCAAAGATGGGGTTGCATCACGGAACCTGCTTGATGACGTTGCTCCCGGCCCCGTCTCGCCAGAGGTATCCGCTGCCCAGACCGGTTGCCGCTGTAGGCAGGCCGGGCAATGCCACGTTGCCGTCTTGCGCGAGAATGAACCGAGTTTGGAGCGTACCGCTGCTGTCCGCGATCTGCACCAGCAGTTGCCCCCCGCTACCCGAGCCAACTCGGGACGAAATCAACCTGACGCGAATACCGCCCGCGATCAGTCGATCATCGATGACCTGAGCCCAGTCAACGGTGGTTGGGTTATCGACTCGCGTGGCAAACTCAGAGATGGAAGCACCCCGAAGAACGCGGTACATCGCATAGGTGTCACCAGTGTTGCCTTCTCGGCTGATTCTAGTCGCAGCACCCGAATTGATAGCGACGTTGGTAAAATTCGCGATCCGGTTGAACTGGATATCAAGATCAGAACAGCTATTGCTGATATCAAAGCCGTTCAGAACCTGCCAAAGTGCATCATTCTCGCTAAACAGACCATTCCCTAGGAATTTCGAGGCTAGGAGATCGACGAGTTTGATATTGCTGTAGGTGCCTGAAGAAGAGCGCGACGCGGTATGAGAATGGTTCATCTCGAAGAGGTTCTCATACCCTCCGTCGAAAATGACATTCTCGTTCCGACTTTGCTCGAAACGGTTCCCGAAGATGCGCAGACCGATGCCGTCATACGACAAGAACGCGTTGACCTGGTCCCAATGCTTGTTCTGGGTGTAGGTCCCCATCCCGCAGTTGTCCAACCGAGTACCATGCACCGGATACGGGCCGGAAGTTTGCCGGCCGAAACGGTTATTGACGATGCCAAAATCCTGACTGTACGTCAGGGTCAAGCCTCCACCTTCGTTGTCGATAACCAGGCTGTTGAGAAGTTGGTTTTCGGACTGCTGATTAGCGATATCACCTTCGAAGGCGATGCCGCCCCCTGGGTTACCGACCACGAAGAGGTTGTCCATCTTGTTCGCAGAACTCGCCCCTTTAAGGACGAGGCCGCGACCATCCGTTGCGGAGCCGTCGCGTTGGAACGAAAGATCGACGAGGCGGCAAAACCCGGAATCCTCAAGGACCAGGGTGTCCGTGCTATCCGGATTATATATGACCGTCTGGCCGCCATCTTTCCCGCGTAGTTTGAGGTTGTTGGCAGTCAGGGAGATGCCTGTCAGGCGAATAACCGGGTCAGGAATTTCGACCGTCTTGAAAGACAGGTTCGCCTCATTGTTGGCTAGGACCGACGTGTAGTCAGGCTGGCCGCCGCTGGTCGTTGGCGCCCCAACATCGCGGATAGAGATAACCTCGCCGGCCTTCTCCCCGAGGGTTCGCGTTGCAATGAACGGGGACTGCGGCGTGAAGTTTCCCTGTTCAGCATTGACGGTGATGCTCTCCTTCACCCGCAGCGGCGTCATCGTCTTGGTGTTGTCGGCGCCGGCTTCGGCTTCGGGCTCCGATGCAACCGGGCGGATAATGTCCGCCAGATTGGGCAGTGGAACCTTGCGCGTCGTCCCGCCTAGCGTGCTGTCCACAGGAAGCACGTCAGTCGCAATCGGCGCCAGTTCCTCGGGAAGCTGGTTTATTCTTATGTTCGCCATAGATCAGCTCCAGCCTAAAGCGCCGGCCAGCCGTGAGGCTGCCAGGTGGCAATCTGGTTTTCGGGGAGTTCGTCGAGTTCGACCGCGAGCACCGCGGCGCGACGCTGGATCGCGAAGAGGGCCGCGAACTGGCGCTCGATCTCCGCCAGACGAAGCTCTTCCTGCGCCGTGCGGTTGGGCTTCGAGGCGAGCATGTTCTGATCGATTGCCGCGAGCTGTTGCCGGGCCGGCGAAAGCACTTCGTTCGCCAGCGACATGGCCGTCGCGGAAATAGCGCTCTGAGCTTCCTGTCGATGGTCCGCCGGGGTCCGATCATCGAAGACCTCGAACGCCCCCGCATGCATCCTCACGATCTCTTCGACGATCGGATGAGCGCTAGGAGCCGGCTTGTTGACCGTCCTCGCATGAGCCGCCAGCGCAGCCCCAAAGCTGCGAACAGCCGCGGTGAGATCCAGACCGAGCGCATCGGCCTGCGACTTAGGGATTCGCAATGTCATGAATTACGCTCCGGCGTAGATCGCCCAATTGCCGACCATCGATCGTTGAACGGTGTTGTGGGCCGTCCCGCTGCCTTGAACCGGCAGGCTGACGTTGTGCCCATGGATGCCACCGGCATCTGTGTTGCCGCTGACCTGCGTGCCGCCTGAAAGCCCTGGGCCGGGTCCGTAGTTCGAGGCGTTCGGGTTCTGAAGATAGCCGTGGGTGTGCAGACCCTGAAGGTCCGTTGTGCCACCCGGATGGTTATGCGCCGGCATGTGGGCTAGCAGCAGGGAATATAGGTTTGTGCCCAGGATGCTGCCCGTGGTCAGGCGGCTCCCCGTAATGACCGGGACGCCAGAAAGTCGGCTCGAATCCGTCCCGCCGATGTTATCGCGGCCGATGAAGCCCGTGCCCCTCATATCTGGAACGCCGAATGTCGTTGAGCTATCTCCGGCCCCGTATTTCGTACCCCACTTGGTGAACAGAGCGGCGTAGGCTGAGCGGCTGATGTTGCGACCGTCAGCCCAGACACAGAGCGGCGGCAGAACGTCATCCAGAACCGGGATCGGCGTGCCCAAAGGAGAGACGCCAGCGACGCCCCCCGCGGTGAACTGAGCAACCACAGCCCCGCCGATTGCCACGCCGATGACGCCCGCTGATACGCGGAAGAAACCCGTGCCAGTCTCAGCGTTGAAGGTCAGCGAAGGGGCTGCCGCGGAGCCGTCAGGCATCTTCAGCGGCGCCAACATCGGCGCAGACCCATTGCGCGGCACGGAGCCTGTCAACGCGCTGGCGATGTCTTCCAGAGGCGGGTTGTGCTGGGAGGGCTGGATGACCTCGCCTGTTACCGCAAGGTAGCCGTCCACCAAGGTAAATACGCCGGATGAATCGCGAGGCATGGCCTCTCCTCAAAAGAAAAGCCCCGCCGTGTGAGGGCGAGGCTTGGATGAAATGTCCGGGTTATTGGCTGGAAATGTCGTAGACGGCGCGCAGGTCGTCAGGCAGGATTGCCGCAACCAATGCGGGGGCCTGGGGATGGAAATCGCTTATTTCGTCGGCGCGGTCGTTTCACAGTTCGCCTTGGCCGCGCTACTTCATCTCATCCTGAAGAAATGGAGAGATGGCGGCGTTGCCAAGTTGTTCCTGGTACACTCTGCGGCGGCTCTAGCTGGGATCTGGGCGTCTGCGTTTGGCAATGCGAACGGCGGCCCGTTGAACTTCTGGGATTGGCCATACCGGGCGATAGCTTCGGCTATGTTGTTCGGGCTCGACATATTGAGGGGCAAAGGGAAGAAGGCCAGCTCGGTAGAATGAAGAACCTCTTCCTCTGGTATCTGCCTCAAGCAGTGCTGTTTTTCGGCGGCGTCTTCCTCGCCAGCCAAGCGCTGCCGCCGGGCAGTAGCGGATACGGCATGGCTGGTACGGGGCTCCTCCTCGCAGCGGCCTACACCGGCGGCGTCAATCTGATTCTGAACCTACTGGACTGGAAGGCCCGTCGCGCGGAGCGCAAGCAACGCCTGAGAGACCCGGTCGACGCCGGGGCTCCGTCCCGACAGAAGCTGGTTCCCTAGATAGGCCTGGACAGGGCCTGACATCAGCACACGGCCAGCGGCTCCGGGGGCAGCCGCGCCTACGATAGCGCCAGGTATTCCCCCAGCTGTTCCGCCTGCCCCAGCCCCTAGGATTTGGGCCAAGTTCAGCCGCTGGCCTGTCCCGCTATTCGGCAAAGGCGTCATGAGAGCTGACCCAGCGCGGGCGAGTTCTGCAAAATCGCCCTGTCCCCGTGCATACCCGCTCTTGTCACCCAAGGCTGATGCTACACGCAATTGAGCGGGTGAAATCCGACCTTGCGCCGCCTCAGACCCCGCGCCGGACGCTGCCCGTTCCAGAACCTTTTGCGCACCCCACTGCTTGCGGGCGAGATCCCACGCCTCCGCGTCGCTAGGAGTGATCGAGCGTTTCATGCCCTTATCGAGAGCATCGCGAAGGCCGCGCGCAGCGTCCGCATAATCGTCGTCCTTGCCGCGCGCGTTCTGAGCACGCTTGCTCAACCGGGACCGGATCGATTGATAATCCGTGCCAGACATTTTTCCGCCGCCGGCCGCAAACCGATCTACAATCTCAGTGGCGAGGTTGCCAATGATCGTGCGCTGCTCGCTCGGCAGTATTTTGTCGTACTCGCGAAGCGTCTTGCCAATGTCCTGTCCTAAAGCGGTGTCTGCTGTCAGCGTATTTCGTGCGGATAGCGTTTCGAACTCGTTCCCCAAGCGCTTGTAGTTTGCTTGGAGAGCATCGGGGGTGGCTAGCCCATCGGCGCCCGCGCGGCGCATCGCGGCGCTTGTAAACGCTTCTCCTTGGGCTTCCATTACTCGGCTAGTCTGCCCGCCAGCGCCGGGGCTCTCTCCAAAGATGCTCTCGGCATACCGAAGCGGCGTCGAGCCGGTTTTCTGCCCCGCGGTGAGTGGGACCCCTTCGCGGGCTAGGGTCTCGACAAGCTTCTGTCGGTCGGGGCTGATGGGCATAGGCGTTACGGCTCGGCTGGCGAGACCCGGCAGTGTGCCGGCCGCCATCGCAGCGGCGATGCGCGCCACAGGCTCCATCTTGGTGCCTTCAGTTGCCTGCCCCGCCGCTTCACTGGCGAGGCCCGGCACGATGCCATAGCCGATAACATTCCGAGCTACGCCACCCGGCCCCAACAGTGCGCCTGGTACAAATTCAGATGCCGTCTGCGCATATCGACCTGCGGTCGTTTCGGGCTTGTAGGTGGTGACCGGTGCGCCTGCGACGCTATCTATAGCGCCACCTATGCTCTTGGCGCCGATGGTTTCTGCGACGGCGTTAGGCAAGGGCGTCTGCCCAGCGAAGCCAAGCTTACGAGCTATATAATCGCCGCCAAGATCAGAGATGTAGCCCAACCCGGTAGCCATATCACCGATGCTGCCGGCCAGACCTACGGCGCCTTTCGCCAACCCAGAGCCTACCGACTTGGCGAGGTCACCGACCATTGACGGTTGAGGGGCCGACGCCGGCGCCGGCTGTCCGAGAGCTTTCATCAGGTCCGCATCGGACATGCCGGCTGCGCCAGAAGGCTGCTGAGGACCGTTCAGAGCCGCAAGCAGTTCCGCGTCTGAGAGCTTGCTAGGGTCGCTCATTTAATGAGCCCTCGACGACGCGCTTCGGCTTCCAAGGCAGAGCGGTCAGGAGTAGAGGCAGGCGACGCGGCGGTCTTGCCGCGCTGAGGCTTATAGCCCTCCGGCACCTTGTACCCGCTGCCGGCCCCGGCCATGACGCCTTCAATCGCCAGTTCGCGGGCATCACGCTTCTGCTTGATGACCTCGGGGCTGTCTCCAACCTGCGGGAAATACTTCTTTTCCTCGGTTTCAAATTCTCCGGCCGAAATAGCCGCACCTGATTCCTTACGCAGCACCGCAGTGACGAAGTTGCGTTTCGCCTGCTCGAATTTCTGCTTATCCGGCGACGAGAGAGCATTGCCCACGTAAGGCACGGCGCCAGCTGCCGCCTGCTTTTTGTCGATCCCGACGCTCTCCAGCCCGTTGATAAGGTTGTGGCTCTCGACCATACGGCCAGCAAAGCCGGCATCTTTGCTCTGGCTTTCAGTCGGTTTGCCGGGGAGAGCGTAGGGATTCCCCGGCGAGCCGGACACGGCGTTACCACCTTGAGGCGCCCGAAGCGGAACCCATGCCTTGGCAGTCGGGTCCCACTCGACAGCAACCTCGGAGCCGTCCGGCTGTTTGATGCGCTGGACGTTGGGGGCTTCCACTTTGCCTAGGTTCTTGCGCTTCGTCTCGATATCGAGCTTCCGGCCTTCGGCATCAAGCGGAGCGCCTTCGGCTTCTCGCCGTGCCTTCTCAACCGCCAGGCGCTTCATCTCGGTTTCCTGTGGGTCCTTGAACGCCTGCTGCACGATCATGGTGGCAACGGCGCGCTGCCCTGGCCGAGCGTAGGGCGAATTGAGGACGCGCATGGCAGAGGCGACGCGATCGACGCCGGCCGAGGGCGGAACAGGAGCAGGCGAAGCGGCGGCCGTCGCGCTCTGCGCCGGCATCGCAGCAGCAACCGTCTGAACCGCGGGGCTCGGAGCCGGCGCGGCCTGCTCTGGGGCGCTCTGTCCGCCAAGGGCTGCCGCAATCCGAGCGAAGGGCGACTGGGCAGGCCCTTGAGCGTCGGCGGCAATCTGCGCCCTGACACCAGCGTCCGGGGAGTTGGGGTCGACGACGGGCGCAGTCATGGGCGGCATCTGGCCTATGGCAGGCACAGCACCGGGCGCAGGGAGATCAGCCTGCGGCATAGCGAGATCGGCCGGGCGTGGGGGCGGGAGGGGAGTCTGCGCCACCTGCGGGGCGACAGGAGCCGCGGTCGGAAGCGCGGTTCCCATCCACGGCTGAGATACGCCCTCGGTCTGGAAGACGGGGTCGAGCGGCGGGGCGCCCGACGTGATGGCGTTGAAGTTCTGCCCCGTCATGGCAGGCGCTGGAGCGGGCGCTACGGCCAAACCAGCAGGGCGGGCGGGTGGCAACGCGGTCGGAGCGGCAGCGGCCTCTGCGGCGTCCGCACGGGCCAGCATCTGGCGAGCCGCTTCCGGGTTCGTCTGGGCATAAGCCTGCGCTTCAGCGCGAAGTCGGGCCGGGTCATCGCCGGGGATGCTTTCCACGGGGCTCTGCCCTTCAGGGATGACGAAGCCAGGCTGGCCGGTTTCCATCGCGACAGGCGAAGCGCCGGGCGCAGGGGCTTCAGCGAAGAGGCGCTGAGCCTTGGCGCGATGCCCGGCCATCTGCTGCTCGACCTTGTCGCGGACGGTTCCTGGAGCGCCGCCGGCCGCCGCATCCGATCGATTGTAGAGGCCAGGGGCTCCTGCATTGATCGCGGAATAGATGTCAAGCAAGCCCATGCCTGGCGTGACGCCAGCGGTCTTGAGATAGGAGGCAACCGCGCCATTCGCCCCGAGCTGCGATGCTACGGGGTTGGACCAGTCAACGCCGTGCTGCTTGGCCTGCGGCTCACCAAACTGGATCAGGCCCCGATGCTGGCCCCACTTCGTGGTTGGGCCAGCCTTAGTCGGGTCGAAGGTGCCGCCGGTCTCGTAGGAAATCGTCGTCGCTAGATCGACCGGGGAAATGCCGAGCGCGCTGGCTGTTTGCACGATGCCGTCGCGGATCTCGGGAGAGACATTCGGCATCGCCATGTTACGAGTAGAGCCGCCGCCGGCCATCGAAGGCGCAGCGGCTGGAACCGCTGCAACCGTCGAGGCCGCTGGGGCGCCGCCCATCAGCAACGCAGCATCGGAGGCCACGGCAGCGGCACCGGCTTTATCCGCGGCGTCAGCATCGCGCATATACATTCCGCCGAGGAGAGCCTGAGCCACCCGGTTAAGACCCTGCGTCCAATGCTGGACGGGCGACGTGTCTGTCCCCTTCGTCAGCAGAGCCTCAGCAAGGCGGCGGTTGCGGTCGGCCGCCGTCAGCTTGTTACCGCCAGAGCCCCAGGTGAAAGCCTCCTCCGCCATCACTGCACCGCCTTGCCGTAATCAACCGCATCATACCCGCTGGGCTGACGATGGACGGCATCAGGGTTATGCTTGCGCACGTCCTGAGCCATGACGCCGATCTCCGGCGCATCGCTGCCCTTGTAGCGGTAGGAGTAGACCGGCAGGCCATTGTCGAGCGTGCCCACCTTCTCAACATCGGTCTTCAGGCGGCGGTCGGAGTATTTCAAGCCGGCCGTGCCGATGGTGCCAGCCAAACCGAAGAGCCCGCCCATCATTGCGTTATTGCTGGCCACCTTCTGCTTATAGGCGTCCATCTGGCCCTGATAGGAGTTGTAGACGGCGCCCTGATAATCGGTCCCGCCAACCTGAGACTGTGGCGTATTGATGAAGTTCGGCGCACTCACCTGAGAACCGCTCATCAGGGCGGAGATCTCGTTCAGGGGCTGGTTGCGCTCGGTGAGGATTTCCTGAACCGCCTGACCGCGGCCCTGCAACGCAAGCTGGTTGTAGGCGTCGTTCCGGCCCTGCGAGAAATTGGACATCTCGGCATCGAAAGCAGCCGTGCCAGGGCGGAGACCCTGGTTGACGAGCCGTGTGCGCAAGGCCTCTTCCTCGCGGGCGAACCGGGGGTCGAGCCGCTTGGAGCCAAGCTCCATCAGCCGGCCTTCGACTGCCTCGTTCGACAGGTCGACGTTCGTCCCGAGGATGCCGCCTATCTTCGCGGACTGATCCCGCCCGATCGAGGCAAGGTTCATCTCGGTCTGGTCGGTGACGCCCTGAAGCGCCTGCTGAGCCGGAGAAAGCGTGGTCGTCGCCTGATAGCGCGGGACCGTATAGGATTGGCCGGTCAGGCTGTCCGTCAGCGTCTCGTCGCCAATCTTGTCGTAGGTCAGGCTCCCATCGGGACCGACCTGATTGGTCATGTTGAGGATGCCCTGAGAGATGGCCGTATCGCGGTTAGCGCCGGACTGCGCGGAGGCAGTGGCAACCGGATCAGGCGGCAACGGTGCTTTTGGCGCTTTAATGGTCGCCTCCTGTCGTCAGAAACCAATCGCGCCGAAGGACGCCGATCACGGTCCCATCGCGGCCTTCGCCGTAAAGGTCGCGCTTGACGCCTTCGACCCGTCCGCCCATCCGCATGGCCATTTCAATGACGTGCGGCTGTTCGGTTTCGATGGTGGCTCGGATGCAGCCGAGTTCCTTGGTGATGTAGAGGCCGACCCGACGCAGGAATCGGCGGGTCATACCGGTCGGTTCGGCTGCAATCGTCAGTTGAACGTCCGGCCCGGTCCAGCAATTGAAAACGATGCCAGCGACGATCTCGCCATTTTGCTCGACCCCGAGGGCCGTGAACGGCGGATAAAAGTTCGTCTCCAACCGGCCCGCTACATAGGCCGCGACCTTGCTGCCAGAAACGATCAAGACAGTACGTCTCCGGTCTGGGCAGTGATCTCCATCCTCACCAGGTCGATATCCGGTGGGGGAACAGCGCCGCTGGTAATCTGCAAAGCCGGGGCAAGCGCGTAACCACTGCCTGAGACGCTATACCAGCCCTGGAAGGGCTTCTTTTCAGCCTTGGCTCCCCAGATGCTTTGCCCCCAAACGCCAGCCCCCCAAACCGACCCGCTGGCCCCTACGGCCGCGTCGGGAGGTGACGGAAGGTTGATCGAGAAATCGGCCTGAAGCGAAACCTGAGCATTGACCGTGTAGGGCGACAGCATCACGGCGCGGGCCATGGTGCTGGACTTGAGCGCGTAGGGCGATCCGATGTCCGAAAAGAGCGGAACAACGGTTGCGGTGTAGGGCGCGGTATCGTCAGACCCGGTCACCTCGGCTTCAAATATCTTGCCGTCTGTCGACCCGAAGAACAGGCGTTCGGAGAATACCTCCAGGCAGGTGCCGCTCCAGCCGGTGTAGAGCGCCCAAGCCCCTGTGCGGGCGTTCGCGATCAGCATTTCCGGGCGGCTGGACGAAACAGTCGGCAGCGCCACCACCGACATCTGTTTCGTAGGCCAAAGCTCGCAATGCCAAGCTTGCGATTGGCGTTCGCTCACGCGCTCGTTCCAAGCTGTCTCGATCGGGTAGGATACCGCCGCCGGCGATAGCGCTGCCACGTCGCGCTGGATGGCCTGAGAGAGCGGGATGAAGCCGATATCCGTTGCAATGACGAGATCGCCACCAGCGCGGATGAAGGCCTTGTTCCCCATGGGCCGTCCGATCCGATAGACACCGACCTTCGACCATGAGCCGTCAGAAGCGCCAGGGTCGATGCCTTGATAAGCCGCGACCTCGCCCTCTGTGCTGGTGAAGGTGTTCTGCTCGGAGAGGCCACCTTCGGCGCCGCTATCAAGCGACCATGTTTGCCCGAAGAGAAGGGAGCCACCGCGGCCGAACACTGGGCCGAGCGGGAACTTCACAGCGGTGCCCGAGATCTGGTCCACCGGCAGATACCAGGCGTTCAAGCTTTCCTTTTCGACAAACCAAAGCCGCTGCTTGTAGACCCAGATGAAATTGAACGAACTGGCCTCGATGCCGATGAGCGGAGCGACCACGACGACGCTTGCGCCATTCGCTACAGCCGCCCCGCCGTCTCCGTCTGTAATCGCCTCGTTGTCATCGAACGGTCCACCAGTCTCGCCCGTCAGGATGAGCGTGCCGGTCGTGCCATTGTCGACGATGTGGAGGATCGTCGCGGTTGCCCCAGACGTGCTGCCGGTCAGCGTCTCGCCTACCGTAAAGGGCGCGGTTTCTGCGTCGTACTCAAGGCGCGAGCTGCCAGACGATCCAAGGGGGTAGAAGAACTCTCCATCGTAGATAAAGCCGTCATCCTCGCCGTTGACCCCGACAAGAAACACGCCGCCGGCCGTGGCGAACTGTACGACAGACCAGTTTCCACCTGTCGACCCGGTGAATACCTCGTGCCCTTCGGTGCTGTTCCAGCCGAGGGTGTCGCCTGTATCCGTGACGAGCTTATCAGCGTCCTCGTCGATCAGCAGCGTGTTATCGGCAAAGACGATGTTGGTGATGTCGTAGATCGTCGTATCGTTCGAGGCGAACAGCCGCCGGTTCAGGCCATTGACATAGCTGAAGAGCGACCGGACGGTTTCGCCCTCGCTCCCGAGGGTCGCATACAGCTCGGAACCGGATCGAACGCGCAGGCCTGTTGCGGTCGGGAACCAGTTCTCCAGGACCGCAGCGCCGCCAGGCGTCGGATCAGCCAGGTTCTCGTTGGCGACCCAGCCGCGCGTCGGGGCCGGGAACGTAAATGGCTCAGCCTTTCGGGGCTTCGGACGATAGGACCGAGCGGGCGTTCGCATGGCCTACCCCAATGCCCAAGGCCAGGCGAGATGCGTGCCCGGCATCCGATTGGGGAAGCCTTTGCGGATGGCCTGAGAGCCCTTGTCACGGGCGGCGTTTTCGCTGAAGGCCTTCTCGTAGTTGGCCATGTCCTCCGCATACTCCATGCCCTTCTGAGCCTTCCAGCGCCAGATGACGCCAAGGGTCAGAAGGCGCTCGTCGAGAACGAAGGAGTCGCCATCATCCGAGAACACAGAGATCGGCGTCGAGCCGTTGGCTGCCCTCCCGATGTTGCGACTGATATAAGAGAACTTGGCAGGGCTCCCGCTGGACGGGGCCGGCGAGAACTGCATCTTGCCGTCGAGAATGATCCACCAGCCCGGCGTGACCGCGGTGAAGCCGCTGCTGGTGATGACCATCCAATCCTGGAGGCTGGCGGCCGGGGTGTAGCCCCACAGCCAATTGTTGGTGTCCGTGACGCCCTGAGCGAGGACGATGCGGTCGTAGTCGTCAGGAAGGTCGAACTCCGTCTGTGACCCATCGCCCGTCAGCGTTTCGAACTTGGTCAGCGCGCGCCAATCATGGGAGCCCATGATGTCGACCGCCACATCGGTGGCAAGGTCGGCAAGTTCCATCTCCATCTGCTGCGTCGACGAGAAGACCGTCTGGGGCTTGCGCCCCACTAGTCTCACCATCGCTGATTGGCACGCGCTGAGGACCGTCATGGTCAGGCGGCCGCCAGTTCACGAGCAGTGTTGACCAGCCAATCATGGCCGGGCGTCCCGGTCGGGGCGCGGCCGGTCTTCGCCTTGATGAAGGCCTTCAGCGCGGCATCGTCCATCGCCTCGAACTCGGCATCAGCCGTGGCGATGGCCTGCTCGATCTCGGCCGGCGTCGGCTCCGCCGCGGGGATTGCTTTGGTGAGGCGCTCCACCTCGGCCCGCAGAGATTCGATCTCGCTGGAGACAGACGCGCCCGTCGCGCGGTCTGCCATGTAGCTCCTGGCCATCTCCTTCAAAGGATTGGCGTTCATCTGAAGGCTCTTGAGGTTGGTCCCTTCAAGATGGTGCAGCGCCTCGATGCTGTAGATCTTCAGCGCGCGGCAGAGAGAGAGCTGTGAATCCGAAATGCCGTAGGTCTTCAGCATCTCCAGCGGCGTGCCGGTGGCCTTCTGGTCGCGGCCTTCCAGGAACTCGCGGTACTGCTCGGACCAGCGCTCGGCATAGGTGATGATCTTGTGACCATCGCGCTTCCAGAAGGCATCGGTCGGGAAGACGGGCGAATAAAGCTTGGAGCCGGCGAAGCGGACTTCCACCACCTCCAGCGTCTTCATCACCGGGCGCTGCTCCCGCTCTGAGGCGGGCACGTCCTCGACGGTGATGTGCTTGAAGACGGGCGTGATGGTGATGTCGCGGGTATCGATCGGGACCGAAAGGGCCATGGGAATTCTCCTCTGAGGGGAACGAAAAAGGGCCGCCGGTTAGGGCGACCCTCGTTGTCGTTAGGCTATGAAGCCGATCAGGCCGGGACGGCGTTCTTCGCGCCGCGGCTGACGTGGAAATACTGGCCGCTGACGATCGCCGTGTTGACGGGGGTGTAGAACCCGCCGGCACCCGTCGCGACCGTGAAGGCCGGGACGGTCATCGTGACCTGCGTGCCGGTCGTGGCCGTGGCCGCGATGTCGGCCGAGGCCTGGACCCAGTAATATTCGCGCCCATCATCGCCCATCTCGACGTTGCCGAGCTTGTAGGACGGTGACGTGACGCCGCTGACGACCGTGCCGCCATCGGTGACGCCGGTCATGTCCCAGTAGGGCAAGCCGGTGAACACGTCGTCGAGCTGCGGGCCGAGCTGCGGCGTGGTGCGGAAGGGGACAGAGTTTGCCATGTTGCTTCTCCTTTCTCGTTACGCTCAGGCGACCGTCTTGAGGCGCCAGGTGAAGAGCGGGTTTTCAAGGACGAGCTGGCCGGACCAGACGATGCCCTGCGCGACCGCGTCCTGGTTGATGGGACGCATCCCGTCGCCAGGGTGGAACGGCACGAAGGACTGGCCGGGGAACTCGTAGATGGACAGCGAGGACGTATCGATGCCGAAGATGGTGTTCGGCGTCATGACGTTGCCGACACCGCCCGCGGCCACGATGTCGACGGGACCGGCCGGGGTGATGTAGGTCAGGCCGGCGAAGCCGAGCTTGCCGAGACGCTCCGAGACGATGCGCTGATGCGCGACGATCGAACTGTCGATGGCCTGGTAGGCGAGAGCGTCGGCAATCAGCAGGTCGGCATACTGTCCGTTGCGCGAACGGTTCAGAGTGATCCGATTGATGATAGCGCGAGCGGTCGTGCTGTCCCAGGTCGTGCCGATGTCCGTGAAGTCCGTGGTGGCGTTGAAGTAGGAGGTGCGCCAGTTGGCCACGTCCGCACGATCGATGCCGCCGTAGACGCCGGTATTCGTGACGATCGGGATCGCGCCGCCGAAGCCGATCATCTGGCGCCCGCCTGAGCCGGTGCCGTCACCGATGATCGAAGTCTCGAACTCCTCCTTCACGCTCTTTTCCGCGGAGCGGACGTAGAACGCCATGAGGTCGATGATCTCTTCCTCGCCACGGGTATAGAGCAGTTCGGTGCCGGTCAGCGAGAACATCGAGACGACACGCGACCAGTTGAAGACTGCCGAGTTGAGCAGCTCCTTGGGCGTGATCTCGATCTTGTCGTAGCCGGTGAACCACTGCGCCTGGAGCTTGTCGAACTCGATCGGGATACGAAGCTCGGGGCCGCCCGCGCGCTTGACCTGGATGCGACCCTGATCACGCAGGAGCTTGGTCAGCGGCGTGGCGTTGTAGACGATGTCCTGAATCTGCTTCTGGCGCTTGGCGACAGCGGCGGTCAGGAGCTGACGATAATTGCGGTCCTCAACGATTGCCATAGGGGTACCCTTTCAAGGGCTATGCGGACGCGCGCAACTGCTTGCGGAGCATCTCGCGGATGTCGTCGGAATCGGTATCGTCCACGCTGGTGTCAGTGCCATCAGCGGGAGCGCCCCGAACGGATTTCTTGCCGGCGTCAGGATTGACAGGACGCGGAGGCGGGGCCTCGGAGTGCGCGGGGAGAGGGTCGGCCTCGGAACGTGAAGACAGGTACTGCCCGCCAGCCATCCGATATGCTTCCGACATCCTCTGTTCCTGCGACAAGCCGGAGCCGAAGAGTTTCTCAACGAAGCCCTCTTTGAGGATAGTTTCCATCGCCTCTGCGACGGCTTCGAAGTCTGGTTTCCCATCGGAGAACTTCTCGACGACGGGAAGAAATTCGCTTGTGGCCTGCTTGGTAAGCAGGGTGTTGACCTGTGCCCGTAGCTGCTCGATTTCGGGATTGGCCTGCGGTGCGGCTGGCTGCGGCATGTGCTGGGCAGCGGCGAGAGCCTGGTAAGCCTGCGGGTTCTGCGTCAGGTACTGCGCCACGTCCATGATGGTGAGCGGCGAGCCATCCTGCTTGCGCGGCCCGATCTCTCGAAGAACGGCGTCCAGCCCTTCGATGGGGTTGCGGGCAATGGCGTTCTCGATCTCGTTGACCTTGGCCAGGCTCTCGCGAAGGTCGCGGCCATTGGACTTGGCGAGGTCGTCATAATCCTTGAGCTGCGTGTAGCGCTCATGCGAGGCCTTGAAGCCCTGGTTCTCCTGCTCCATCTCCTGCGAGACGCGCTGGATCTCCGCCTTGACCTCGTTGGGCACGTTTGCCCACTTGGCGCGGGCTTCCGGCAGGAACCGGGCAGGCGGCTCGGGATGCCTCCCCTCAGACGTTCGGCGCTCCGAACCCTCCTGCCCGGTTGCGGCCTTTGCAGGCGCGCCCTTTTCAGCCTTGGCGTCAGGGTCGGCTTCTGCCTTCTCAGCCTTGGCGAACTTGCCGTCTTCAGCGCGGGTCTTGGCCGGCTTATCCTCGTCCTTCTCGTCCTTCGCCTTGGCTTCAGGCTTCTCCTTGCCATCGTCTTCGGTCTTGCCGGCCGGCTTGTCGGCCTTGGTTTCCTTTGCCTTCATATCTGCCAGTTCGGCCTCAAGGACGGACTCGACAGAGCCGCTTTCGTCCTTCTCGGTCAGGGCGGTTTTGCCGCCGCCGCTGATGTGCTCGATGGTGCTGGGATTGACGACGGTAGACGACGGCTCAGCGGCCGGCGTCCCCGGCTGAAGAGCCGTGGAGTCCATGACAGATTTCCTTGTCTGAGAAGGAGGCGGAGGGTCAGTCGTCGAGGGTGACGACGTGCGGCAGCTTGCCGGCTTTCACGTCAGCCATCGCGGCGCGGATGTCATCGCGAAGGGTCTTTTCGCAGGTCTTGTGCTCGACAACGGGCAACTCTTCATTGCCTAGTTCGACGAAGCCGCCAGCCCTGTGCGATGCCGAGAGCCCGCGCTTGGAGGTGTAGAACTTGCCGTCCGCCATCGACTGCACGGGCTCGTCGAAGGTGTCGCGCATGACGAGCGGGGCCGGGAGATCGGATCGCTGCGACGGGGCGGCTTCCCGTACCTTGCGGAAGCGGGAACGCCCGTCCCCAAGATCGACCCAGGCGTAGGACATGGATTAGCTCGACGCGAGCACGCCGGCCGCTTCAAGCGCAGCCAACAGGGCGTTGACCTTGGTCACGATGGTCGCAGCATCGGCGCCGCCGGCCAGATCAGCGATCGTCGCCTGCTGGAGCACGCCGCCGCGGATCGTAGCGGTCGGGGTGCGGTTTCCGGCCATCGCGGTTGTGCCGGTCGTGCCGATCTGGAGCGTGCCGGTGTTCATCTGGCTGGCGACCTCTTTCGCCAACTCAGGCACCATGCTCAATTCAACGAGTCGCTGGGCATTCGCAGCCATTGTTATTCTCCTTCGGGTTCTTGGATAACGAGCGGGGTCCCGTTCGCTTCAACGAGGGTGATTGCAACACCGAGGCCGTTAGATGCGATCGTCGCGAGCGGAGCATTTGCGTCGACTTGAACAACAGGGATTCCGCCGCTCTCGACGATGACGACGGGAAAGCCGTTAGGCATCTGTCCGCTCCCGCTGCGCCTCGCGCTCGGCCAGCGTCATCTGACGCTCTCCGGTGCGCTCGCTAAAGTCCTGCTGGCGGTCTGCGCGCTCTTCCGACCGGGCGCCCTGCTGCTCCCCGACAACCTGCTGACGATCGGCGCGCATCTCGCCGCGCTCTGCCAGGTCAGCGTCGCGAGCAGCGCCTTCGACCGCAAGAGACTGGTCGACCGCGCGGGCCTGCGATTCCTCAGCGGCCCGATACTCCTCCAGGTCCTGCTTGCGGACATCGAGGCCGATCGAGTTGAGTATCTTGGCCGTATCCGCCTGGAGCTTGTTGACCTGCGCCTCGGTGAGCGCGAGCTTCGCAGCGAAGTCCTGCTCCTGCTGGTGCATGGTCATCTGCAACTGGCCGATCTTGATCTCCGAATCTCGTTGATCCTTGAGGGCCTTTGCCTGCATCTCCTGCATCTTGCCTTGCAACTCGGCTTCCTTCAGGCGGCTATCGGCTTCGACCTTCATCGTCTGGGCCTTGGCCTTCTGCATTTCCGCTTCGCCAAGCATCTTCTGGGCCGCGGCCAACTCGGCAGTGCCTTCGCCTTCACCGCCTGCTGCCTGAGCAGCCATGGCGGGAGCGGCATCAATGAAGTCGTCCACCAGAGCGTTCAGGTCGCGGCCAACGCGGTAAGGCTGAAGCGTGAACTTCAGCACGCCGCCGGCCAGCTTCGCCCCTTCCTCACCCATCGCAGCCATTTGCGTCAGCGCCTGCGTGGCGCCTGCAAAGGTGGTCAAGAACTCGTTGCGCGAGGCCTTCTCCTGCGCCTCGTCCTGAAGGATCGTGCTGTCCGTCTCGATCTCGAACGCAAAGCCCCGCGCCTTGTCATCGCGCAGCAGCTTCATCACGTCCTCGATCGGCACGACCTCTTCTTCCATCTTGAGGCGGGCGCTGTACTTCTGGATGATCTGCTGCTGGGCCTGCTCGAACTGCTGCTTGGCCTGGGCGGGGTCGACCTGCTCGCCGCCCTGCTGAGCCTCCGCCGCCATCTCCTTGGCCTTCTCCATCAGGCTCTTAAGCTCGCCCTCGGCCGCCTTCTCGATCGCCTTGACCCGCTTTTCGATGTCAGCCTTGGTCGGTATCTCCATCTGAGACATTTCGAGGAACGTCTCCTGAGAGAAGTTCTCCGCCATAATCTCCGAGGCAATTCGCGTCACGTCGCAGGCGATGCGCTGTAGCTCCTCGACCTTCTCTCGCACACGGACACTGCCGTACTGGCTCTTGAGCTGCTGGGCTCCCAGCGTCTCGTCAGCCTCGGTCTCACCGCGCATGATGTCGGAGATGCCCGACAGCCGGTCATAGTCGCTGAACAACTCGCGACGGGCCTCGATAAGCCCGGTGATGGCGGCGGCGATCTGCTCCAGAGGCATCCACTGGACGAAGCCGCCAGAGGCCCCCGAGATGAGCGCAGCGGCGGGGACAGGGATCAACAGCGAGGCGTTGAGGTCATCCTTCATGGCCTGCTCGACCGCATCACCGATGTCGCCACCGGCTGGGATCAGGCCCTTCATGCGGACCATGTCGAGAAGGTCGTAGATGCGCTTGGTGAGGCTGTTGATCTTGCGGAAGTGGCCGGCGTAACGGATGTAATCGGGCACCGGCACAAGGGTGCGCGGGCGCATGGTCCCGAATGCCGGACGCGGGCACGGGAAGAAGCCGCGCAGCTTCAGGTGAGGCTCGTCCTCGTCGAGCATGACGCTGACGCCTTCGGTCACCCAATAGACGCGCTTGTCGGAGCGGTGCCAGACTTCCCAGACGCCGGCTTTGCGGGAATGATCCGCGGCCCCGTCATCGTCGCGATGCGCAGGCTGCGTTGTGATGGCGTCCTTGTAGGCATCGCCGCTATGCTTGCGGAAGCGCTTGCGAAGCTCCTTGCGCGTCATCCAGGCGCGACGCGCTACCCAAGGAAGTTCCGACCACTTGCGAGCCGGCGGGTAAATGAAGTCCTTGCGGTCCAGGTGCTCGACGCAGACCTTCTGCCCGTCGTCGCTCTCGTAGGTGAGCCAAAGCTGGCCGCGGTTGTAGAAGATCAGGTCATCGCGGGTGCAGACCATGCCCTCGTCGATGGCTGACCGGTCGAACGCCGACTTGACCGTGCGCTCCAGCATCTCCGCTGTGGTGTTCTGGAGCGGGCGGCGATCCTTGAACTGAGGTGAGACGACAGGCTCAGGCGGCCGGGCATAGACAGCCGGCTTCATGATCTCCATTGAGGCCCAGAAGAGATCGTAATCCGGGTCTAGCCAGACCTCGGAATAGGCCTCGCGCCGGCTGTAAACGTCGTCGATGCGGTCGCACAGACCCTGCCAGTCGTTGAGGGCTCCTTCCGCCTTCTTGATAGCCGCGAGCACGCCAGCGGAGGACTTGGTATCGCCCTCTACCTCTAGCGTGTCGGCGTCTTCCTGATCGATGTCAGCCACGCGGCTTACCCCCGCGCTTGGGCAAATCGGGAAGAGGCGCCCAGTGGGTCAACCCCCTGATCCTGCGGAAATAACCGTCGAACCAATACTCCCCATTCCAAAAGGCAACGAACACGGCTTTTCCGTCTGTAAGCAACACAAACGGCCCGCGCTCGCCCTCAGGCCCACGCCCAGCCCCGTCCTTCGGAGCGGATTTGATGATTTCCCATGCGACTTGCATCAATACCGCCTTCTCTGACCCGGAAGTGCGGGAGCCAGGACATAGCCATCCTCAACCGCGTAAATGGGCTTGGGCTTCTCGGCTTTGGGTTTGTTGCCGTTGCTCATCCGGTCGATCAGCTGGCCAACCAGTCCAAGCGCGTCGACCTGGTCGTCATGCACACCGACCGGAAAGCTCATCATCTCGTTGATCAAATCGGTGAGGAACGGCGCGTCCTTGTGGATGCGCAGCCCTCGCGTTGCGATCAGGCCCCGGAAGGACTGAGCCCGTACGGCCTTGTCGCCTCTCGTCGCGAACTGCTCGCGGGCCACGTAGGCCTCGCGCTCCATCATCCGCTTCAACAGGAACGGGCCGACACCCGACTTGATTTGGCCTGTCTCTTCAGCCCAGCCGATAGGCTTCCACTTCAGGACAAGGTCGCAGAAAGCGTCCACCCACTTGTCAGAGCTTGCCTGCTTCCGCCAAAGGTCGAGAAGCCAGGGGTCGCCGGACTGGTCTAAGCCGCACACGGCATGGACGGTGAAGTCGCCACCATCTGCGGTCACGGCATAATCGCTCGCGCCATACCTCATCGTTGAAGCGAGCGGCGGGAGGTGGTCGACGAGGTGAATCCATTCCTTTTTGAAATAATCGCCGGTCTCTGGCGTTGGCCTCTGCTGATAGAGCGCTGACCAATCGCGAGGCCCAACCGCTAGCTTGATCTTCTCAAGCGCCGCCACGTCGTATTGCTCAGGCCAGAGCGCCGTCCCATCATCCGCAATGGCCGGAAGATTGAGAACCACCCAGCCTTCATGTTGGTGGTCTGCGAGCAGCCAACCGGACAGGTCGTCCTCGTGCCAGCGGGTTTGAATGATGACCACCCGCCCGCCCGGCATAAGCCGCGTGTAGGCTGTGGACGTGTACCAGTCCTTTGTCTTGCGCCGGATGACCTCGGATTCCGCATCCTCCCGGTTCTTGACCGGGTCGTCGATCAGCAGCAGATGCGCGCCTCGGCCTGTCAGCGGGCCACCGACGCCTACCGCGTAGAAGGCGCCGCGCTGGCTTGTCGAATGCTCGTAGCCTCCAGCCTCGCCTTCGATGTGAAAGCGCTTGGCGCTCTTGCTATCGTCCGCAAGCCCAACGCCAGGGAACACAGCCCGGAAGGCGGCGTCCTCGATCTGGTTCTTGACCTTGCGCCCGAAATCGTCAGCCAGCTCTTGCGCGTATGTGGCCGTGACAACGTAGTGATCCGGGTTCCTGCCGAGATACCAAGCCGGGAAAAACTCGCTCGCCAGCATGCTCTTGCCGTGCCGGGGCGGCATTGTGATCATGAGGCGCTTGATCTCGCCCCGCTCAACCTGCTCCAGATGCCTTGCGATCAGCCTATGATGTGGAGCGTCCCGATAGCCCGGCCATTGGTAGGCCGCATACGATATCAGGCGGGAGAACGCGTAATCTTCTGCTGTAAGCGCGACAGCACTAGCCGTTCCAGCCATGAGAGCTTCCATGCCTTGGTCACGCGGCCGTGGCCGTCATGGGAATAAACGACGCCGGCCTTGGCCATCCTGAGTGATACGGTCATGTCATCCCCCTCAGCGGTCAGCTCTTGCAGCCGCTGCGACTGCGGCATCACGCTGTTCCTTGGTCTGCGTGGTCACGTCGAGGCCGCCTGACAGCGTGGTCGCTGATAGATCAGGCAGAACCTTGCCGAGCAGCTTCGTGGCAGCCGTGACCTGCGATGCGTCCATTATTGGCTTGTCGGAAAGCGCGTGCTTCGTCAGGCGGTTGATGAGCTGACTTGCCTGGATTTTTTCGCGCACCGCATCAGGGTGCCAGAGCTGCTTACGAGCGGCCATGTCAGGCCTCTTTG
>Ga0160455_100224_pt1 | contig 46858 bp, 35 predicted proteins | sample HID1972I_E6MG_FD_108206 | JGI IMG/M metagenome (GOLD analysis project Ga0160455, IMG submission 108206) | Enriched pill bug-associated microbial communities from UW Madison campus, WI, USA - HID1972I_E6 MG | ecosystem: Host-associated > Arthropoda: Insects > Digestive system > Unclassified ... | reverse complement strand
CTGTCCGTAACGTCCTCGCCATTGCCCTGGCCCTCGGCCTGCCTGCCGCTGCCCATGCCGATGAAGGCATGTGGATGCCGACCCAGCTGCCGGAACTGGCCAGGCCGCTCAAGGCCGCCGGTTTCAAGGGTGATCCGGCGCGCTTGGCCGATGTCACCGCGCCGCCGCTGAGCGCGGTGGTGCGGGCAGGCGGGGGGACCGGTTCGTTCGTGTCCGGCGACGGTCTGCTGCTGACCAATCACCATGTGGCGATGGGCGTGATCCAGTACAACAGCACGCCGGAGCACAACCTGATCAACGATGGCTTCATTGCCGGCGGACGTACCGACGAGCGCCCATCCAATCCGGATTTCCGCGTGCTGGTCACGGTCGGGTTCGACAAGGTCACCGACGATGTCCTCAAGGATGCACGCGGCAAGTCCGGCCGCGCCTACTTCGATGCCGTGGACGCGGCCAGCAAGCGGATCGTGGCCGACTGCGAGCGCGATGGCAGCGTGCGTTGTTCGGTCGCCAACATGTATTACGGCAGCGATTTCTACCGTATCTCGCAGCTGGAAATAAGCGATGTGCGGCTGGTGTATGCCCCGCCGCGCGCCATCGGCAACTATGGCGATGAGATCGATAATTTCATGTGGCCACGGCATACCGGCGACTTCACCCTGCTGCGTGCCTACGTGGGCAGGGATGGCAGGCCGGCGGCCTACAGCCCGGACAACGTACCCTACCAGCCGCCGGCTCACCTGAAGATGTCGGTGGAAGGACCGAAGGCAGGCGATTACGCGATGCTGGCCGGCTACCCCGGAATCACCTATCGGCATCGCACGGCGGCCGAGTTCGCCAGCCAGATCGATGCCGTGCTGCCGCGGCGGGTGGAGGTGTTCCAGCAGCTGATCGATACCATCGAGACCGCCAGTGCCGGTGACGAGCAGGCACGCACGCGTTATGCCTCGCAGCTGCAGTCGCTGAAGAACAACCGCAAGCGCGCTGCCGGCGAACTGGAAGGCCTGCTGCGCAGCGACGCCAAGGCCCAGCGCGCCGCCGACGAGCAGGCCATGCTGGCGGCTACCGAAACGAAGTACCGTGCCGACATCCAGGCACTGGCCGAGAGCCTGTCCGCCGGTGCGGCGGCAGGCGAACGCGACCTGCTGCTGGACCTGGCCACCAGCCAGAGCCAGCTGCTGCGTTCGGCGATGCTGCTGGAGCGGCTGCGCATCGAATCGGCCAAGCCCGATGCCGAGCGTGAGACCGGCTACCAGCAGCGCGACCAGCAGCTGCTGGAAGGCGTGCTCCGGCAGGTGCAGCGGCGGTATGCCCCGAACGTGGAAAAGGCGCTGCTGACCACCCTGTTCGCCCGCTACCAGAAGCTGCCCGACGCGCAGCGCGTGGCGGAATTCGATGCTGCATTCGGGCGCACGCCGCAGCAGCTGGCCAAGGCCCTGGAGGATCTCTATGCCAGCACCCGGCTGGGTGCGGAAAGCGAGCGCCTGTCGCGCTTTGCCGCCGCCCGCGAAGGCAAGGCGCTGGCGGCCGATCCGCTGCTGGCGGCCGCTGCCCCGCTGGTCGCCGCGCAGCTGCGCCTGGAAGGCGAAAAGAAAAGCCGCAATGGCGAAGATCTGCGCCTGCGTCCGGCCTACATGCAGGCCCTGTTTGCCTGGCGCGCCAAGCAGGGCAGGGCGGTATACCCGGATGCAAACAGCACCCTGCGTATCAGCTACGGCAAGGTGGAAGCCCTGCATCCTCGCGATGCGGTCAGTTTCGATCCGGTGACCACCGTGGCCGGAATCGTCGAAAAGAACACAAATGCCTATCCGTTCGACGCGCCCAGGCCGCTGCTGGATGCGATCGCCAAGGGCGACTTCGGCAGCACGGCCGATCCGGCGTTGAAGACCCAGACGGTGAATTTCCTGACCAACCTGGATACCACCGGCGGCAATTCGGGCTCACCGGTACTCAATGCCAAGGGCGAGCTGATCGGCCTGAACTTCGACAGCAACTGGGAAGCAGTGAGTGCCAGCTGGTGGTTCGACCCGCGTTACAAGCGCGCTGTGCACGTGGATATGCGCTACCTGCGCTGGCTGCTGGCCAAGGTCTACCCGGCGCCGGCGCTGCTGCAGGAAATGGGCGTGCCGGCGGAGTGAGTCGTCAGCTCCGAAGAAGTGGTCCGGACGCCGCGTCGGGCACGGGTATCGTCATGGCCCAGCGCACAATACCCGGCGCGCATTCCAGGTGCGGCTGATCGGTCTGAGCGGTCGCATCGTCCACACCGGGCAGCGGAGCGGCGGTAACGCGGGGCAGCGGCGTAGATTCATCCCATGCGGCGAATATGGCGGTGACGCCACCCGCGTGGCGTCCCGCCTCCGGTGCGAGCAGCTGGAAATTGAAGGCCCGCGCATTGGTAGGCACCACACGCTTTTCCTCGCACCGCGCAAGAAGGTACTCCGCTATGAACGTCGCGTTCTGCTCCCTTTTCGACGAAGGTGTGGCTTCATGGGGTGGCAGTGTGCCCAGCTCACGCATGATTTCAGCTTTGAGCTGCTGGAACGTGTAACCGCGTTCGTGTGTCGCCACCAGCAGGGCGACGTTGGGTATCGAGATGTCCTCTCCGGCCTGATGTATGTCGCGGAGATGCCCGACGAATCGCACCAGCCGCCGCTCCGCTGTGGACAATGCGCCCGCCGCACCAGTGCAGGGTGTATCGAGTGCTGAGTGCAGGCTTTGCAGCGCGCCGTGTTCGCCGAGCACCCTGATACCCCCTGCTGGAATCCTCGCTGCAGGATCGAGACTTCCATTCATGATCTCGCTGAGTGCAACGCACAGCGAATTTTTCAGCGCATGCCGCTCGGAGGCAAGTGCATGGGGCAGATTGCACTCCAGTCTGCGCAGAAGCGGTTCGCTGAGCTGGGACGTGGCGGTGGCTGGCATGGGTAACCTGTGGCAAGGGAAGCTGTCGGTGACGCTATCGGGTACGAGAACCGAGGCGAATGGGCGGGTATGCAAAAACGGGTGATTGCTGAGCCAGCAGCGTTGTGAGGGAGGGGATAGCCCCTCGACCGCCGTTGGGCCGATAACGACATAACCCTCTACACTGTCGCCACTCCTTGCCTACGGAAACGGGCCTTGGTCTCGAGCTGGATCCTGCTGCTGGTCTCGGTCGCCTACGCCGCGCTGCTGTTCGGCGTGGCGTGGTGGGGCGACCGTCGGCCGATGTATCCGGACCGGCCGTGGCTGCGGCCGGTGGTCTACAGCCTGGCGCTGGCGGTGTACTGCTCGTCGTGGACGTTCTACGGCGCGGTAGGCACCGCGGTACGCAGCGGCTTCGGCTACCTGCCGATCTACATCGGCCCGCTGCTGATGATGCTGTTCGGATGGCGCATCATCGAGCGCCTGGCGCTGATCGCCCGCAGCCAGAACGTGGTGTCCATCGCCGATTTCATCTCCTCGCGGTTCGGTCGTTCACGGCGGCTGGCGGCACTGGTGGCCTTCATCGCCCTGGTCGGCATCGTTCCGTACCTGGCGCTGCAGTACAAGGCCGTGGCGATGAGCCTGCAGGTGCTGACCGGCAACAACGGGCCGACCGGCTATTTCAGCGACCCCGCGCTGTACGTGGCGCTGCTGATGGCCCTGTTCGCCACCCTGTTCGGCACCCGCCAGGTGGACGCCACCGAGCATCACCACGGCATGATGCTGGCCATCGCGCTGGAATCGGTGATCAAGCTGCTGGCGATGGTGGCGGTGGGCGTGTTCGCCTATGTATGGCTGAGCAAGCGCACCGATGCGGTGGTGGAATCGGCGCACACGCTGTTCACCTCGCTGCCGCCGGTGGGTTTCATCTCGCAGACGCTGCTCAGTTTCCTGGCCATCGTCTGCCTGCCACGGCAGTTCCACGTCGCCGTGGTGGAATGCGGCGATGTGCGCGATGTGCGCCGCGCGCGCTGGATGTTCGGGGGCTACCTGGTGCTGATCTCGGCGATGGTGGTGCCGATCGCCACTGCCGGCGTCACCTTGTTCGGCACCGGTGGCAGCGTCGCCGACGATGCGATGGTGCTGGCACTGCCGCTGGCGGAGGGCCGCAACGTGCTGGCGTTGATCGCCTACGTTGGCGGGTTCTCGGCGGCGACCGGCATGGTCATCGTGTCCTCGATCGCGCTGGCGACGATGGTCAGCAACGATCTGGTGATGCCGGTACTGCTGCGCCGCAGTGGCGATCACGAAGAAGCGGCGGACGTCGCCTCGCGGGTGCTGTGGATACGCCGCCTGGCGATCCTGCTGCTGGCGTTGATGGCCTACAGCTACTACCGCAGCAGCAGCAACGACAGCACGCTGGCCTCATACGGACTGATGGCGTTCGCGGCGGTGGCGCAGTTCGCGCCCGGCCTGATCGGCGGCCTGTACTGGCGAGGCGCCAGCCGCCGTGGCGTGGAGACCGGCATCGTGCTGGGCTTCGCCACCTGGATCTATACCCTGCTGTTGCCGGCGCTGACGCAGGCCGGCTGGATGGATGCCGGCTGGCTGCAGTCGGGCCTGTTCGGCGTGGCCTGGCTGCGTCCGCAGCAGCTGTTCGGCATGAGCGGCTGGGATCCGCTGACCCATGGCACCTTCTGGTCACTGCTGGTCAATGCCGCGGCGATGATGCTGGTATCGGCACGCTGGCGGCCGGGCGTGGACGAGCGGCTGCGCGCGGCACCCTTCCTGGATCCGTATGCGCAGCGGCCTTCGGTAGCCACCGGCTGGCCCGGCCATGTGCATGTCGGCGACCTGCTGGCGCTGGCCTCGCGCGTGGTCGGTGAACGCCACGCACGGCGATCGTTCTTCGAACAGGCGCAGTCGCTGGGGCGCGAGCTGCAACCGCAGGTCCCGGCCGACCGCCCGTGGGTACAGTTCACCGAACGCCTGCTGGCCGCCTCCATCGGTGCGGCATCGGCGCGCCTGCTGCTGACCAGCCTGCTGCGCGGTTCGGGCATGGACCTGGGTGAAGTGGTGGCGGTGCTGGACGAAGCCGGGCAGGAACTGCGCTTCAACCGCGAGATCCTGTCCACCACGCTGGAAAACATCAGCGCAGGCGTCAGCGTGGTGGATCCGGAGATGCGGCTGACGGCGTGGAACCGCCGTTACCAGGAAATGTTTGGCTATCCCGACGGCATGCTCTACGTGGGCCGGCCGGTCGCCGACCTGATCCGCTACAACGCCGAGCGCGGCGAGCTGGGCGAGGGCGACATCGAAGTGCAGATCGGCCGCCGCATCGGCTACATGCGTGCCGGTTCGCCGCATGTGTTCGAGCGCACCCGCAGCGACGGCAAGGTCATCGAAATGCGCGGCCAGGCGCTGCCGGGTGGCGGCTATGTGACCAGCTACAACGACATCACCGACTACAAGCACGCCGAGCAGGCGCTGCTGGAAGCGAATGAAACGCTGGAAGAACGCGTGGCCGAACGCTCGCATGCGGCTGAAGCCGCGCAGCAGTCGAAGACGCGCTTCCTGGCGGCGATCAGCCATGACGTGCTGCAGCCGCTCAATGCAGCGCGGTTGTTCGCATCCGCGCTGCGTGACAGTCACCAGAACAATGAAGAACAGCGGCATCTGGCCGAGCGCGTGGATGCTTCGCTGCGTGCTGCCGAAGAACTGCTGGATGGCCTGCTGGACGTATCGCGGCTGGATGCCGGTGGCCTGCATCCGGTGATCGGCGAGTTCGACGCCAGCGCGCTGATGCGCGAACTGGCCGCGCAGTATTCGCCGGTGGCGGCCGGGCGTGGGCTGCGGCTGGAACTGTTCGCGCGGCCCGCCTGGGTACGCAGCGACCGTCGCCTGTTGCGCCGCGTGCTGCAGAATTTCCTGGCCAATGCGCTGCGCTACACACGGCAGGGGCGCATCGTGCTGGCGGTGCGGCCCCGCGGTGATGAAGTGGAACTGCAGGTATGGGATACCGGACCCGGCATTCCCGAGCATCACATGCAGCAGATCTTCGATGAATTCCATCGCTACCAGCAGCCGTTCGACTGGGGCGAGCAGGGCCTGGGCCTGGGCCTTTCGATCTGCCAGCGCATCTCGCGCCTGCTGGACCATCGCCTCAACGCGCGCAGCCGGGTCGGCAGTGGTTCGATGTTTTCGATCCTGCTGCCACGCGTGGATGCCACGCCGGGCGCGGACGATCCGGTGGTGGCGCCGGCGCTGGCGGCACGTTCGGATTCGCTGGTGGGCCTGCGCGTGCTGTGCGTGGACAATGACGAGGAGATCCTGGACGGCATGCGTGCACTGCTCGGCCGCTGGCACGTGCAGGTGATCACGGCCAATACCGTGGACCAGGCATTGCAGCGGGTTGCCGAGCAGCCGGACGTGATGCTGGTGGACTATCACCTGCATGACCGGCTGGATGGACTGGACACGCTGGTGGCGCTGCGCGAGGTGGCGGGTCGCGATCTGCCCGGCGCGCTGCTCACCGCCGACGGGCGCGATGAGCTCAAGCATCTGGCACGCGAGCGTGGCTACCGGGTGCTGACCAAACCGATCAAGCCGGCGTCGCTGCGCGCATTCCTGGCGGCGTATGCGCGGCCGAAGGGCTGAGCCAACAGCGCGCAAGATGGCCGCGACTCGCGAAAATGCAATTGTCCTGATGGCAATCAGTTCCCACTCAAGATAAAGAGGGAGGCCTGAGCTGCTGAGTCACCATCTTGCCTGCCATCGCTCCTGCGCCTGCCACGGGTGCCTGTACATCCTCATCGCACCCGCCTGGGCAACGATTACCACAGGCGGATACATTGTCTTCCTGCGCGGCAGCCGTGTCGTCGGTACTCAACACACCATTGCAGTCTCGCGACGCCGGCCCCCTGGCAGTTGCTGCCGGCGGCGGCCTCGGCGCGCTGGTGTCATGGTTCGCGCAGTACTGGAATGCCTCCGCATCGCTGCATGCGGGTTCGGCGGTCGGTGCGGCGTTGGGAGCGCTGTCGCTGCAGATCTCGCGTGGCGCGCAGGCGAAGGAAGAAGCCCGTCGCCTGCGATGGGATTTCCTGCAGTTCCATCGAGGCACGCGCAAGCTGTTGCGGGACAACGGCGTCACGTTCGAGCAAGATCTTGTGGTGCGCCATGTGTACGACCATCTGAAGGAGCGGCTGAACGAGCTCATTGCCGGTTTCCGTGATCATTGCGAGGAACGTGGTGTGTGCTGCAACGTTCTGGTGGAGCAGGTGCTGAAACATTTCTACGTGGCGCATTGTGCCGATCACATTCCGGTCGTGGTGAGCCGGCTGGCGGAAAACCGATATTTCATCGGTGCCATCAGGGAGGAGGTTGCTGACAGCGTACGGGCACGGATGAACAGCGCCGACGACCCCGCCAGCGTGTTCGCCAGCGAAGGCGCGGTGCACATGGTGCTCGACATGCAGCGCGACGATGATGGCAAATTCCGCGCCTGCGTATTTGAGCCACAGCGTTCGGGTCCCGCTGCAGCGCAGTTCCTCCTGCGCCATGAGCGGGTGCCGGTCATGACGCATGGGCAACCCGCCGTAGCCGCTGAAACGTTTCCCGACTGTCGGCCACAACCCATGGTGCAACTACGCCGCCGGGGTGGGCCGAAACACCTGCGGCGCACATGTGACGCCGGATCGGCCGCTGTACCGGACAGGCATGGAGCACGCGAGCCCACGATGGCGGTGGTGCGTGGCGAGACACTGCGCGAACAGTGTGCACACCTTCCCGCAGGAAGCAGAACCCTGTCAGACATAGACAGGATTCTGGAGGATCTTGCACATGGACGAACGAGCCGACATTCGGTCGACGTAGATGGCGAGCGCTACATCGCCCGGGATGTGCACCTGGAAGGGCTTTCAGGCCGCAATCGTTGGCGCCTGCTGCACCGTCGCGTAAGCGTAGGCTACGAACTGGTGGGCATCGCGGACTATCACGTCGATACGCGGACGGCGCGATGGTGGAACCGATGATTGCCGGCCGTGCTGATTGAATCCGCAGGATCAACCTGCGCCGCTGAGGTGTTCGTAGAGGATGGTGGCGCCGATGATCATCAGGATCGCGCCGCCGATGATCTCCGCGCGCTTGCCGACCAGATTGCCCAGCGCACGGCCCAGCATGATGCCCACGGTGACCATGGTGAGCGTGCACAGGCCGATCACCGCAGCCATGACGCCGATATGCACATCCATGAAGGCCAGGCCTACGCCGACGGCCATGGCATCGATGCTGGTGGCGAAAGCGGTGATCGCCAGCCGCCAGAAGCCGCCGTGGCGCGCGGGGTCGTCTTCTTCCTCCGCGTCATGGCGAAGGCCGTTGACGATCATGTGCACACCGAGCGCGAACAGCAGGCCGAACGCAATCCAGTGATCGTAGGCTTCCACGTAGCCGAGCGCGGCACGGCCCACCAGCCAGCCGATGATCGGCGTGATGGCTTCGATGATGCCGAAGATGAGGCCGGCCCGCAGTGCGTCCCGGAAGCGTGGCCTGCGCATGGCGGCACCTTTGCCGATCGCCGCGGCGAAGGCATCGGTGGACATGGCGAAGCCGATGAGAAGTATGGAAACAGGGGACATCAGATGCAGTGCAGGCCGGGCATGAGTGGACGCACGGCCCACGCTCGCGCCCAACCTGTCGTTGCGCACGCGGACCGCTGGTCTCGCCAACCATCATGGCTGCCCGCACCACGGCGCACTGGCCGAGCATGTTGATACGGGCGTTTCCGTGTTGCAGGAAACAGGCTACTCCCCAAGGGGACGCGAAGCTTAGCACCGGCATCCGCGTGCGGTACGTATTCCGGCAATTGCGCAGGCAGGGCTGGTTTTCATAGCGCAGGCTATATCACCCGCGGCGGCACGGGCTTCGCGGTGGTGACGGGAGATGCCGGCGGATCCGGGAAGAAAGTGACGACCAACGGTCGTCACCCACCACGATCCATCCGCGGTGTCACTCTTCTTCGGGCGGCAGCACGATCTGTTCGTCGTCGATGGCCAGCTTGCCGGCCATCAGCACCGCCTGGGTGCGGTTGGTCACGCCCAGCTTGCGCAGGATGGCGGTGACGTGGGCCTTGATGGTGGCCTCGGACACGCCCAGGTCATAGGCGATCTGCTTGTTGAGGCGGCCGGCGCCGAGCATCTGCAGCACGCGGAACTGCTGCGGCGTCAGTTCGCGCAGGCGTTGCCCGACCTCGCGCTCTTCCCGTGCGGTCGGCGGCACGTTGTGCGCTTCCGGTGGTGCCCAGGTTTCGCCATCGAGAATGGTGCCCAGTGCATGGCCGATGGTGTCCGAATCAGCGGACTTGGGAATGAATCCGAATGCGCCGTGGTCCAGCGCGCGGCGCATCACCGTGGCTTCTTCGCGCGCGGACACTACCACCACCGGCAGGTGCGGATGCAGCGAACGCATGTGCACCAGGGCATTGAAACCCTGTGCGCCGGGCATGTTGAGGTCCATCAGGACCAGATCTGCGTCGTTGTGCTTGTCGGCCAGCGCATACAGCGCTTCGACGCTGTCCGCCTCGAAAAGCTGGACACCGGGGATGACCCGTTGCACGGCCCCGCGCAGGGCTTCGCGGAACAGCGGATGGTCGTCGGCAATCAGGAGGGTGGGCATGGGGTCAGCTTACGGAAACAATGTTGAAGAAACCGGGATCGGAACCCTTCGCATGCAAGGGCCCCGATCCCTGGATGTCGGCACGCGGCGGCCCGGCCCTCCTCCCTGCCGCCACCATGCGTCTACTTGACCTTGCGTTCGTCCACCAGCGAGGCCACCACGGACGGATCGGCGAGGGTGGAGGTGTCGCCCAGCTGGTCCGGTGCATTTTCGGCGATCTTGCGCAGGATGCGGCGCATGATCTTGCCCGAGCGCGTCTTCGGCAGGCCCGGCGCCCACTGCAGGTGGTCCGGCGTGGCGATCGGGCCGATCTCCTTGCGCACCCAGGCCACCAGCTCCTTGTGCAGCTCATCGCTGGGTGCCTCGTCGGCGATCAGGGTGACATAGGCATAGATGCCCTGTCCCTTGACGTCGTGCGGGAAGCCGACCACGGCGGCTTCGGCGACCTTCGGATGCGAGACCAGCGCGCTTTCCACTTCGGCGGTGCCGATGCGGTGGCCGGACACGTTGATCACATCGTCGACGCGGCCGGTGATCCAGTAGTAGCCGTCCTCGTCGCGGCGGCAGCCGTCACCGGTGAAGTAGCTGCCCGGATAGGTACGGAAATAGGTGTCGATGAAGCGCTGGTCGTCGCCATAGACGGTGCGCATCTGGCCCGGCCAGGAATCGCGGATGATCAGGTTGCCTTCGGTGGGGCCTTCCTGGATTTCGCCATCGGCGTTCACCAGCGCCGGCTGCACGCCGAAGAAGGGCAGGGTGGCCGAACCGGGCTTGAGATCCACCGCACCGGGCAGCGGCGAAATCAGGATGCCGCCGGTTTCGGTCTGCCACCAGGTGTCAACGATCGGGCAGCGACTATCGCCGACCACTTCGTAGTACCAGCGCCAGGCTTCCGGATTGATCGGCTCGCCGACGCTGCCGAGCAGTCGCAGCGAAGCGCGCGAGGTTTTCTTCACCGGCTCGTCGCCTTCGCGCATCAGCGCGCGGATGGCGGTGGGCGCGGTGTAGAAGATGCTGACCTTGTGCTTGTCGATCACTTCCCAGAAGCGCGAGGTGCTGGGGAAATTCGGCACGCCTTCGAACATCAGCGATGTGGCGCCGTTGGCCAGCGGGCCGTAGACGATGTAGCTGTGGCCGGTGACCCAGCCGACATCGGCGGTGCACCAGTAGACGTCATCCTCGCGCAGGTCGAACACGGCTTCATGGGTGTACGCCGCGTACAGCAGGTAGCCGCCGGTGGTGTGCAGTACGCCCTTGGGCTTGCCGGTGGAACCGGAGGTATAGAGGATGAACAGCGGATCCTCGGCGTTCATGCGCTCGGGCTCGCACTGGGTCGGCTGGCTGTCCACCACATCGTGGAACCAGCGGTCACGCGGGGCCTGCATGTCCACCGCACCGCCGGTGTGGCGCACCACCAGCACGGTTTCCACGGTATTGGTGCCCGGCAGCTTCAGCGCCGCATCCACGTTGGCCTTGAGCGGAATCTTCTTCCCGCCGCGCAGGCCTTCGTCAGCGGTGATGATCAGCTTGCTCTGGCAGTCGCCGACACGGTCGGCGATGGAGTTGGGCGCGAAGCCGCCGAACACCACCGAGTGGATCGCGCCAATACGCGCGCACGCCAGCATGGCGACAGCGGCGTCGACGATCATCGGCAGGTAGATGGTGACCCGGTCGCCCTTGCGGACACCGAGGTTGCGCAGCGCATTGCCGAGACGGCAGGTGCGTTCGTACAGCTCGCGGTACGTGACGTGCTGCGCGGGTGCGTCCGGGCTGTCCGGCTCGAACAGCAGGGCGGTCTTGTCGCCACGTGTGTCCAGCTGGCGGTCCAGGCAGTTCACGCTGGCGTTGAGCTCGCCATCCTCGAACCACTTGATATGGAAGTCGGCCAGGTCGTAGCTGACGTTCTTGATCTTCGACGGCTTGCGGAACCAGTCCAGGCGCTCGGCAGCCTTGCCCCAGAACGCATCGGGATCGTCCACCGAGGCCTGGTACTGCTGCTGGTAGGACGTCGTGTCGATCCGGGACGTTTCAGCGAACTGCGGATCGACGGGATAGATATCAGCCATGGCACCCTCACTTGCACGTTGACTTGTATGTGCAGCCGCAGCATGGGCGACCGCCGTTACCGCCCAGTGTGCCCCATCCCCGCCCGGTCGCGTCGCCACGGCCCTTAGACGATGGTCGAAACCTGACGGGTTGCGGCCGGACTTCGACTAATGGCCAATAGCGGTGGCGCACGCCGGGGACGCACGCTCAGCCTCGACCGTGCCCCACGCGCGGCTTATCACCTTGCCACTTGGGAGAGAGGGCAACATGAGCCACCGTACGTTGAAGACCCTGCGTAAACCCCTTGCGGCCTGCATGCTGGTCGCGCTGGTCGCGCCGGGCATGGCATTCGCGCAGACCGCGAAAGGTCAGACATCACGAGAGCAGGCCCTGGAAGCACGGGTCGTTGAACTGGAACGGCAGGTACAGCTGTTGCTGTCGTCGCAGCAGCAGCAACAGAGCCAGCTCAGCCAGACCCAGCAGGCCGTCACCGAAGTGAGGACGGTGCAGGCCGAGCAGCGACCGGCAGTGCCGGCCGGCAAGCAACCGATCCAGGTCACCACGCTGACGCCGGGCGCCACGCCAGGCACCACCGTCAAGATCGGCGGTTTCATCAAGGCCGATTTCCTGGCCACCCAGACCGGCGATGGCCAGTTGGCCGACGACGCCACCGGCCGCGCGCTTTACCTGCCGGGACAGACTCCGGTGGCCGGTGCCGGCGGTACCGGCGAACGCTCGGACGTGGACTACAATGCCCATGCCAAGTTCTCGCGCTTCAACCTGGGCATCGACAATGTCAGCGAATCCGGCGACAAGGCCGGCGCGTTCTTCGAGATGGATTTCTTCGGCAACTCGCTGGGCAACCAGACGGCCACCAATACCTACGGCGTGACCCTGCGGCACGCCTACATGTACTGGAACAACTGGATGGCCGGCCAGACCTGGTCGAACTTCATGGATGCCGGGTCACTGCCGGAAGCTGTGGACTTCGTCGGCCCGACCGACGGCGTGGTGTTCGTGCGCCAGGCCCAGGTGCGCTACACCAACGGTGGTTTCAGCGTGGCGCTGGAAAATCCGGAAACCACCACGCTTACCGGTACCCGCAACCCGGTCACCGGCGCCTGGACAAACGCCACCGCCAACTCCGATCGCGGCAGCCTGCCGGACCTGACGCTGCGTTATGGCTGGAAGGGCGACTGGGGCACCTTCGGTGTCGGTGGCATTGTGCGCCAGCTCAAGGTGGACAACCAGGCCACCGGCGCGGACGCCGACAAGATCGCCGGCGGTCTGACGCTGGGTGGCAAGTGGGTGATGGCCGACAGCGATTCGCTGCATTACCAGCTGACCGGGGGCGAAGGCATCGCGCGTTACATCGGCCTGGGCATCACCGCCGACTCTGCCTACGACGCCGCCCGCGACGAGCTGTCCACTACAGGTGTACTGGCCGGCTATGTGGGCTGGCGGCATGCGTTCAGTCCCAAGCTGCGCACCAACCTGATCTACGCGCGCAGCGATTACGACAACGACGGCAGCCTCGGCCCGCTGGTGACCAAGAGCGTGCAGAGCATCCGCGGCAACGTGTTCTATTCGCCGCTGCCCAAGGTCGATGTCGGCGCGGAGCTGATGTACGGCGTGCGTGAGATCGAGGATGGCCGCAAGGGCGACATCAGCCGCCTGCAGTTCACCACCAAGTACAGCTTCTGATGGATTGACGGCGGCGGCCGCCCTGGCTGCCGCCCTGCTTGACGAACTGCGGGCCGAGTGACCATCGGCCGGAAAAAACAACGTTTGCCGGCCAGCGGCCGGCACTACAGAGGGAAAGCGTCTCATGTCCAGCCTGTCCAATACCGCGCAACCAGCGGGTACCCTGACCAAGGGCCACAAGAAGGTCATCTTCGCATCGAGCCTCGGCACGGTGTTCGAATGGTACGACTTCTTCCTGTATGGCTCGCTTGCCGCGATCATCGCCAAGCAGTTCTTCAGCGGCGTAAACGAAACCACGGGCATGATCTTCGCCCTGCTGGCCTTTGCGGCCGGCTTCTTCGTACGACCGTTCGGCGCTGCCTTCTTCGGCAGCCTGGGCGACCGCATCGGCCGCAAGTACACCTTCCTTGTCACCATCCTGATCATGGGCATCTCGACCTTCCTGGTCGGCGTGCTGCCCAACTATGCGTCGATCGGTTTCGCCGCTCCGGTGATCCTGATCATCCTGCGCCTGGCCCAAGGCCTGGCCATGGGTGGCGAGTACGGCGGTGCGGCCACATACGTGGCCGAGCATGCGCCGGCCGACAAGCGTGGCCTGTACACCAGCTTCATCCAGTGCACCGCGACGCTGGGCCTGTTCATGTCGCTGCTGATCATCCTGGCCTGCCGCTATTTCCTGGGCAACGAAGCCTTCGAAGCCTGGGGCTGGCGCATTCCGTTCCTGGTGTCGATCGTGCTGCTGGGCATTTCGGTGTGGATCCGCCTGCAGCTGAGCGAATCGCCGCTGTTCCAGCAGATGAAGGCCGAAGGCAAGGGGTCCAAGACCCCGTTCCGCGACAGCCTGAAGGGCGGCAACCTGAAGCTGATGCTGCTGGTGCTGCTGGGTGCGGCGGCCGGCCAGGCGGTGGTGTGGTACGGCGGCCAGTTCTATGCGCTGTTCTTCCTGAGCAGCATGCTGAAGGTCGATGCCACCACCTCCTACCTGCTGATTGCCGGTGCGCTGGCGCTCGGTACGCCGTTCTTCATCTTCTTCGGCTGGCTGTCGGACCGTATCGGCCGCAAGAAGATCATCCTGGCCGGCTGCCTGCTGGCTGCCATCACCTACATCCCGGTGTTCAAGGGCCTGACCCACTTCGCCAATCCGGCCATCGAGGAAGCGCGTTCCACCTCGCCGGCGCTGGTGATCGCCGATCCGGACACCTGCTCGTTCCAGTTCGATCCGGTGGGCCTGCGCAAGTTCAACAGCTCCTGCGACGTGGCTACTGCCGCGCTGACCAAGGCCGGCGTGCCGTATGACGTGCAGCCTGCCGCCCCCGGTTCGCTGGCAGTGGTGAGCGTGGGCAGCACCCAGGTCACATCGTATGAAGGTGCCGGCCTGGGCAAGGATGAAGCCAAAACCAAGGGTGATGCGTTCGCCGCCGACCTGAAGGGCGCGCTGACCACCGCCGGCTATCCGGCCAAGGCGGACAATGCACGCATCAACATCGCCGGCACGATCTTCATGCTGTGGATCCTGGTGCTTTACGTGACCATGGTGTACGGCCCGATTGCTGCCTACCTGGTGGAGCTGTTCCCGACCCGCATCCGCTACACCTCGATGTCGCTGCCGTACCACATCGGCAACGGCTGGTTCGGTGGCTTCCTGCCGGCGATTTCGTTCGCGCTGGTGGCCGGTACCGGCAACCTGTATTACGGCCTGTGGTATCCCATCATCATCGCGCTGATGACGGTGGTGGTCGGTGGCTTGTTCCTGCACGAAACCAAGGACGTGGACATCACCAAGTAAGCGGTTTGTTGAAGCGTCGAGAAAAGGCCGTGGCGGAAGCTGCGGCCTTTTTTCATGCGCGAGGCCCGGCGCTGAATACGTGTGAAACGGAGATGCATCGCGCACCTGTCGCCGGCGTGGGCGCGCTGAACTGGAAAGGCCGAAGTGCATCGAGTGCGTAGGCTTGGAAGCGCCTGCCCGCTCATGCGTGATGTGGGACTGGCAGATCGACCCCTTCCAAGGAATACCTCCAATGCCCCATGCAACACATATAGCCGCCACCCGGGCGCCCATCGTCTCAAGCATTGCACGTGCCGCGCCGCAGGCCCCGACCGCCCAACGGCGCCGTGGTGCGCCTGAGCACGTCACCAATCTTCCCTTTCGCGGGGGCACGTTCTCCGGCACGGTCCGCAACGGCGTCCCCTGGGAAGGCACCGCTGAGAACGTCAGCATCATCTACCGTGATTTCAGCGGGCCGGTGAGTGACGGAGCACTGGTGAATCCGGGCGTCGCGCGCCTGCAGCGCCCCGCGTCCATCACACCCTTCCAGGGGCTTCTGTCACAGCGGCAAACGCCGTTCCAGCGCGGCGAACGGGACGCGATGCGCAACGAGGAGGATGAAACGCTGCGGCGACGTGTTCTTGGATACGACCTGGCCTTCGTCCCGCTGAGCGAGCAGGAGAAGCACGACGTCAACAACGATCCGCAACGGCGCTTCTTCGACAGCGTCTTCGCCAGGGAACTGCTGACCAACACCGTGCAGGAGCACGGTGATGCCCTGCGCGGCTATTCGGACAGCCTGCTTGCGTTCTACCGCGATGACCTGCTCGCCGACGTCCACGCGGACTGGTCCGCCGCTTGCAACGGGCAATACACCGGCGCCGACGGGCGCCTGCAACAGCTGAACATCCAGTCCGGACGCGCGCGCGAGGCCGTCGAGGCACTGCTTCTGGGGGAGGAGGACAAGGCAATCTGCATGGACCTGTATCTGCGCCGCTACCTGGCCTATCTGGTGGACGAGACCCAGGCCTACAAGGATGACCACCCGAAGGGCATCATCAAATCCAAGAGCAATCCACTGTACTTCAAGCGGGGTCGGCTGGACGGAAACTTCGCGATGCGCGAAAGCCTGTCCATGGGCATCCTGCGCAATGTCGATCCCTGCCCGGTGGACCTGCGTTTCGACAGACATCCAATGCGGCAGCCCGGCATTCCCGAAGCACTCTACACACGGTGTCCGGACCGCCTGCACATGGCCAACCCGGATGCACCAGTGGACAGCGATCCTGACAGCTGGCTGAGCTGCAACTTCCTCGGTGGCATGACGCCTTACGTCAACGGCCTGTCCGGCTCGATGCTGGTGGAGATTGGTGGACTCATCTATGCCCGGACCCGGATGCTTGCGGCCAGGAGTACCGCTGATGCGGCCACCGCGCCGCCGGACGTCGTCGAAGCCTATTTCCGTGCCCTGGCCGGGATGTATGTCTATATCGACGGCGGGCACAGCCTGTTCGAAATCCAGTCCAGTTTCAGGCAGGCGTGGGTTGCGTCTTCGCTGGTCAAGGCCTTCGAGGATGTGCGGTGGGCAGGGCTGGGCCAGGATCTCTATGCCGATGTTCCGGCATTCTCCAGGGCATGGCGACAGGCACAGCAGTATGCGGCGGTCCTGGAACAACAGCGAGCCGTCAATGCGGAAATCAGTGCGCCGTTGGCGTTCCGGCAGAGTTGCGCCGCACGTGGGCTGCTGCATTCCCCGGGGACGGCGTTGACGCAGGAGCTGGAGCTGGCGGCGGGCAGGTTGTCGGGGGTGCTGGAGCGCATGGACGGCAGTGTACGGAAGGACCTGTGCAGCCATCTGATCGCCGACCAGCGGTTGCTCGCGGGCCAGGACGCTGCCGCCGTGGTCGGTGCCGTGGCCCGGGTAGCCGGCTCGTCCGATGCCGCAGCATCGTGTACGGCCACCGACCGTGCCGTGGTCCTGGCCTTGATGGGCGATATCGGGGGGTTGCTGACAACGCCATCCAACGGCAGTCATGCGCTGAATGTGGGGCTGCGCGCAGCGCTGCAGGCCGAGGGCCTGGAGGTGCCGGACAGTGAGCGGATCCAAACGCTGCGCCGACTCGGTGGTTCCGCCGCCGTGGGTCCGCGCAAGCGTGCAGAGCGGCAGATTGTTGTGCCTGGTCCGGGCGCCCCCCGCCCCCTGCGTGCTGGAGTGCGGAACACGGGTGCCGGCACCGACGCTGCTCTGGGCGTTCCCGCAGCGGAGCGGATTCCTGCCAACGCCTGGGCTGAGTTCACCTTGGACCTGAAACGGACGGAAGCGATGAGTGAACCCATGGTCGGCCACATGTCGGCATCCCCGGCCGAGATCCTGCAGGCCTGGGACATGCTGCGCGGCGTACCGGCACAGCAACAGTCAGTCCCGCCCGACGTGGGCGGGACGGTGGCCGCAGGCGCGCCGGCAGCACCGACGCAGATGGCCACGGACAGGAATGCTCGTGCCGCCGGTTGTGCGGCGTTCCTGCTTGGCATGGGCTACCACAGTGCGGTGGAAGTGCTGGAGGGCGTGCTCCTGCATGGCGGGCAGTCGTTGCGCAGATATGGTGGGCTTGAAGGCGAGCAGGACGCGGGCCACCTGTTCGGCAATGGCGCAGCCACCGATATCATCGCTGGGCTGATGGACGATCAGCGGGCCTGGGACTGAAAACGGCGCTGGCGCGTTCCTCGATGGAGGGCGCGCCGGCGCATGTCAGCGACCGTTGCGTTCGGTGACCATGACCAGATTGGGCACCGGGCGACCGGCGACGCTCTGCGAAACCCGCAGCGGCGTCTGTCCGGGTACCAGCGCGCCCATCGCCACCGAGTTGCCGCCATCGAGGTTGGATGAACTGTTCGGCGCCTGCGACACAGTGCACGTACCCTCTCTACTGTCGTTGTGGTTTGCCAGGTTGACGCCGAGGCGGTCCAGCCGCGCGCAGACGCTCGACCATTCGCCCAGCGTGTAGCCGGTGCCCGGATCCCGATTCCTGTCGGCGACCCGCCCTGTGATCATCCGCAGCATGCCGGCCGACGCCGTGGGGGGATAACTGATGGCAGCGCGCGGATGGCGCATGGCAGCATGTTTCAGTGAACCCGGCTGGATGTCGGGCGAGCCGTTTACCGAAGACGGCGCCTGATACCGCTCCTGTTTCGACTGGTCTTCGGTGAAGACCGCACGCCCGGCACGGGACAGTCGCGGCGCCACCATCAGCGAGGCGTCGTTGTCGGCCTGCAGGCGATGGTAGTCCTCTTCATAGTCATCGGGGACGCGCAGGCACGGCAGTTGCCGCCCCGGCAGACAGGCTTCGCCCACCGTGCTGCATTCGGCAGCCTCCGGGTCGGCCATCTGCCTGTAGTTGAAGAAGCCGCCGTTGATGTAGGCAACCGCAGCGGTGGCCGCACCCGCCGCCGGGCACAGCTGCGCGCGGTCCAGTTGGCTGGGGACGGTCATGCCACCGTGTTCCGGAACGAAGACGCCCAGCGCATACCGCACTCTCGGGACCGCCACCCAGGCGAGGTCACGGCGGCGCTCGGGTGGATCGTCGCTGGCAAACGCGGAGGCCAGGCCAATGCGCTCAAGTACGGCGCGCGGCCCGCGGACTTGCGCGTTGATGACACCGTGACCGATGTGGCGGATGTTGAACCGGTGCCGCACCGCAGCGCCTTCCAGCAGCGCCGCCGCACGTTCGACAGCGGTCGGCCGCAGGGCAATTCCATGCGGAACATCGGTCGGGCAGATGGACATTGATGGATTCTCCAGATGGTAGCGAGCGCAGCAAAATCAGCTTGAGTAGCCACGCGATTGCTTGGCTTGAGCTTAGCGGCGCCGGAGTGGGCAGCCCTGTCGAAAAACGCGCGTCCGTCGCACTCCTGTCGCTATAGTCGGTCCATGAACGACACGCACGCGCCCGTTGATATTTCCTGCTTATGGAAGGTCCTGCGGACCGAATGGCAGGCCAATCGCCCGACGCTGGACCAGCGCGAGGACGACCTGCGCCGACTGCGGGCGGCTCTCAAGGCTCGGATGGATGAGATGGCTGAGGCCATCGCGATCGATTTCGGACACCGATCGTACGATGAATCGCGCATCGCCGATGGCATGAGTGTGCTTTCGGCGATCGATCATCTTCTGGGACACCTGCGGACGTGGGCGAAGCCACGCGCGGCCGGTGCGGGCTGGAAACTATGGCCGGCCCGCGCGCAGCTGCGGCCGATGCCACTGGGTGTGGTCGGCGTGATATCGCCATGGAACTATCCAGTCACGCTGGCCCTGGTTCCACTGGCCACCGCCATCGCGGCGGGCAACCATGTGTTGTTGAAGCCTTCGGAGCACACGCCACGCACCAGCGCGTTCCTGGCCGATCTGATGGCCAGCGTGTTCCCGTCCGGCCGGGTGGCGGTGGTGCAGGGCGGTGCGGATGTGGCGGCGGCGGTATCCGCGCTGCCGCTGGACCATCTGGTGTTCACCGGCTCCACCGCGGTCGGCCGCAAAGTGATGGCGGCGGCTGCCGAACATCTGGTCCCGCTGACGCTGGAACTGGGCGGCAAGTCGCCGGCCATCGTCTGCAGTGACTATCCGCTGGACAAGGCCGCCGCACGGTTGGCAACGGGCAAGTTCTTCAACGCCGGACAGACCTGCATCGCCCCGGACTATGTGCTTGTCGATGGCATCCGCCAGCGCGGATTCGTGCAGGAACTGCAGCGACAGGTGGAGGCACGCTATGGTGACTTCAGCGACGCTGGTGACTACACGCGGATCATCAACGAAGGCCAGTACCGGCGCCTGCAGGGCTATCTGGCGCAGGCCCGCGAGCGTGGCGTGCCGGTGATCCCGCTGGCCCGGGTGGATGCCGCACGTGCCGATCGCGAGCGGCTGCTGGTGCCGACCGTGGTGCTGGATCCGCCGGACGACCTGGACCTGATGCGCGAGGAGATCTTCGGGCCGATCCTGCCGGTGCGCGCCTATCCGGACCTGGATGCCGCGCTGGCCGATATCCTCGCCCGCGACCGGCCTCTGGCGTTGTATCCCTTCAGCCACGACGCGGCCACGGTGGAACGCATTCTCGGCCAGGTGGTGGCCGGCGGTGTGACGGTCAACGATACTTTGCTGCACTTCGCCGCCGACGGCCTGCCGTTCGGCGGAGTGGGGGCCAGCGGCATGGGCGCCTATCATGGCCGGGCCGGGTTCGATGCGATGAGCAAGCTGCTGCCGGTGCTGTGGCAGCGCCGCTGGGCAGCGACGGACCTGCTGCGGCCACCGTACCGGCGCATCGCCTGGCTGTCGAAACTGCTGCTGCGGTGAACAGGATGCCGGGCGGTAGAATGGGCCCATGAAAATCGCTTCGTGGAACGTCAATTCGCTCAACGTCCGCCTGCCGCACCTGGAGCGGTGGCTCAAGGAATTTGGCCCGGACATCGTCGGTATCCAGGAAACCAAGCTGGAAGACCATCGGTTTCCGGACGCGGCGCTGGCCGGCGCCGGTTACCGCAGCGTGTTCGCCGGACAGAAGACCTACAACGGCGTGGCGCTGCTGTCGCGCGAGCCGGCGCAGGACGTGCAGATCGGCATACCCGGTTTCGAGGACGAGCAGAAGCGCGTCATCGCAGGTACGTTCGGCGATCTGCGGGTGATCAACCTCTACGTGGTCAACGGGCAGGACGTGGGCACCGACAAGTACGCCTACAAGCTGCGCTGGCTGGAAGCTGTCCAGGCCTGGGTGGCCGAAGAGCTGCAGCGTCATCCGAAGCTGGTGGTGATGGGCGACTTCAACATTGCCCCGGATGAGCGCGATGTCCACGATCCGCTGGTCTGGAATGAAAACCATATCCTGACCTCCACTGCCGAGCGCGGCGCACTGGGCAAGCTGTTGCAGCTCGGGTTGCACGATGGCTTCCGCCTGCACAACGAAGAGGCCGGCGTGTTCAGCTGGTGGGATTACCGGGCCGCCGGGTTCCGCCGCAACCTGGGCCTGCGTATCGACCTGACACTGGTGTCCGATGCATTGAAGGGGGCGGCGGTGGCATCGGGCGTGGACCGCGAACCGCGTACCTGGGACCGCCCCAGCGACCATGCGCCGGCGTGGGTCCAGCTGGGCTGAACGCAACGGGGCCCGGCAATCGCCGGGCCCCGTAAACCTTCGGTGGCCGGCCAGGGGCCGGCACCCAGGGGCTTAACGTATGCTCTTGCGGGTGAACAGGTTGACGATCGCCAGCAGGATCACCGCACCGATCAGCGAGAACAGGAAGGTGCGCACGGTGATGGCTTCATTGATGCCGCCACCGAACAGGAAGCCGGCGATCAACGCGCCGACGATGCCCACCACGATATTGAGGATGATGCCCTGCTGGGCGTCGCGCCTCATGATCAGGCTGGCCAGCCAGCCCACGATGCCACCCACGATCAGCCAGATGATGATGCCCATTGCTGCGCCTCCATGTCCAAAGGGACTCCAGTTGACGCGTTCGCCTGTGAAACCGCCGTGCAGTCCGCGTCCGGGGCGCGGTCGGTGAGCCTTCCGGCCACGCTCGACGGGCCCTGGCAGTTTGGCCCGGTGACGGTCTGGCGGCGGGCCCACGTACCTGGTGAGCGTGGTGAACCGCAGGCCCGCCAGGTGCTGGCGCAGGCACTGGGGGGCGATCCGCTGGCCCTGCCGCTGTTGCGTGATCCGCGTGGACGCCCGGAGCTGACCGGTGCCCTGCAGCGTTATGGCACCGGCTGGAGCCACAGTGGCGATGTGCTGCTGGTGGCGCTCGGCGAGGGCGTGCGCCTGGGGGTGGACCTTGAACTGCTGCGCCCGCGTCCACGCCTGCTGGAAATCGTCCGCCGCTTCTTCCATCCGGCTGAAACCGCATGGCTGGAAAACCTGCCCGCCGATGAGCGCGAGCATTGGTTCTTTCGTGTGTGGTGCGCAAAAGAGGCGGTGCTGAAGGCGCATGGACAGGGAATTTCCTTCGGCCTGCACCGCCTGCAGCTCGCTCCGTCCAGCACCGGGGCCCTGCGGCTGGCGTGGTGCGACGCGGCCCTGGGCGATGCCGCGCGCTGGCATCTGCATGAGTGGCAGGCCAGCGACACGTTCCGGGCCGCGCTGGCCTGGCATCGCTTCTAGACAGCGCGTGGGTGCGGGAAAACCGGCGATAATGGCCGCATGAGCGAACACAACCTTCCGCCCGGCGTCGCCGATACGCTGCAGCGCGGCCTGGTCGACATGGACCTGCCCGCCGCGCTGGCGCCGCCGCTGCTGCGTTACCTGGCGCTGCTGCACCGCTGGAACCAGACCTACAATCTCACCGCCATCCGTGATCCGCAGGAAATGGTCACCCGCCACCTGCTCGATTCGCTGGCGATGCGGCCGCATGTGGCCGATGGCCGGCTGGCCGACCTGGGTACCGGCCCCGGCCTGCCCGGCATTCCGCTGGCGATCGCCTGCCCGGGACTGCAGGTCACGCTGGTGGAGAGCAACGGCAAGAAGGCGCGTTTCATGCGCGAGGTCGTGCGCCAGCTCGGCCTGGACAACGCACGGGTGGCCGAATCGCGGGCCGAAGCGCTGGACGAGGCCGGGTGCTACGACCAGCTGACCGCACGCGCGATGGATACCCTGGAGGGAATCGTGCGCGTCGGCGGCCATCTGCTGCGCCCGGGCGGCGTGCTGCTGGCCATGAAAGGCGTGTATCCGCACGAGGAAATCGCCGCGCTGCCGGCGGGCTGGAGCGTGCGCGTCGTGGTGCCGCTGCACGTTCCGGGGCTGTCCGGCGAGCGCCACCTGGTGGCCGTGACAGGCCCCTGAACCATGCCGCCATGCCTCGCCGATCAAGCACATGGCGAACGCGGATTTCCGCCCGGGGCCGGTTGTACGCATAATGACCAGCCCCAGCACCCGTCGACGAGGCTTACCCGCATGGCCCGCATCATCGCCATCGCCAACCAGAAGGGTGGCGTCGGCAAGACCACGACCGCCGTCAACCTCGCTGCCGCCCTGGCCAACGCGCCCCGTCGGGTGCTGCTGGTCGACCTCGATTCGCAGGGCAATGCGACCATGGGCAGCGGCGTGGACAAGCGCGAGCTGGAAGCGTCCACCTGCGACCTGCTGCTCGGCGAGAGCACCGCGGTGGATGTGCGGGTGAAATCCGCTGAAGGCTACGACCTGCTGCCCGGCAACATCGACCTGACCGCGGCCGAGATCCAGCTGATGAGCCAGGGCGAGCGCGAGCAGCGCCTGAAGCGCGCGCTGGCACCGATCCGCGACGAATACGATTTCATCCTGATCGACTGCCCGCCGGCGTTGTCGCTCCTGACCTTGAACGCGCTGGCAGCAGCTGATTCGGTGCTGGTGCCGATGCAGTGCGAGTACTACGCGCTGGAAGGCCTGAGCGCGCTGGTGGAAACCATCGAAGCGCTGCGCGGCGATCTCAATCCGGCCCTGGAGATCGAAGGCGTGCTGCGCACCATGTTCGACGTGCGCAACAATCTGGCCAACGCCGTTTCGGCCGAACTGACCGAGCATTTCGGCGATCTGGTGTTCCGCTCCATCGTGCCGCGCAACGTGCGCCTGGCCGAAGCCCCCAGCCATGGCCAGAGCATCGTCGGCTACGACCGCGCCTCGCGCGGTGGCGTGGCCTACCTGGGGCTGGCCGGCGAGATCATCCGTCGCAACAACGAACGCAACAAGGCCGCCAAGGCCGTGGAGACCGCCTGATGAGCACCAAGCCCGCTGCAGGGAAGAAGCGTGGCCTTGGCCGCGGCCTGGACGCGCTGTTGGGTCCCAAGGCATCGGTGAGCCAGGTCAAGGCGACCGCCGTGATCGAGCCGCTGCCCGGCGAAGTACTGCGCAGGCTGCCGGTCGGCCAGCTGCAGCCCGGCAAATACCAGCCGCGTCGCGAGATGGACGAGGCCAAGCTGTCCGAGCTGGCTGATTCGATCCGCTCGCAGGGCGTGATCCAGCCGATCCTGGCGCGCCAGCTTCCGGGCGGAAATTACGAGATCGTCGCCGGCGAACGTCGCTGGCGCGCTTCGCAGCTGGCCGGGCTGGATGAAGTGCCGGTGGTGGTGCGCGAGCTGGAAGACCGCACCGTCATCGCGATGGCGCTGATCGAAAACATCCAGCGTGAAGACCTCAACCCGCTGGAGGAAGCCGAGGCCCTGCAGCGGCTGATCAGCGAGTTCGCGCTCACCCATGCCGAGGCCGCCGAGGCGGTGGGGCGCTCGCGTGCGGCGGTGTCCAACCTGCTGCGCCTGCTTGAACTGCCGATTGCCATCCGCGTGCTGCTGGAATCGCGGCGCCTGGAAATGGGCCATGCCCGCGCGCTGCTGACCCTGGCGCCGGAACTGGCCAGCAGGCTGGCACAGGAGGCTGCCGACGAAGGCTGGTCGGTGCGTGAGGTAGAGCGCCGTGCGCAGGCGTTCGCCGCTGGCAAGGTGCCGGAAAACCGTCCCCAGGCAGCGCCCCGCGCCGCGCCGCAGGCCGACATCGCCGCGCTGGAAACCGAACTGAGCGAATCGCTCGGTGCAAAGGTGGCCATCGCCCATGGCCGTGGCGGCAAGGGCAGGCTGGTCATCCATTACACGAACCTGGACACGCTGGACGGCGTGCTGGAAAAACTGCGCGCGCGCCGCGACTGAAGGATCTTTCATGACGATTCTGTTGACCGGTGCGGCCGGCTTCATCGGTGCCTACACGGCGCAGGCGTTGCTGGCGGCGGGCCATGCCGTGGTCGGCCTGGACAACTTCAACGATTACTACGATCCGCAGATCAAGCGCGACCGCGTGGCCGCGCTGTGCCCCTCGCTGGACCTGCGCACGCTGGACCTCACCGACCGCGACGGCCTGGCGGCGCTGTTCGAGGAAATACGGCCGACCCGGGTCATCCACCTCGCCGCGCAGGCCGGCGTGCGTTATTCGCTGGAAAACCCGCACGCCTACGTCGACAGCAACCTCACCGGCTTCGTCAACATCCTGGAGCTGTGCCGCCACCGCGGCGTGCAGCACCTGGTGTATGCCTCCAGCAGCTCGGTCTACGGCGATTCGGCCACCCCGCCGTTTTCCGAAGACCAGCGCGTGGACCAGCCCCGTTCGCTGTATGCGGCCACCAAGGCCGCCAACGAGCTGATGGCGCATACCTATGCGCAGCTGTATGGCCTGCGCGCCACCGGGCTGCGTTTCTTCACCGTGTATGGCCCGTGGGGCCGGCCGGACATGGCACCGTTGCTGTTCTCGCGCGCGGTCCTGGCCGGACGGTCCATCGATGTGTTCAACGAAGGGCGGATGCAGCGGGATTTCACACATGTTTCCGACATCGTGGCCGGTATCCTCGGTTCACTCGCGCATCCCAGCGACGCCGACGTCCCGCATCGGGTCTTCAACCTGGGCAACCATACCCCGGTGGAACTGGAACGGTTAATCAGCGTGATCGAGCAGGCCGCAGACCGTCCCGCTCGCAGGGTCTACAAGCCGATGCAGCCGGGCGACATGGTGCGCACCATGGCCGATACCCGTCGCGCGCATGACGTGTTCGGCTATGAGCCGGCCACGTCGCTGGAGCAGGGCCTGCCGCCGGTGGTGGCATGGTGCCGGGATTATTTCGGCGACCGTGCCTGAAGCGATGGGACCAGGCCGCCGGGTTCATCTTCGGATAACCTCGGCTGCGGAAAATGCGCGCTCTTTGTTTTTTTCCTGGCCGAGTGCCCGATGAGCCAACCCGAGCTTTCCGTCGTCGTCCCGGTGTTCAACGAACGCGACAACATCGCGCCGCTGGTCGCCGAAATCCTCGCCGCGTTACGCGGGCACGTGGCGTTCGAAATCGTCTACGTCGACGATCATTCGCGTGATGACACGCTGGCGGTGCTGCAGGCCCTGAAGGTCGCCACGCCGGAGCTGCGCGTACTGCGCCATGCCAGCCAGAGCGGGCAGAGCACGGCGGTGCGCAATGGCGTGAAGCATGCCGTGGGCGCGTGGATCGCCACGCTGGACGGCGATGGCCAGAACGATCCCGCCGACATTCCGAAACTGCTCGCGGCGCGCGCGGTGGCCGACGATGGCGTCAGGCTGTTCGCCGGCTGGCGGGTGAACCGCCAGGACAGCGGCAGCAAGCGCTGGGCGAGCCGGTGGGCCAATGCGATCCGCGCCCGCATGCTGCGCGACGAGACGCCCGATACCGGCTGCGGCATCAAGCTCTTCGAGCGCGCGGCATTCCTGGACCTGCCGTATTTCGACCACATGCATCGCTACCTGCCTGCGCTGATGCAGCGTGCCGGCTGGAAGACTGTGAGCGTGCCGGTCAACCACCGCCACCGCACCGCCGGTGTATCCAAGTACAACAATTTGGGGCGTGCACTGGTGGGCATCCGCGACCTGCGTGGCGTGGCCTGGCTGATCGCGCGCAGCCGACGCACCACCGTGGACGAATGCTGATGGAACTGCACTGGCTGGATCAACCGTTGGCCTGGCTGTACTGGACCGGCCTGCATGTCACCGGCTGGAAGATGATCGGCTATGTGGGCGCATTGATGTTCGGCGGCCGCTGGCTGGTGCAGTTCATCGCCTCGCGGCGCGCCGGCAAGCCGGTGATCCCGCGCCTGTTCTGGTACATGAGCGTGGTCGGAAGCCTGATGACGCTGAGCTACTTCCTGTTTTCGGCCAAACAGGATTCGGTGGGCGTGCTGCAGAACCTGTTCCCGGCCTTCACCGCCCTGTACAGCCTGCACCTGGACATCAGGCACCGCGGCTGGAAGCGGGACAAGGCCCCGCATTGAAAGAGCCGGGCGCTGCCCGGCTGAGACTTCACCGGGCAGCGGGGCAGAGTCCCGCTCTACGCGGCCCATCCGCGATTTCCGCCGATGCGACGGACAGGACCTTTGATCCATGCGCGCGCCCCCGGGCGGTGCCATGATCAGCGATTGCCGTCCATCGGGAAACCGCCGCTCGTGAAATCGCCTCTTGCCGTTGCCCTGCTGCTCGCCCTGTCCCTGCCTGCCGTTGCCCACGCCGGATCGCCGGCGGCGGCCGTTCCGCCGGCCAGCGTCGCCAATGAAAGTGCGGCCGACCGCGCATTCCGCGCCATCTACGAAAAGGAATGGGCCTGGCGCCAGGCCGGTGGTGGCGAGGCCAGCGAGGACGAAGACGCGCCGGCCAGCGCGGCCCACATGCCGGACGTGGGGCCGCAGGCGCAGCAGGCGCGGCTGAAGGTCTGGGACGATGTGCTGGCCGAGCTGGACCGGGTTGACGTACAGGTCCTGTCCGCCGACAACCGCGTCAACTTCGCCATCTATCGCGACCAGGTCTTCAACCTGGCCCAGGATGTGCGCCTGCGCGCCTATGAAATGCCGTTCAATTCGGATTCCTCGTTCTGGTCCAACCTGTCCTTCATGGCCCGCCGCGAGATGAAGGGCGTACAGGACTACCGCAATTACATCGCGCGCCTGAACGACGTGCCGCGCTACTTCGGCCAGCAGATCGACAACATGCGCGCCGGCCTGGAGCGCGGCTTCAGCGTGCCGCGCGCCGTACTGGACGGGCGCGAGGTGTCCATCGCCAATGTCGCCGAACTCAAGGACCCCACCGAGTCGCCGCTGTACGCGCCCTTCAGGAAGCTGCCGTCCAGCATCCCGGAAGCCGAACGTTCGCAGCTGCAGGCGCAGGCGCGCGAGGCGATCGCCGGCAAGGTGGTACCTGCCTTCCAGCAGCTGCGCACGTTCTTCGTGCAGGAATACGTGCCGCGTGCGCGCACTACCCTGGCCGCTGAAGCCCTGCCGGACGGCAAGGCGTTCTACCGGCAGCAGATCCACGAATACACCACCCTGGACCTGTCACCGGACGAGATCCATGCCATCGGCCTGAAAGAGGTGGCGCGCATCCAGAAGGAGATGAACGCCATCATCGAACAGGTGGGCTTCAAGGGCAGCTTCGCCGATTTCCTGGCGTTCCTGCGCACCGATCCGCAGTTCTATGCGAAGACCCCGGATGAACTGCTGCAGCGTGCCGCGTGGATATCCAAGCGCGTGGACGGGGTGATCGGCAGGTACATGACCCTGCCGCGCGCACGCTTCACCATCGTGCCGGTGCCGCCGGACATCGCGCCGTTCTGGACGGCCGGTCGTGGCGGCATGGGCACCTACTGGGTGAACACCTACAACCTGCCTGCGCGCCCGCTGTACAACCTGCCCGCGCTGACCCTGCACGAATCCGATCCGGGCCATGCGCTGCAGGGCGCGCTGGCCGCCGAGCAGGGCGAGCTGCCGGACTTCCGCCGCACGAGCTATATCTCGGCGTACGGTGAAGGCTGGGGCCTGTACTGCGAGAAGCTCGGCATCGAGATGGGAATCTACGAGACGCCGTATGAAGACTTCGGGCGCCTGACCTACGAGATGTGGCGCGCCGCGCGGCTGGTCATCGACACCGGCGTGCACAGCAAGGGCTGGAGCCGCGAGCAGGCACTGTCCTACCTGCGCGACCGCACCGCGCTGAGCGAGCATGAAGTCACCACCGAGGTCGATCGCTACATTTCCTGGCCCGGCCAGGCGCTGAGCTACAAGCTGGGCGAGATCGCCATCGTGCGGCTGCGCGCGCAGGCGGAGAAGGAGCTGGGCGACAGGTTCGACGTCAAGGGCTTCCATGACGCCGTTCTCAAGCAGGGCTCGGTGCCGCTGCCTGTGCTGGAGCAGCAGATCCAGGCCTACATCGGGCAGCACAGGAAGGGGTGAGCCCACGCGTCGCCGGGCATGGCCCGGCATTACCGTTGACGGGGCGGCAGCTTCGCGATCACCTTGATCTCGAACTGGAAGCCATACAGCCAGGTCACGCCGATCCCGGTCAGGGTCGGATGCGGCGCTTCGCCCCAGTACTCCGGCACGATCGCCCAGGCCTTCTCGAAGTTCTTCCCGGGGTCGACCAGGAACACGGTCACGTCGATCACGTCGTCGAACGTGCAACCGGCGGCGGCCAGCACGGCAGTGAGATTCTCGAACGCACGGCGCACCTGGGTTTCGAAATCCGGCTCGGGCGAGCCGTCCTCGCGGCTGCCGACCTGGCCGGACACGAACAGGAACCCGTTGGCGCGGATGGCCGGCGAGTAGCGGTTACGCTCGTACAACGCCTGTCGGCCGGCAGGGAAGACAACATCACGGTGGGACATGGGGAAGGGCTCCAGAAGCGACCGGCACAGGCGGCGCCAGCCAGATGCCCATCGTCCACGCGCCCGCTGTCTGGATAAACCGCGATGATGCGCCTAGATTGATTGGCAATTCCAAACAATCACGGTCATCGCATGGACCGCTTCGAGGCAATGCGCGCCTTCGCCCGGGTGGTGGAGACGGGCAGCTTCACCCGCGCCGCGCATACCCTGCAGCTCAGCCGCACCACGGTTACCCAGCTGGTACAGCAGCTGGAGGCGCACCTGCGGCTGCGCCTGCTCAACCGCACCACGCGCCGGGTCAGCGTCACCGCCGATGGCGCGGCGTACTACCCGCGCATCGTGCGGCTGCTGGCCGAACTGGAAGAGGTCGAGGGCGGTCTTGGCGAGGCGGCTGCACAGCCTCGCGGTCGCCTGCGCATCGATGTGCCCGGCCCGTTCGCGCGGCTGCTGCTGGTACCGGCGCTGCCCGGCTTCCAGGCGTGCTATCCGGATATCCAGCTGGAGGTGGGGGTCAGCGACCGCGAGGTCGATGTGATTGCCGACAACGTCGATTGCGTGATCCGCGGCGGCACCCCGGCCGACCCCGCTCTGGTGGCGCGGCCGCTGCGCAGCCTGCCGATCGGTTTCCATGCCAGCCCCGGCTACGTGCAGCGCTTCGGCCTGCCCGGGCACCCACGCGCGCTGGATGGGCCGCAGCACCACACGGTCGGTTTCCTCAGCCCGCGCAGTGGCCGCGCACGCGTGTTCACCGCGCAGCGCGGCGACGAACGGATCCAGGTGCAGGGCCGCTACACGGCCGGCTTCGACGACGGCAATGCGTATCTGGCCGCAGGACTGGCCGGGCTGGGCGTGGTCGCGCTGCCCAGCTACATGGCCGAACCGCATGTCGCACGCGGCGAGCTGCTGCCGGTGCTGCAGGACTGGCAGCTGCCGGCGATGCCGATGCACGTGATGTTCCCGCCGAACCGGCACATGACCCAACGCCTGCGGGTGTTCATTGATTGGGTGGTGGAGGCACTGGGCTGAAGGATGCGCGCCGCTACGGAGCCGAACGTGGGATCGGCACTACACACGCCGCAACCACTGTTCGATCAGGGTCACGCCGCGCGTCACTCCCTCTTCGCTCGCCATCGCAGCCCCGAGCGCGGCTGCCCGCGCCCGCGTATCGGCGTGCTCGGCCACTGCCAGTGCATCGTTCAGCACCTGTGGCTGCAACCGCCTGGGCGACAGCGGAGCGGGTGCGACGCCCAGGCGCTGCAGGCGATCGGCCCAGAAGAACTGGTCGGCGGCGAACGGCATCACCAGCGAAGGAATGCCGGCGCGGCATGCCGAATGCGTGGTGCCGCTGCCGCCGTGATGGATCGCCAGGGCGCAGCGCGGCAACAACGCTTCATGTGGAGTGGGCCCGATCACGAACACCGAATCGGGCAGCGCGATGTCGGGCAGGCCGACCCAACCCGGGAACAGCAGCACGCGGCGTGGCGCCAGTGCCTGCAGCAGCGCCGGCAGCACGCGTTCGCGGTCGAAGCCGGTCATGCTGCCGAAGCCCAGGTAGACCGGTGGCGGTCCCGCGTCAAGGAAGGCCTGCAGTTCGGCCGACGGCTGCCATGGCGCAGCGGGTGCCGACCACTGGCCGCACACGATGTGGTCGGCCGGCCAGTCCGATGGCGCTGGCAGCAACTGCGGCGAGATGCCGTACAGCATCGGCAGGCCGGTCCACAGCGAGCGTCGCGGCAGTTGCCCCAGCGACCTGCGTGCTGCGTTGACCGGGCCGCGGAACTGACGCCAGATCAGACCATTGACCAGCGCGTAGCTGGCGCGGTTGAACCATCCCGGTGAGCGTCCGGGAGGCAGGAAGGGCGAGCGGAACGCACGTGTCGGCGTCAGCGGGATCATGCCGGCACCGATCACCGGAAGGCCGCGGCGTTCACCCACGCTCATGCCGACGAACGCGGCCAGGCCGCCGGTCAGGATCGCATCGCAGCCGCGCGCTGCGGCATCGGCCTGCAGCATCCAGCCGCCGACGTGCTGCAGCGCCATCCGCGCCAGCCCGGTGCTGGCCGCGGCCACGCCGTTGCCGCGCGAGACCAGCGCCACCACTTCGTCGTGGATATCGCCTTCCAGCGCCGCGTGCGGGACGTTCAGGGCCTTTGCGCTGCCCAGGGTACCGCCGTCGGCCAGCAGCATGATCTCGTGGCCCGCCGCGATCAGGCCATGGCAGAGCATGACCAGCGGGCGCGTATCGCCTTCGGTGCCGTAGGTGAGGGCCAGCAGTCGCATTGGAGCCTCCGCAGTGAATGGCCAGTATGCCGGCATCGCCCTCTGCTGCAGCGCCTGTGCTGAGGGCAGGGGCATCGCGGTCGTGTCCAGGCGTACCCTGTGGGTAACTTGCGCAACACCTTGACTGCGTGCATAATGCGCGGCTCGCTGTGTCCGGTTTCGTGCCGGGCGGCGGCGCCGGGAGCACGTCCCGACCGCCCAATGCCAGCGTAACCCTTTGATTCTCATGACGTGTGGCGGGAAACCGTCGAGGCCGCCGTCCCCCGGGCTACGGGGAGACACCAACTACCATCGAGGTGCGCAATGTCCCGCGTATGCCAGGTTTCCGGCAAGCGAGTGCAGACGGGTAACAACGTCTCGCACGCCAACAACAAGACCCGTCGTCGTTTCCTGCCCAATCTGCACGAGCGCCGTTTCTGGGTCGCCAGCGAAAACCGCTGGGTGAAGCTTCGTGTTTCCGCGCACGCGCTGCGCACCATCGACAAGAACGGCATCGACTCCGTTCTGGCTGAGCTGCGTGCGCGCGGCGAAAAGGTCTGAGGAGTAAACGATCATGGCAGGCAAGCGCGACAAGATCCGTCTGATTTCCACGGCCGGCACCGGCCACTTCTACACGACGGACAAGAACAAGAAGAACACCCCCGGGAAGATGGAATTCCTGAAGTATGACCCGGTCGTGCGCAAGCACGTGCCGTACAAGGAAGGCAAGATCAAGTAATCCGCGCGCGGATTGCCTGGACTTCCCCTTTGGAGACCCGCCGCAAGGCGGGTTTCCTGTTTCTGGAGAGCATGGATATGGACAGGTGCATTTCGCCTGTCGCACATGGCCGAGGGCGCGAAGCAGGCCCATGGCAGAATGGGGCTACCCCTCCCGACCGGTGACGCGATGCTTTTCGAGTGGCTGCTGGGCTCGTGGCTGCTGCTGCTGGACTGGCTGATCCGGCTGGCGGCGCTGTTCTGGATCCCCACCCGCACCACGCCGGGCGCCGCGCGCAGCTGGTTGCTGCTGGTTGGTTTCGTCCCGCTGCTCGGCCTGCCGGCCTATCTGCTGTTCGGCCACCCGTGGCTGTCGCGCGATCGCATCCGCCGCCAGGCCGAAGCCTCGCAGGTGATCCGCGAGGAACAATCGCTGCAGGGCGCGCTGCGCTGGCAGCCGCATGCGGACACGGCCATCGCCGAAGTGGTGCCGCTGGTCGAGCGCCAGGGCGATTTCATGCCCGTGCGTGGCAACGCGGTGGACCTGCTGGCCGATTATGACGATTCCCTTGCCAGCCTGATCGCCGACATCGACCAGGCCGAGGAACGTGTCCACCTGCTGTATTACCTGATGTTCGACGACGTGGTCGGCGAGGCCATCGCCGAGGCGCTGCAGCGTGCCGCTGCGCGGGGCGTGCAGTGCCGCCTGCTGCTGGACGCGGTAGGCGCCAAGCGCGGCCTGCGTGCATACCGCAAACGGCTGCTGGCGCGCGACGTGGACGTGCGCGCGATGTTGCCCGGTGGGCTGCGCTGGCGGCGCAGCGGCCGGATGGACCTGCGCAACCATCGCAAGATCGCGGTGATCGACAACAAGGTCGGTTACATCGGCTCGCAGAATCTGGCCGATGCCGGTTTCGTGCCGGGCCATCCCAACCGCGAGCTGGTCGCACGCGTGCGTGGCCCGGCGGTAGCACACCTGGAGGCGGTGTTCGCCAGCGACTGGTACATGGAAACCGGCCAGCGGCTGGACGTGCTGGCCGATGTGCCGGTATGCAGCGATGACGTCCCCACCCAGCTGCTGCCCAGTGGTCCCGCCTACCCCTTCAGCAATGCGCGCGATGCCGTCAATGCGCTGATCCACCTGGCACGTCGCCGCATCGTGCTGGTCACGCCGTACTTCGTGCCGGACGAGGCAACGCTCAGCGCGCTGCGCATTGCCGCGTTGTCCGGCGTGGATGTGCAGCTGATCCTTTCGGCCAGCAACAACCAGCGGCTCACCGCGTGGGCGCAGGAAGCCTACTATGACGAGCTGCTGCGCAGTGGCGTGCGCATCGCGCTGTATGAACCGCATTTCCTGCACGCCAAGCACCTGAGCGTGGACCAGGACATCGCCCTGCTTGGCTCGATCAACCTGGATATCCGCTCGTTCGCGCTGAATGCCGAGATCGGCCTGTTCTGCTACGACGCATCGCTGGTACGCCAGCTGCGCGACATCGAAGATGGTTATCTCCGCCACTCGCGTCCGCTGGAACTGGCGCAATGGCGCCGGCGCGCAACGTGGCGACGCAGCCGTGAAGGCATCGCGCGTCTGGCCGATGCATTGATGTAGACGCCCGGCCGCAGCGGTGCCCTACAATCGGCACATGACCGATCCTGCGAACCACGACCTTGTCGACCTGGCGATCATCGGCGGTGGCGCCGCCGGCGTCATGGTGGCCATGCAGGCACTGCGGCACGCGCGTGCGCCGCTCAGGGTATGCCTGTTCGAGGCCGCCTCCACGCTGGGAGAGGGCATCGCCTACGCCACGCCCGCGCCCCAGCACCTGCTCAACGTACCGGCTGGAAGGATGAGTGCGTTGCCGGAGCAGCCCGCCGACTTCGTGGCGTACCTGCGCGAGACTGGTGCATACCCGCAGGGCCCGGAAACGGACCTCGCGCAACGTTTCGTATCGCGGTTCCATTATGCGGCGTACCTGCGGCAACGCCTGGCCGAAGCGGTGGACGCCAGCGCAGCGCAGCTGCAGGTGGTGCAGGATGCGGTACTGTCCCTGCGCCGCGACGACCGCGGCATTGCCTGTATCGGCCTGCAGGAGGGTGGGCGTGCCAGCGCGCGGCAGGTGGTGCTGGCCTGTGGCAACAACGTGCGCCCGATGCCCGTCCCCGGCGCCGAGGCACTGGCGCCCGAGCGCCTGGCCGAAGCCTGGGATTACGAAGGTGTCCGCCTGCTGGCCGGCGAGCAGGCGACAGGAATCATCGGCGCCGGGCTGAGCATGGTGGACAGCGTGGTGATGCTGTTCGCGGCCGGGCAGCAGGGCGCTGTCCACGTATTTTCACGACACGGTGTGATGCCGCTGCCGCATGCGCATGGCGCGCCGGCGGAGTTCGATCCGCAGCCGCTGCTGGCGATGTCCTTGCGTGGAAGAATGCGTGCGCTGCGCCAGCATGCGCGTGATGCCGCCGCCCGCGGCGTGCCCTGGCAGAGCGTGATGGAACGCATCCGGCCGTTGGGCCAGGCGCTGTGGCAGAGCCTGGACGAAGCCGACCAGCGCCGTTTCCTGCGCCACGTGGTGCGCTACTGGGACGTGCACCGCCATCGTATCGACAGCGCCGTGCATGCGCAGCTGCAGTCGGCCATCGATGATGGAAGGCTGCAGCTGCACCGTGTCCGCCTGCAGGGCGTGGTGGAGCACGGCGATGGCCTGCGTCTGACAGCATCGTGCCAGGGCGGATCCAGGCACTGGAACCTCGGGGCGCTGGTCAACGCCACAGGCGTGGAAAACCGCGCTGACGGCCTTCGCAATCCGCTGCTGCGGCAGCTGCTCGCCGAAGGCATGGCGGCACCCGGACCGCATGGCCTGGGCGTGGACAGCGAGCCCGATGGCGACCGCCTGCGTGGCGTCGATGGCATTGCCCATCCGGACATCGCGGTGCTTGGCAGCCTGCGCATCGGCACGTTGTGGGAGAGCCTGGCCGTGCCTGAACTGCGCCAGCAGGCGGAGCAGGCGGCGCGCCATGCGGTGCGGGAGCTGGAAGCGGCGATGCCGTAAAATGGTGGAATGGATGTTTCCCACCTGCTCGACGGCCTGAACCCGGCCCAGCGCGACGCCGTTTCCGCCTCTCCCGGCCACCATCTGGTGCTGGCCGGCGCCGGTTCCGGCAAGACCCGCGTCCTGACCCATCGCATCGCCTGGCTGCACGAAGTGTTCGGCGTGCCGACCCATGGCATTTTCGCGGTGACCTTCACCAACAAGGCTGCCGGCGAGATGCGCCATCGCATCGATGCGCAGCTGCCGCATGGCAGCCGTGGGGCGTGGATCGGCACCTTCCATGGACTGGCCAACCGCCTGCTGCGCCTGCACTGGCAGGACGCGAAGCTGCCCGAAGGCTTCCAGGTGATGGATTCGGACGATCAGCTGCGCATGATCAAGCGCGTGGTACAGGCGCTGGAACTGGACGACGGAAAGTATCCGCCCAAGCAGATTGCCTGGTGGATCAACGAACAGAAGGATGAAGGACGCCGCCCGCAGCACATCCAGCCCGAACCGCATGATGCGTGGCTGGAAACGATGCGCCAGGCATACATCGAATACCAGGCACGCTGCGACCGCGCCGGACTGGTCGATTTCGCCGAACTGCTGCTGCGCGCGCACGAGCTTCTGCGTGACAATCCGGCGCTGCTGGCGCATTACCGCGCGCGTTTCCGCGAGATCCTGGTCGACGAGTTCCAGGACACCAATGCCATCCAGTACGCGTTCGTGCGGGTACTGGCTGGCGATTCCGGCCACGTGTTCGTGGTGGGCGATGATGACCAGGCCATCTACGGCTGGCGCGGCGCCAAGGTGGAGAACGTGCAGGGCTTCCTGCGCGATTTTCCCGGCGCGCAGACCATCCGCCTGGAGCAGAACTACCGTTCAACCGCCAACATCCTGGGTGCCGCCAATGCGGTGATTTCGCACAATCCGGACCGCATCGGCAAGGAACTGTGGACCGACAGCGGCGACGGCGAGCCGATCGACCTGTACGCGGCCTACAACGAAATGGACGAGGCGCGTTACATCGTTGAACGGGCCCGGCAGTGGGTGCGCGATGGTGGCAGCTACGCTGAAGTGGCCGTGCTTTACCGCAGCAACGCGCAGTCGCGCGCGCTGGAAGAAGTGCTGTTGAGCGAGCAGGTGCCGTATCGCGTGTATGGCGGCATGCGCTTCTTCGAACGTGCGGAAATCAAGGACGCGCTGGCCTACCTGCGGCTGCTGTCCAACCGCAACGATGACGCCGCCTTCGAGCGTGCGGTGAACACGCCGGCCCGTGGCATCGGCGACCGCACGCTGGACGAGGTGCGTCGCGAAGCGCGCGCGCAGGGTATTTCGCTGTGGGAAGCGACCATGCTGGTCACCCAGGGCACTGTATTGGCCGCACGCGCACGCAATGCGCTGGCCGGCTTCCTGGTGCTGGTCAATGAACTGCAGGCGCAGACCCGGGACATGACCCTGGCCGAACGCATCGACCATGTGCTGGCGCGCTCGCTGCTGCGCGAGCACTGGAGCAAGGAAAGCCGCAATGCGCTGGATTCGGAATCGCGCACCGACAACCTGGACGAGTTGATATCGGTGGCCTCGCGCTTCGTGCGTCGCCCCGACGATATCGAGGAAGTCCAGGACATGGACGAGCTGGTCGCGTTCCTGGCCTATGCCGCACTGGAAGCGGGCGAGGGCCAGGCCCAGGCGGATGAGGAAGGCGTGCAGCTGATGACGCTGCATTCGGCCAAGGGGCTGGAATTTCCGCTGGTATTCCTGGCGGGCCTGGAGGATGGACTGTTCCCCAGCAGCCGTTCGCTGGAAGAAAGTGGGCGCCTGGAAGAGGAGCGGCGGCTGGCCTATGTCGGCATCACCCGCGCGCGGCAGAAGCTGGTGCTGTGCTATGCCGAATCGCGGCGCATCCATGGCCAGGACAACTACGGTGTGCCGTCGCGCTTCCTGCGCGAGATTCCGCGCGAACTGCTCAACGAGGTGCGGCCGAAGGTGCAGGTGTCCAGGCCGGCTTCGCTGGGCGCCAACCGCATGGCCGGGCATGCCGCCCTGGAGGCGCCGCCGCTCAAGTTGGGCGCGCTGGTCACCCACCCGAAGTTCGGCGAAGGCATGGTCACCGATTACGAAGGCAGCGGTGCGCATGCGCGGGTGCAGGTGGAATTCGCCGATGCTGGCAGCAAATGGCTGGTGATGGCGTATGCGAATCTTACGGTGATCTGATGCGTGCGTTGGCAACCGGTGGAGCGGAGCAATCGATAGCCACGGTTGATATTTAATACGATACTCAATCTGGTCGATTTATCGATGAAAGCGGTAGATTGATGGATAGAGGATGTTGGCCATCTGATTTTTATCAATGGCTTCTAAATGATCCGTGCGATCAATGCCTCACCACCGCACTCACCGCGTGCCTCGTCAGCAGGCCTGCAGCTCATTCCGCTTGATGGTTCACCCCCGCTGCGACAGGTCCGCAATGCCGCAGACCTGCCTCCTCGTGAAATGCCAGGCCGCCCACCATTGCTGTTGTTGCCCGAAGGACCGGCACAGCCTGCGCCCCAGGGAGGCAGCAACGCTGCGGTGCGGGTGGACGCCGCAGCGGAAAGCTGGCGGTTGAAGTCATCCGGAAGCAACTGGGAAAGCGCCATGGAGGTCACCATGGCCAAGCTGTTCCAGTTGACCGGGCTGGCCGCGCCACAGATGGGACTGGCCGATGAAAAGATCGCGTCGTTGCCGGAAGGGGCCTGGCAGGTGGCGTCCCGTTACGACGATACGTTCCAGGACCTGGGTTCGTTCCTTGTATCGGACCGTGCCGCGAGGCTCGCTTCCGGCGAGGACGAGGGCAGGCAGGCGGCCTATGCCGAGCAACGCGCGCGGCACAGCGCCGCCATCGTCGCATGCGAGGATATCCTGCAGCGTTCAGGCGTACAGCATTTCTGGCAACTGGCACGACCGGACCTGGCCGGAGAGCATGCGGCACAGGATCTGCGGCGCTTCGACGCACTGCAGGCGATGAACCGCATGCTGCCTGCCGAGCTGCGCGGTGAGCAGTTGCGCCATTACGTCGCCTCGTCCTGGCTGGCCAACTGGGACCATCTCAACTACAGGATGGAGAATTTCGGTTATGCCGAGCGCGACGGGCGCCCGGTCGGCATGACCGTGGACTTCGGGTCATGCGGGCCGCTGGGCTTCCGCAACCTGCGTACCGGAAAAATGCTGCCCAAGTCGGCCAGCCGGGATATCGCGCTCCTGCAGCGGCCGCCGGCCCTGTTTCCGATACCCGACGAAGTGCACAGGAACCCGGAAGCGTTCGATACGATGTCCGGCGATCCCGGCGCGCTGCAGGACATGCTGCGCTGGCCTTATGGCTTCCAGTCCGAGACGATCATCGAGATGATCCGCCCGCCCGTCGCGCCGGATCCGGATATCGTCGATACGTTGTGTGAAATGGGTTATCGGCTGAAGCTGTTGTCCGGTGCATCCATTGCCGCCGCTGTCCAGCGCTATTGGCACGTCCCTGTCGACGCGCATGCACGCGGCTGGCCGGGCGCGGACACGCTGGTCGAAGCGTTGCGCGCACGTCGCGATGCCTTGCTTGAGGGATTCGACGACGGACAACTGGCTGCGTGGGCAAGGGAGAATCCCGGGGCTGCCGCCCGCGTGCGCCAGCAGATGCTGGCAGCACTGCGGGAGATCCAGGCCGGGGACACGCTTTCGATGGCAGCCGCTGAAGCCAGGATCCAGGCCAGGCACGAGGCGCTGCTCGATCCTCCGGAACCCGAGGAAGCCATCAATGGCCTGACCCGCCAGATCCGTTCCCTGCAGGCCTTCCGCAATGCCGTGCGGGAGCTGGCCGCAGGGCGGCAGGAGGCGGACCAGCCGCGCATTGACAGGGCGGCAAGCGATCTTCTGTCAAGGCGCGTCTACGGGGAACTGGTGATCAACCTGCATGACGGCCCCGCCAACAGCGGTGATACCGGTGCTGCGTTCGCCGCCAACCTGGAATGGCTGCAGGTGATGACGGCATTGGTGGACGATGGCACGGCCGATGCCGGAACAGTGGCCAGCCTGTTGCTGGAACGCTGTGGAACGGACTACTACCCGCCAGGGGTGGCCGTCAGCGCCGAAGCCCATCCTGAGATCTGCTCGGCATTCATCGGCCTTCTGCATACCCTGGTGAACGCCTCGCCCGCCATCGCCCCTGCGGACCTGCGTTCCGGGCTTCTGCAGGCCAAGAACAAGGGCCAGCCGAATTTCTACTCGATCCTGCTGGCCTCGGATGCCGGCAGGGAATGGGTCGCTCAGCTTTCCCGATGCGAGATGTTGCCGGGGAAGGAGGAAGTGCGGCAGATAAAGGGACGCGTGTCGGCTCTTCTGTGGCGAGGGCCCGAGGGCCCGACGGCCGCCGCATCGTCATCGGCAGCAGCGAAGCGACTCCGGCCACATTCTGTTCCTGTGCTCGCCACCCTTCTGGACCGGGTGGATCGCAGCTACGGTCCACGGCAGCTGGCGAGGCTGGAAGAACCCCGGGTCCGCGAACGTGTACTTGCGTGTATCCAGCTCACGTCCGGGAGCGAAATACAATCGGTCGACAGCATGGTGGGGAAGGTAGCGGCTGATGCATGGCAGAAGGCCCTGCAGCGTCATCCCATCCTGAAGGGAACGCAGTTGCCGCAGGACATGCTGAAGGATCTTCAGGCTGAAGCGCGCAAAGGATTCACCGAAAGCATGGCGGCACTGCGCCGCGACCAGGCCAACCAGATCATGGCATCTGGATATGATCGCTATGAAGAATGGGTGCTGGCCAACCCGACAATGACGGTGCAGCAACGCAAGGAGGCCTTCAATGCGTGCGTCGAAGGGGTCCGGGTTGAAATCCGGAGGATGGTTGAAGGTGAGCAGCGCGACGTTCATGCGACGGCACTGGCCGATGTCGCCGGGAAGGTGGAATCGCGCGCCGAGGAGCTGAAGACCCGGTCCGAGCAGGAGGCTGAGCGCGATGTGCAGGCACTGGCCGAGGAACAGGCACGGAAGCGGGCCAGGGAGCAGGCGTCCGCGCGTGCCGGCGACGTCGCCGCCCAGCAGGCCAGCCATCGTGCTTCCATCGAAGCAACGCAGAAGGCCACACTGCAGGCCGAAGCGCTGGCGCGGACGCAGGCCGCGAGCCGCGCGGCCGAGAATGCTCGGCGGGAGGCGAAAGCCAAGGCAGCTGAGCAGGCAAGAAGTCAGGCGGCCCAGCAGGCGACGCAGGAAGCGGCGCGGCGCGCAAGAGCTGAGGTGGCTGCACAGGCGCGGACCCGTGCCGAAGAGCGCGCGCACGCTCAGGCGGCGGAACTGGAGCGTGCCAGCCGGCCAACCGTGGCCAGCCAGAGCGATGACGATCTGCATGATCGTCTGTTGCGGCTAAGACTGCCGACTCCGCCTGGCACTCCCCTGCCGGAAGCGCGGTCGAACCGCGCCGAGTCTTCCAGGGCGGGCCCCAGCTCGCAGCCGCTGCGCAGGGATTCAAGCCGTGGACGGTAATCAGCAGGACATTTCCACGCCACTGGCATACGCCAGCCCGCGCCGCAGCAGGGCGCGGACCTCGGCCATGATGCCGCCGGGCGACCCCAGGCGATGGGATGGTCCGTGCCCATCGTGCCGCCTGCGTAGCTGGTTTCATCCACGGTGGCCAGTACCTTTACCCACGGACGTGGATTGTGCCGGCAGTTGTAGATCTCATCGCGGATGGACCATTGCCGGCCTTCATGACCCGCCCCCTGCAGCGTTACCCGGGCCTCCTGCAGGCCGGGCGGATGGCTGTGGAACCACGCGTCCACCAGTTCGCCATACCAGGGTCAGGCGTGCTCTGTATCCGCTGCCGCGTGCAGGCCGAGAAACCCGCCGCCACCTTCGATGTGCTCCCGCAGCGCCTCCTGCTGGGCGGCATCCAGGATGCCGCCGGTGGTGTTGGCGAAGATTACCGCGCGGAATTCCCGCAGAGCCGGTACGGTGAAACCCAGCTGTCCTCGCTGTGTACGGTACGCAGCCCCTGTTCGCTGGCCACTGTGCGCAGGGTGTCCACCGCCGTCGGGATGGAGTCGTGGCCGAAACCTTCGGTGCGGCTGAATGCCAGGATGGCGTCGGCGGCCGATGTCGGCCATGGCGGCAGGCCGAGGCACAGGCAGGTCGGCAGGAACAGGTGCATGGGCCGATCACGCCACGCAGCAGTGCGTGTTCCATGCTGCAGCGCATTGATCCAGCTCAAGGCGCTGCGTGCACGCCGGGTGTGCAATGGTGGTGTTCCCATCCGGCGGACCACCCGAGGAGCCTGCCATGTACACGCGCATCCTGATTGCCACCGATGGCTCGGAGCTTGCCGAAAAGGGCCTGCTCAAGGGTCTGGAGCTCGCCAGGGGCCTCGACGCCGAGGTCGACATCGTCACCGTGTCCGAACCCTGGGCCGTCGGCATGTACGACGCCATGGGCTGGAGCGTGGGGTACATGAACAGCCCCGAATACAAGGCGGACCGCGAGGAAGCCGCGCAGAAGATCCTGCAGCCGGCCCTGGCCAGGGCGCAGCAGGAGGGCGTGCGGGCGAATGGCATCCATGTGCTGGACCGCTACGCAGCCGATGGCGTGATCGATACCGCCACCGAGCGCAATGCCGATCTGATCGTGATGACCTCGCACGGCCGCCGCGGAGTGACCCGCGTGCTGCTGGGCAGCCAGACCGCCGAGGTGTTGGCGCGCAGTACGCTGCCGGTGCTGGTCATCCGCTGATATCTCGTCAAGGGCGACCTTTCGGTCCGCCCACACAGCGTTCCCGGGGAGGGGACCGGCGTCGGCCGCAGGATGCGGCCGGCGCCACTTTCCCGGCCGCGCGGCAGGGTTCGAGCCGACCCGGTGTCGGCTGGTGCTCTGTATTCGCGCGTTCTGGAAGGCCGCCAGCCCATGTCCATGGGCCGGCTACCGGGTTCAATCGCGCAGCTTGAGCGTCTGCGAATCGTCCAGGCTGCCATCGGCCTGCAGCACGACGTAGCGCTCGCCGGCGCGATCGAACAGCACCGGAATCGGCTCGCGGAACAGCGGGCGCCGCACGAAACGCAGCTGCCAGCCAAAATGTTCCAGCGTTTCCACGGCCGCCAGCTGCGCGGGCGTCAGGCCCTGCCGCAGCGTGGCCTGGTCGATGGGAGAATTGCGTCGTTCGGGACTGCTCATTGCCGGAAAAACAATACGGTTGCGGATGTCCGTGGCCATGCAAGGGGCATGCCAGCAGCGTGGGGGCGTGCGCGGTTCACCAGCTGTAGAGCTTCCAGTACACCGGCGACACGCCATCCTTGTCATTGTCCATGCGGCCATCGCCGTTCTTGTCATACAGGTAATACGGCGCTCCCCGCGCGGGCGTGATCTTGACCATGCGCAGCTGGCCGGAGACGCGGTATTCCTCCACCACGTCGCCATTTTCGAGGGTACGCTGGGCGATATCCGCGCCGGCCACCTCCACCGGCGGCAGGCCGGCGCCGCCGGACGTGGCGCAGCCAGCCAGCATGAGTGCGAGTAAAGCCGACGGAGCAAGCGACAGGGTCTTCATCGTGCGCGGATCCTTTGCCGGGAGAGACCTCGATTATAGGGCCCGGCGTGCGACACCGCCGTGCAGGCCGGGCGCGTAGAATCGTCGCATGAGCAGATTAGTCCTTATCGACGGGTCCAGTTACCTGTACCGCGCGTTCCACGCGCTGCCGCCGCTGTCCAATGCACAGGGTGAACCCACCGGCGCGTTGTTCGGGGTGGTGAACATGCTGCGCGCGACGCTCAAGGAGCGCCCCGCCTATGTCGCGTTCGTCGTCGATGCCCCGGGGAAGACCTTCCGCGATGACCTGTACGACCAGTACAAGGCCAACCGTCCGCCGATGCCCGATGAACTGCGCAGCCAGGTTGAGCCGATGTGCCGCATCGTCGAAGCGCTGGGCATCAGCATCCTGCGTATTCCCGGCGTGGAGGCGGACGATGTGATCGGCACGCTGGCGCTGCAGGGCCTGGCACGCGAGCTGGCAGTGACCATCTCCACCGGCGACAAGGATTTCGCCCAGCTGGTCCGCCCCGGCATCGAACTGGTCAACACCATGACCGGCAGCCGCATGGATTCGGACGCGGCGGTGATGGACAAGTTCGGCGTGCGCGCCGACCAGATCGTCGATCTGCTGGCGCTGATGGGCGATGCCGTGGACAACGTGCCCGGCGTGGAAAAATGCGGTCCGAAGACTGCCGCCAAATGGCTGGCCGAATACCAGGATCTGGATGGAGTGATCGCTGCCGCACCCACCATGAAGGGCAAGATCGGCGAGAACCTGCGCGCGGCGCTGGAGCGCCTGCCGCTGAACCGCGAGCTGGTGACCATCCGTACCGACATCGCTCTGGATGCCGGCCCCGACGCGCTGCCGCTGCGCGAGCGCAATGCCGATGTGCTGCGCGAGCTGTACCTCCGCTACGGCTTCACGCAGGCCTTGAAGGAACTGGAGGGCACACCGGCGGTACCGGCGGGCGTGAACGAGGCTACGCCGAGCCTGCGGGGTACGGCCGCGGGTTTCGCGCGTGGTGGGGGTGACCCGGTTGCGGAGATCGCACGGGATCCGGCGCTGTCGGCGCCAGGCGAATACGAAACGGTGCTGGAGCCGGCGCAGCTGCAGGACTGGGTGGACCGCCTGCAGCAGGCTGATCTGGTCAGCTTCGATACCGAAACCGATGCACTGGATGCCATGCGCGCGCGCCTGGTCGGCATCAGCCTGGCGGTGGAACCGGGCAGGGCAGCCTATGTGCCGCTGGGCCACGATTACCCCGGCGCGCCGGCGCAGCTGCCGCTGCAGCAGGTGCTGGATGCGCTGCGCCCGGTGCTGGAGGACCCGGCGAAGAAGAAACTCGGCCAGCACGGCAAGTACGACCTGCACGTGCTGCGCCGCCATGGCGTGGAGGTGCGCGGTTACCACGACGACACCATGCTGGAAAGCTTCGTGCTGAACTCCACGGCCACGCGTCATGACATGGATTCGCTGGCGCAGCGTTATCTGGGCTATGCCACCATCAAGTTCGAAGACGTGGCCGGCAAGGGTGCCAGGCAGATTTCGTTCTCGCAGGTGGGCATCGACGAGGCCAGCCGCTACGCAGCCGAGGATGCCGACATCACCCTGCGCCTGCACCATGCGCTGCAACCGCAGTTGCTGGCCGTGCCATCGCTGGACCAGGTATATCGCGAGATCGAGATGCCACTGGTGCCGGTGCTGGCGCGCATCGAAGCCAATGGCGTGCGGATCGATTTCGAGGAACTGCGCCGTCAGAGCCAGGACCTGTCCGCGCGCATGCTCGCCGCGCAGCAGAAGGCCACCGAGCTGGCAGGGCGCAGCTTCAACCTGGATTCGCCCAAGCAGCTGCAGGCGGTGCTGTTCGACGAACTCAAGCTGCCGGCGCTGGTGAAGACCCCGAAGGGCCAGCCCAGCACCAATGAAGAGGCGCTGGAGGCCATCGCCGACCAGCATGAACTGCCACGGGTGATCCTGGAGTATCGCGGCCTGGCCAAGCTGCGCAGCACCTATACCGACAAGCTGCCGGAAATGGTCAATGCCGATACCGGCCGCGTGCACACCAGTTATCACCAGTCCGGCGCGGCGACCGGCCGACTGTCCTCGTCCGATCCGAACCTGCAGAACATCCCGATCCGTACCGAGGACGGACGCCGCATCCGCCGGGCCTTCGTGGCACCGGAAGGCAACGTGCTGCTGGCTGCGGATTATTCGCAGATCGAACTGCGGATCATGGCCCACCTGTCGGAAGATCCGGGACTGGTGCGGGCGTTCGAACAGGGTGCGGACGTGCACCGCGCGACCGCCGCCGAAGTGTTCGGCCGCACGCTGGAGGAGGTGACCAGCAACGAACGCCGTGCCGCCAAGGCGATCAATTTCGGCCTGATGTACGGCATGAGCGCGTTCGGGCTGGCCCGCAATCTCGGCATCGACCGGGGCCAGGCACAGGATTATGTAGCCCTGTATTTCAGCCGTTACCCGGGCGTGCGCGACTTCATGGAGCGCATGCGCCAGCAGGCGCGCGAGCAGGGCTATGTGGAAACCCTGTTCGGTCGGCGGCTTTACCTGAACGACATCAACGCCCGCAACCAGGGCCTGCGCGCCGGTGCCGAGCGTGCGGCCATCAACGCGCCCATGCAGGGCACGGCGGCGGACATCATCAAGCGCGCGATGGTGGAGGTGGACCAGTGGCTGCAGGCATCCGGCGCGCCGGCAAAGATGATCCTGCAGGTGCACGATGAACTGGTCTTCGAGTGCAGGGCCGACTTCCTGGAGGAACTGCGGGGTGAAGTCGTGCAGCGGATGTCGCAGGCTGCCAGCCTGCGGGTTCCGCTGGTCGTGGATACTGGTTTCGGATGCAACTGGGATGAGGCGCACTGAGTCGTAAATGGCGCTTATTCAGCTGAATGGGACGTCTGTATAAATAATCCTGACTAAATCATGAACATTATCGCAAAGGCCTGCCTTCAACCGGGCGGTCTTCACGATTCATCAATGTTGAAAGTGCTTCCATAGCCCTCGACAGGCGCAATACCTGTCGTGGATCTCTCCCATCCCCTGGAGAAGATCTTGGAACGGGGGCTCCTCCCCAAGCGCCCGTTCCCCGGCCCCGTTGACCTCCCCCTGGTCAGCGGGGCTTTTTATTTTCCGGACCGGCAGGCACTGCAGCGGGCTTGCCCGGTTGCAACAAACGTGGAGCCGGGTTCCCCGCTGATGCCGCGCCGCGCAGCGGGGCAGAGTCCCACTCTACGCCCAGTCGCGCGGTACCAGATAATCGGCCAGGCGAGCTTCATCGCTGCCGGCCGCCGGCTGGAAACCATACTCCCAGCGTACCCGTGGTGGCAGGCTCATCAGGATGCTCTCGCTGCGCCCGCCGCTCTGCAGGCCGAACAACGTGCCGCGGTCGTACACCAGGTTGAACTCCACGTAGCGGCCACGGCGATACAGCTGGAATTCGCGCTCGCGTTCGCCATGCGACGTGTCCCGGCGTCGTTCCACGATGGGCAGGTAGGCATCCAGGAAACCATCGCCCACCGCACGCAGGTAGGCGAAATCGCGTTCGAAATTCCCGTGCAGGTCGTCGAAGAACAGTCCGCCCACGCCGCGGGTCTCATTGCGGTGGCGCAGGAAGAAATAGTCGTCGCACCAGCGCTTGTGGGTCGGGTAACGTTCCGGACCGAACGGCGCGCAGAGATCGCGCGCGGTTTCGTGCCAATGCCGCACGTCCTCGTCGAACGGATAGAACGGGGTCAGGTCGAAACCGCCGCCGAACCAGCTTGCCACCGTGTCTCCATCGCGCTCTGCCTGGAAAAAGCGCACGTTGGCGTGCGTGGTCGGCACGTAGGGATTGCGTGGGTGGAACACCAGCGACACACCGGTGGCACGCCAGGAGGCGCCGGCCAGTTCCGGCCGGTTGGCCGACGCCGAAGGCGGCAGGCGGCTGCCTGACACGTCGGAAAAGCCGATACCCGCCTGCTCGAACACCGCGCCATCGCGCAGTATCCGGGTACGCCCGCCGCCCCCTTCCGCGCGCTGCCACCGGTCTTCCTGGAAGG
>Ga0160455_100216_pt1 | contig 48585 bp, 48 predicted proteins | sample HID1972I_E6MG_FD_108206 | JGI IMG/M metagenome (GOLD analysis project Ga0160455, IMG submission 108206) | Enriched pill bug-associated microbial communities from UW Madison campus, WI, USA - HID1972I_E6 MG | ecosystem: Host-associated > Arthropoda: Insects > Digestive system > Unclassified ... | reverse complement strand
CGGATCCCCGAGCAGCGCCGCCGCGATGCCCAGACGCTGCCCCATTCCGAGCGAGAAGCCTCCGACGCGCTGCCCGGCGACGGAGTCCAATCCGACCAGGTCCAGCACCTCACGCACCCGGCCGGAGCCGATGTGATGCGTGGCGGCGATCGAGAGCAGGTGCTTGTACGCCGTGCGTCCGCGGTGGGCGGCCTTGGCATCCAGCAGCACGCCGACCTCGCGGATCGGTGCCCGATGCTCCTGGTACCGCCGACCGTTCACCTTCACGGTGCCCGAGGTCGGTCGATCCAGCCCGACCATCATCCTCATGGTGGTGGACTTGCCCGCTCCGTTCGGTCCGAGGAAGCCCGTGACCCGCCCGGGCTCGACGGTGAAGTCGACCGCGTCGACGGCCACCTTGCTTCCGTAGCGCTTCGTGAGCGCGTGTGCAGTGATCATCTCTTCGCCTTTCGTATGCCAGAAGCGTACGAACGGAGCTCGTTCGGGCGCATCGGACGACGGTGCGGGATTTCGCGCGGTACCCGTACCGGGGTACCGGGTCGTCGGCGAGCCCTGGCCGAAGTCCGGATGCCGGGCTATGGTCACTGCATGGGCGAGCGGCAGTTCGTGGGCGACAGTCAGAATCTGATGGGCAGGCGATGGCTGCTCGGGGTGACACTGATGGCGGCCGAGCAGGCCACGACGATTCTCGACGTGTGCGCGACGACGCCCGGGGACGATGCCGAGCTGAACCGGGCACTGCGCGAGGCTCTCGAGGTGAGCTCCATCGATGCGGAGGTCATCCTCTCGCTGCAGATGCGCAGGTTCTCGCCGTCGTCGATCGCCCGGATCCGTGCCGAGCTCCACGAGGTCGAGAGCCTTCTCGACTCGATCGGAACGCCGGAGGGCGATGACTCGGCGGACACGACGCGGTCGCGCGTCTGAGGCATCGCGCCGGGCGGCTCGCAGCGGCGCTGCTCACGGCGATGCTGTCGGCCCGATGGGGCACCCGCACCTGAAGAGGGCGATGGTCCGCTCGGCGGTCTTGCGCGCATACGAAAATCACAGGGATGGCATGCGCAGCGCTTATCGGTCCTGAATACCTTCTCGACTGTTCCCGAACGAGTGAAGCGATCACCCGCGGGAACCGGGAGAAGGAGTCACCACGTGGGATCGAGAAAGCTGCTGAACAGGCTGTCGCGGCGCGGATGGGTCATCCTCGCTGCGGGGGTGCTGATCGCCACCGGCGCATCGGTGTGGATCTTCGGGTTCCTGCTGCCGGGGCAGGACCAGGCGCAGGCGGTCACGCGAACCTCGACGGCGAGCTCGGAGACGATGCAGAAGGTCGTCACCGCGACGGGCACGGTCGCCCCGGCCGTGAAGGAGGACATCGCCTTCTCGGTCTCGGGCGTCGTCACAGAGGTGGCGGTCAAGGCCGGCGACGAGGTGGCGAAGGGCGCCGTGCTCGCACGCATCGACACCCTCGAGCTCGACGCCGATCTGCTCAGTGCGAAGGCTTCGCTCGCGGAGGCTGAGGCGACGCTGGCCTCGGCGAAGAGCACGAGCGATGGCAGCACGGCGGCGTCGGCGCGCATATCGGCGGCAGCCGCAGCGGTCGAGGTGCAGAACTCGCAGGTGACGGATGCGGAAGCAGCGCTCTCCGACGCGACCCTGCGGGCGCCGGCTGCCGGCCTCGTGACCGACGTCGGCCTCGCTGTCGGAGACCGGATCAGCGCCTCATCCGGCACGTCCGGCGGCTCGGCATCATCCGGTTCGGCATCCCCCGCGTCTCCGGCATCCTCGTCGGGCACTTCGACCTCGAGCACCGCGCAGACGAGCTCCACTTCTGCCATCTCGCTCGTCAGCACCGACTCCTGGTCGGTAGACGTGACCGTCGGCGAGACCGACATCGCGAACGTGAAGGCCGGCCTGCAGGTCGAGCTGACCACCGGCGACGGCGATCGGCTCTTCGGCACGGTGAGCGAGGTCGGGCTCGTACCGTCCACGACATCCGGCTCCGCACGGTACCCGGTCTCGATCACCATCACCGGCGCAGGTGAGGGGCTCTTCGACGGCGTCTCCGTCGACGCCGACATCGTCTACGAGCGACGCACCGATGTGCTCACGGTACCGTCCGCGGCGGTCACCACCGCCGACGGCGCCAGCACGGTGATCCTGGTGGCCGAGGACGGCACGCGGAAGAAGACCGAGGTCGAAGTCGGCGAGACCTCCGGTTCGCTCACCGAGATCGTCTCCGGGGTCAGCGAGGGCGACACCGTGCTCGTCGCGCAGTTCAGCCCGGGGGAGGGCAACTCACGAGGCGGTCAGGGCCAGCTTCCCGGCGGCGGGCAGTTCCCCGACGGGTTCCAGCCGCCCGGCGGCGGCTTCCCCGGCGGCAACGGCACGGGCGGCGGTGACGACCGGTGAGCGCGGCACCGACGCACATCGTGCAGCAGGATGCCGTGCAGCAGGATGCCGTGGATGCCGGCGGCGTCCCCGTCATCGATCTGCAGGATGCGCGCAAGACCTACCGCAGCGGCGAGATCGAGTTCGAGGCGCTGCGCGGCGTGGATCTGACGGTGACCGAGGGGGAGTATGTCGCGATCATGGGCCCGTCCGGTTCGGGCAAGTCGACGCTGATGAACATCCTCGGCTGCCTGGACGTGCTCACCAGCGGCGCATACCGCCTCGGTGGCGACGACGTGGAACACCTCAGCGAGGTGCAGTTGGCGCAGGTGCGCAATCGACGGATCGGCTTCGTGTTCCAGCAGTTCCATCTGCTGCCCTCGCTCTCGGCCTGGCGGAACGTCGAGCTGCCGATGGTCTACGGCGGCATCGATCGCGGCATCCGACGCGACCGCGCCGCCCAGGCGCTCGCGCGCGTCGGACTCGCCGACCGTCTCGACAACCGACCCGGTGAGCTCTCGGGCGGCCAGCAGCAGCGCGTCGCCGTCGCCAGGGCCCTCGCGGGCGAGCCCACCATGATCCTCGCCGATGAGCCGACCGGCAACCTCGACTCGGCATCCACGGAAGACGTGCTGACGCTCTTCGACGAGTTGCATGAGGCCGGGCGCACGATCGTGCTGATCACCCACGAGCCCGAGGTGGCGCACCGTGCCCGTCGCATCGTGTCGGTGCACGACGGACGGATCGCCTCCGATGAGTTTTCCGACGCAGTCTCGGCAGGGCGATCGGGCGTCACGAGGGAGCGCACCGCATGAATCTGCAGGAGACCTTCTCCACGGCATGGCACGCGATCCGCACGCACGCGCTGCGCTCTCTGCTGACGATCCTCGGCATCCTCATCGGCATCGCCGCGGTGATCGTGACCGTCGGCCTCGGGCTGGGCACGCAGAAGGACGTCAGCGAGCAGATCAACTCTCTCGGCAGCAATCTGCTGATCGTCTCCCCCGGCTCGAGCACCGACTCGGCTGGCATGCGGAGCGGGTTCGGCACCGGATCGACGCTCACCCTCGACGACGCGACGGCACTCGGCTCCGAGATCGCCGCACCGGACGTGCAGTCGACCGCAGCCGAGAAGACCTCCTCGCTCTCGGTCGTGGCGAACGACACCAACTGGACCACCTCGGTGACCGCCACCACGGTCACCTGGCCCGAGGTGCGGTCGCGCGAGGTGGCATACGGCGCGTTCTTCGATCAGGACGACTACGACTCCGACGCGCATGTGGTCGTACTCGGTTCTCAAACCGCCGTCGAGCTGTTCGGCAGGGCGTCCGTGGTCGGGCAGACCGTGACGATCGACGGGGTCGGGTTCGACATCATCGGGGTGCTCGCCGAAGCGGGTGCCAGCTCGTCCACGGACCTCGATGACCTCGCACTGGTCCCGATGAGCACCGCGGTGAGCACCGTGATGGGCGGCACCAGGGCCGCCAGCATCTCGACGATCTACGTCAAAGCGGGTTCGGATGCCGTGCTCTCGGCCGCCTACCAGGAGGTGCAGGCCACGCTGCTGAACCTGCACGGCATCACTGATGCCGACAGCGCCGACTTCACGGTGTCGAGCCAGACCGCGCTGGTGTCGACGGCGACGTCGGTGTACCGGACCCTCACGGTGCTGCTGACGGGTGTGGCTGCGCTGTCGCTGCTGGTCGGCGGCATCGGCGTGATGAACATCATGCTCGTCTCGGTCACCGAGCGGACCCGCGAGATAGGGCTGCGCAAGGCGCTCGGCGCCCCGCCGGGAGCGATCCGCGACCAGTTCCTCACCGAGGCCGGCGTGCTGGGCCTTGCCGGCGGGCTGATCGGCGTCGTGCTGGGTCTGCTCGCCACCTGGATCCTGCCCGGAATCATCGGCAGTTCGCTGGTCGTGTCCATCCCCGTCGTGATGCTGTCGCTCGTGATGGCCGTCGCGATCGGCCTCGTCTTCGGCGTCTACCCTGCCACCCGAGCCGCGCGGCTCGCACCCATCGACGCGCTGCGCAGCGAATGACCGCGCGGCCCCTGAACACGCATTCCGTGAAAGAAGGACTCCTCATGAACCACCCCACCCGCATCCGACCGCCCCGTCTGGCGTTCGCCGCAGGCGCCGTCTTCGTGCTGCTGGCGCTCGCCGGCTGCTCGACCGGCTCCACCGCATCCGAGTCCGCCCCCACCTCGACCCCGTCGCCAAGGGAAGACCGACAGCAGCCCTCGGGCGTGTCCGGCCTGATCGCCGCCGCTCAGGATGGCCAGCTGCAGGTGCGGAGCGCCGAGGCGCAGACCGCCGTCCGCTACACCGCCGACACGACCGTGCGCAGCACGGTGAGCGGCACCGTGGCCGATCTGAGGGCCGGCGATTGCGTGATCGCCATGGGTGAAGAGGGCGACGCGGTCACGCGCATCACCGTCACCGTCGCCGTCGATGGCGAATGCGGGATGGCGGGCGTCCCCGGCGGCGGAGCGGCCCGCGACGGTGCAGGCGGTACCCCGCCGAACGGCGTGCGTCCGACCGACATGCCCACCGACGCACCGGACGGCGGCTCCAGGCCCGGCGGATCCGGCGGCGGCTTCCCGGGTGGGAGCATCACAGTCGGGAAGGTGACCGCCGTCACCACGGGGGCGATCACGGTCGACGCCGTCGGCCAGAGCGGTTCCCGGGAGGACACCACCCCCACCGCGACCAGCACCGAACTGACCGTCAGCGCCGACACCGTCGTGTCGCGCACCGTCGATGGCACGACCGGCGACATCTCTGAAGGACTGTGTGTGACGGCGCAGGGTGAAGCGGATGACGCGGGCGGTTACGACGCCACCGCCCTGACGCTCTCGCAGCCCGCCGAAGACGGGACCTGCTCGACCGGTCGCGGAGGTTTCGGCACCCCGCCGAGTGGGAACGGGGATGCGGCGGATGACTGAATCGACTGAGAAGGAGGGCGGGCGGATGCTGCGGGCCATCCGAGCGCTGTTCGCGACGCGTCGCCGGCGCCTCGCCGCAGGCATCACCGTCGTGACGCTGGTGCTGGTCGGATGCGGAGGAGCCGTGTATGCGTCCACCCGCTCCGACGCGGACCGATACCGCACGGCGGTCGCCGAACATGCAGACGTCGCACAGACTCTCGCGCTCACCGGTCAGCTCGCCGCGGCCGCCAGCCGCGACGTCGCCTTCCAGGTCGGCGGGACGGTCGACTCCGTGCTGGTGCAGCTCGGTCAGACAGTCGCTGCCGGGCAGCAGCTCGCCACGCTCGACACCGCGGAGCTGGATGCAGCAGTCACCGCCGCGGAGGACAGGCTGGCACAGGCGCAGCAGCAGCTCGAAGACGACCTGGAGGCGCAGCAGAACGGCGGCTGGTCGACAGGTGGCGGCTCATCGATCTCCGGCGAGGCAGCATCCCCCGGCATGCCGTCCGGTGGCACCTCGGGATCGACTCCAGTCACGCCGAGCGCTCCTGGCGGTGACACGTCCACCGGCGCAGGAGAACCCGAGGGCGGGACCCCTGGCGGCACCGGAACGGGCGATGCGGGCAGCGCGACCGACGCCGCCGTGACCGCGGCGATCACTGCGGTGACCGACGCCCAGCAGCAGCTCCTCGCGCAGTACGAGCTCACGACGCAGGCGCAGACGGCCTCCGCACAGAGCCTCGCCACCGCTCAGGGCGTGTGCATCCCCTTCCTCGACGCGTCGCTGGTCGTGGAGCAGCCGACGACCCCCGATGCCGATGCCGACGCACTCGCCGCTTCGAACGCCGACGAACTCAAGCAGCAGCTCGCGGACTGTCAGCGTGCGCTCGCCGATACACAGGACGCACAGCAGCACACCGGCGTCCAGCAGTCCGCACTGACCGATCGTGCCGGCGAGCTCGATGCGGCCGTCACCGGATTGCAGCAGGCGCTGGCCGCCGCGGAATCGAACACGACGGCTTCGGATGCCGGCAAGCCCTCATTGACGGCATCGCCGACCGCGCCCGCCTCGTTCTCGTCCGGCATCGCATCGGGCGCCGTCGTGACCGCATCCTCGGACCGATCGACGGTCTCTCGATCCGTGACCAGCGCGCAGACGGCGGCATCCGGTGAACAGGCGCCTTCGGCATCCGGCTCGGTCGGCGTCACTTCGGAGACGATTCTCGCCGACCGCGCCGCGATCGACGCGGCCGAGGCGGCCCTTGCCGTCGCGCGGCGCGACCGCACCCTCGCCACGCTCACCAGTCCGATCTCAGGAACGGTCGTCTCCGTCGGGCTGGTATCCGGAGACGCAGTGACCGCCGGCTCCGCCGAGGCCGCGATCCGGGTGCAGGCTGACGACGGCTACGTCGTCGAGCTGCCGGTGTCGCTCGCGCAGATCCCCGACGTCGCCGTCGGGCAATCCGCGACCGTCGACCTGCCGGCCTTCGATGCCGACTACGACGCGATCGTCTCGTCGGTCGGCGTCGAGAACGTCTCCGACACGGCTACGCCGTCGTACACGGTCGTCGTGGCCCTCGACGCCGACGGGGAGCAGTTGCGGATCGGCGCCACCGCCCGCGTGGTGATCACACTCGCCACCGCCGAAGATGTGCTGACCGTGCCCGTCTCGGCGGTCACCCGAGACGGCCCCACGGAATCGGTCATCGTGCTCTCGGATGCCGGGCCGAAGACCGTTCCGGTCGAGCTCGGAGCGGTAGGCTCCGAGCGGATCGAGATCACCGACGGTCTGAGTGCAGGCGACCGCGTCGTGATCGCCGACCTCGCCCGAACGGTCGGCGACGAAGACTCCACCTCGAGCACGGGACTTGGTGGGCTGAGCGGGGGCGGCGCGGCGCGGGATGGCGCAGGCCGGCCACCGGAGGGATCCGAGCCGCCCAGCAGCTGAATCAGGACCGGAAGTGCGACACCGACGAAGGGAAGAGGATGAGCAGGCAGCCTGGGCGTGCGCGGATGGCGCACATCGACGGGTCGCCGGTGCGGGCGCTCGTCGTCGACGACGAGCCCGCTCTGTGCGACATCCTCGCGATGGCGCTACGCCACGAAGGATGGCAGGTCGACACGGCTCTGAACGGACAGGACGCGATCCGGGCGGCCCGCACGGGCGAGCCCGATGTGATCGTGCTCGACATCATGCTCCCGGACATCGAAGGCATCGGCGTGCTGCAGCGGATGCGTGAGAGCGGCATCGAGGCACCGGTACTGTTCCTCACCGCGAAGGACTCGCTCCAGGATCGGCTCACCGGGCTCGATGCCGGCGGGGACGACTACGTCACCAAGCCGTTCGACCTCGGCGAGGTCGTCGCCCGCCTGCAGGGGCTCGTGCGGCGCACAGCCTGGGTGGGCGCCGACAGCCCGGGCCCGCGGATCGTCATCGGCGATCTGACACTCGATGAGGACAGCTACGAGGTAGACCGCGCCGGCACAGCCATCGAGCTGTCGCCGACGGAGTTCGAGCTGCTGCGCTTCCTGATGCGCAATCCGCGACGCGTGCACAGCAAGGCGCAGATCCTCGACAACGTCTGGGACTACGACTACGACGGCCGACCCACCGTCGTCGACCTGTACATCTCCTACCTGCGCCGCAAGATCGACACGCTCGGGCCGCCGATGATCCACACCGTCCGCGGTGTCGGATACATGCTCAAGCCGACGTCCGGATCGCGATGAGGACCCGCTGGTCCCTGCGACGCCGGCTGCTGCTCGGACTCACGGTGCTGGTCGCGGCGATCGCGATCACCAACGGCGTCCTGACCATCACCGCGTCGCGCACTCAGCTGATCGACCGGCTCGATCAGCAGCTGAGCAGTGCCGCGGAGCGCACCCGCATGGTCTTCGACCGAGCGCCCGACAACCGGCCGCCGCCCTCCGGTCAGCCGCCTCGGCCGGTCACGGAGTTCCTGCCCGGGCAGGGCGCCGGGGCAGTCGGTGTGCTCGTCGTGGAAGGCAGGACTCTCTCGGCCGGATATGTCGGCGCCGACGGGACTGCGCACCAACTGACCGATGCCCAGTTGGAGGTACTGCTCGTACCGGACGCCGCGGATCAGGCGAGCACGATCGATCTCGGCGGCGAACTGGGACGGTACCGGATCATCCGCACCGAGGCCGACGGTGGGCGGGTGGTCGCCGTCAACGGCCTCTCCCTGACCGACGTCGAGCAGACCATGACGGGGCTCGTCGCCACCACCGCTCTCGTCAGCGCGCTCGGACTGCTGATCGCCGTGCTGCTGGGCTGGCTGGTCATCCGTGTCGCCATCCGCCCGCTCGACCGCGTGGCGGCCATCGCCACCCGCGTCTCGCAGCGGCCCATGGGCTCGAAGGCGTCGCTGCCCGAACGCGTCCCCGACGCCGACGCCTCCTCGCGTACCGAGGTCGGTCGGGTCGGCCTGGCCTTGAACGAACTGCTGGACAGCGTCGAATCGGCACTGGTCGCACGGGATTCGGGGGAGCAGAAGCTGCGCCGTTTCATCTCGGATGCCAGTCACGAGCTCCGAACGCCGTTGGCGGTGATCCGCGGCTACACCGATCTCGCCGCCGGCGACGCCATCGAGGTGCCCGACGAGCTGAGACGCCCGCTGCAGCGCATCGGCGCGGAGTCGGTTCGGATGACTTCCATGGTCGAGGATCTGCTGCTGCTGGCTCGACTCGACGAGGGCAGGGAGCTGCACTTGCAGCCCACGGCGATCGGGGCCGTGGTGGCGGATGCCGTCGCAGATGCGCACGTCGCGGGTCCTTCGCATTCGTGGCACCTGGAGCTGCCGGAGGATGTGCTGGATGTGGAGGTGGACGCCGACCCGGAGCGCATCCATCAGGTGTTCGCCAACCTGCTGGCCAACGCGCGCACGCACACGCAGGCGGGGACATCGGTGCAGGTGCGGGTCACGTCGGACCCCGGTGCGGTGACCGTGGCAGTGATCGACGACGGTCCCGGCATCCCGGAGGAAGCCCTTCCCCACCTGTTCGAGCGCTTCACCCGCGTCGACGCCTCGCGTACTCGAGGTACCGGCGGCAGCGGGCTGGGCCTGGCGATCGTCCGGGCGATCGTCGACGCGCATCACGGCACCGTCGACGTGGAGAGCGATCCCGGGCGCACTTGCTTCCGAGTGGTGCTTCCGAGGGTCGAGCGCGGTGCGGCATCCGCTCTCTAAAAAATACAACACTTGCTTTTAGAACTCGATCGGGTGTCTTATAGACGGAGAGGCACAGGAGGTCGGCCATGACGATGACAGCACTTGACGACGGCGGCGTGCTGGAGGTGCGCACCGGCGCCCCGCAGCGGGTGCGGATCGAGCCGGCTCCGCAGCCGGTCGACCTGGTCGCGGCGGAGCAGGCCGCGCGCCTGTTCCTGAAGGCACTCGGCGTCGATCCGGATGCTCCCGACGCTCCGGATCTCGCGCGTACGCCACGCCGCTTCGCCGAGGCGTACGCCGAGCTGATGAGCGCCGAACCCTTCGACTTCACCACCTTCGCCAACTCCGAGGGCTACGACGAACTGGTGCTGATCCGAGACATCCCGGTGCAGTCGCTGTGCGAGCACCACCTGCTGCCGTTCACCGGCGTCGCGCACGTCGCCTACCTGCCCGCCGACCGGGTGGTGGGACTGTCGAAGATCCCGCGGATGGTCGACCACTATGCGCGCCGTCCGCAGACGCAGGAGCGGCTGACCGTGCAGATCGCCGACGCGCTCGCCGCGCGTCTGCAGCCTCGCGGCATCGGGGTGGTCGTCGAGGCCGCGCACACCTGCATGACCCTGCGCGGCGCACGCGCCACGGGTTCGAAGACCTCCACCTCGGCGCTGCGCGGCATTCTGCGCGATGACGCGCGGTCGCGCGCGGAGTTCTTCGCGCTGGCCGCGGACCGGACGCGCTGAGCGCGTGGGGCACGAGACGCAGCATCCACCCGTCGGGACCATCGGAAGGAACGCCATGACCATCGCGATCGTCGGAGGGGGCCTCGCGGCCGCCACCGCAGCCACAGAACTGCGTGAGCGGGGCTACGAGGGTGACGTCGTCATCTACTCCGCCGAGGACCACCTTCCGTATGAGCGTCCGCCGCTGTCGAAGGAAGTGCTGCTGGGCAGCAAGCAGGTCGAAGACGCGCAGGTGCACGATGAGGCCTGGTACACCGAGAACAGGGTGCGTCTGGAGCGCGGCGTGAAGGTCGTATCGATAGACCCGGCCGCGCACACCCTGCGCACCGAACCCGTCGCCGGCGGCGAGCGCACCGAGCACGCCTACGAGAAGCTGCTGCTCGCCACCGGCGCCCAGCCCCGCCACTTCGATGTCGCCGACCGCGTCGCCGACCCTCTCTACCTGCGCACAGTCGAGGACAACGCCAGACTGCTCGCGGCGCTCGAGCCCGGCGCGAAGATCGTCATCGTCGGTGCCGGCTGGATCGGACTGGAAGTGGCATCCGCCGCCCGTCAGAAGGACGTCGAGGTCACCGTCTACGAAGTCGCCGATCTGCCGCTGGTCGCGGTCCTGGGCCCCGAGATCGCTCAGCTGTTCGCCGACCTGCACCGCGCACACGGCGTCGACCTGCGCCTGAGCACCGCCGTGGACCAGGCGGCGCTCGCCGCGGCCGACCTGGTCGTCGTCGGCATCGGCGCGATCCCCTCCACCGAGCTGGCCGAGAAGGCCGGACTGTCGGTCGACCGCGGTGTGCTGGTGGACGAGACCCTGCGCACCTCCGATCCCGACATCTACGCCATCGGCGATGTGGCATCTCATCAGCATCCGGTGCTCGGCCGTCGCATCCGCGTGGAGCACTGGGACACCGCGATCGAGCAGGGCAAGGTCGTCGCGCACAACCTCGCCGGCGCCGACGAGCAGTACACCCACCTGCCCTACTTCTTCACCGATCAGTACGATCTGGGCATGGAGTACTTCGGCAGCGTCGGACCGGACGGCTACGATCGCGTGGACATCGAGGGCGACACCGACGTCGCGAACGGCGGGGCCTTCCGCGCCTACTGGGTCAAGGACGGCACCGTTCGCGCAGCCATGCACGCGAACGACTGGGATGCGTCGGACTCCGTGCGCGACAGCGTCGGGACGGCCCGGTGACGGCAGCCGCGCGGATCCCGCACGAAGGAGCGGATGCCGGTGGGACCGGCGATCGGATGCTGCGCCGCATCGGCACCCGCGACTTCGACTTCTCGCGTCAGGTCGCGGTGATGGCCGTGATCAACCGCACCCCGGATTCGTTCTACGACAAGGGTGCGACGTTCGCTCTCGACCGGGCGGTGCAGAGCGCGCTGCGCGCCGGCGACCAGGGCGCGGACTGGGTGGACATCGGCGGCGTGCCGTTCGGACGCGGCCCCGTGGTGACCACCGCGGAGGAGATCGATCGCGTTGTGCCAGTGGTGGCCGCGATCACGGCGGCCAGGCCGGAGCTGGTCATCTCGGTCGACACCAACAACGCCGACGTCGCCGAACAGGCCATCGCGGCCGGTGCCGCGGTGATCAATGACACCAGCGGGCTCGGCGACCCTCGCATGGCGGAGGTGCTGGCGGCGAGCGAGGCGCACGTCGTGATCACGCACAGCGTCGGGCCGCCCAGGGTCGAGAAGCCTGCCGCGCACTTCGACGACGTCGTCGGCGAGGTGCGCTCGTTCCTCGTCGATCGGATCGCGCGCGCCGAGGCGGCCGGCGTTGCGCGCGAGCGGCTGATCATCGACCCGGGTCACGATCTCGACAAGAACACCCTGCACACCTTGGAGATCACGCGCCGGCTCGGCGAGATCGCCGCGATCGGGGTCCCCTTGCTGGTCGCGGTGTCGAACAAGGACTTCATCGGCGAATCCATCGACCGGCCGCAGGGGGAGCGGCTCGCCGGATCACTGGCCGCGATGACCGCCTGCATCCTGAGCGGCGCCCGGATCGTGCGCATGCACGACGTGGCCGAGACCGTCGACGCGGTGCGGATGATCGAGGCGATCCTCGGCTGGCGGGAACCGGTGCGGCTCGAGCACAACACCCATCCGAGTCGCAATGTCTGACGCCGTGATCGACCGGATCTGGCCGGACCCGGCATCCGACCTCACCGATGCCGCGCTGCTGCAGGCCGTGTCCTTCCCCGAGGATGGCACCTGGCTGCGGATGAACTTCGTCACCAGTCTCGACGGCGCCGCAACCCGAGGCGGGCGCTCCGGCGCCCTCGGCGATCCCGCCGACCGGCGGCTGTTCGATCTGCTGCGTCGGCCGGCGGACGTGGTTCTGCTCGGTGCCGGAACCGCTCGCATCGAGGGATACGGCGCCATGCGTCTCTCGGACGACGCGGTCGCCTGGCGCACGGATGCCGGTCTCGCACCCCATCCCACGCTGGCGCTGGTCAGCCGCAGCCTCGATCTCGATCCGACCTCGCCGATGTTCGCGGACGCGCCCACGCGACCGATCGTCTACACCGTGGCATCCGCTCCCCTCGCTCGCCGGGAGGAGCTCGCCGAGGTGGCCGATGTCATCGTCACGGGCGACGAGGACGCCGATGGGTCGCGGATCCGCCAGGACCTCGCCCAACGCGGTCTGCACCGCATCCATTCCGAGGGCGGACCGCACCTGTTCGGCGCGATGCTCGCCGTCGGCGCGGTGGATGCCCTGCACCTCACGCTGGCTCCCTCGCTCGAGGTGGGAACCGCGGGCCGCATCGCGCGTCCGGTGATCGCGAACGCACCCTCGCTGCCCGCACACGCGAGCCTGGCCTCCGTCCTGCGCGCGGGGGACGAGCTACTGCTGCACTATCTGCTCTGAGCCGCCGACCGCGGCCCAGGCATCCTCGGTGCCCGCTCGATTCTGCTCGCGCTGCTCGCTTCTGCACACGCTGCGCTTATAGATGGCGCGCGGGCCGGAAAGTGCAGCGCGAGCGTGGTCTTCGCCCCGCGCGGAAGGGGCTTCCTCTGCTTGCGATCCTTTGCGACAATCACGGGGTCTGGAGGCGATCATGGCCAGGAATCGACGGTTCATGCGCTGCGCACCCGAAGCGGTCTTCGAGGTGCTCGGCAACGGATGGCTGTACCCGGCGTGGGTGGTCGGCGCCGCGCGGATGCGCGATGTGGATGCCGCGTGGCCCGCTCCACAGGCGAAGCTGGACCACTCCGTGGGCACCTGGCCTCTTCTGCTCGACGGCAGCACCAGCATGCTCGAGTGGCGTCCACCGCGTCGCGCCGTCATGCAGGCGCGCGGATGGCCACTCGGCGAGGCGAAGGTGATCATCGACGTGGAACGACAGGGCGACGGCTGTCGGGTCACGATCCGAGAATGGGCCGTGAAGGGGGTCGGCGCCAGGATTCCACGCTTCTTCACCGACCCTGTGCTGCGGTGGCGGAACAACGAGACGCTGCGACGACTGTCGTACCTGTCCGAGGGTGCATCGCCCGAACCCCGGCCGGGTTCTCCGGGCGTCGGTGGACCCGAGTAGGTTCAGTGCATGAACTCCTGTGGCGCGATCTCGACCCCGGTCGGTCGCATCAGTGTGGTCAGCGACGGTGCGGCGATCACACGCGTATTCTGGCAAGCGGATGCCGACGCCGCCTCCGATCTCGATGATGCTCTCCTGCAGGAAGCACTGTCGCAGCTGGATGCGTACTTCGCCGGCCGCCTGACCTCGTTCGACCTGCCGGTGGATCTCGGGCGACAGACCGAGGCGACGCACGCCGTGCTGACCGCGCTGCACGAGACAGTCGCCTTCGGCGAATCCGTCACGTACGGTGAACTCGCCGTGCGCAGTGGAACCGCGGTGCCGGCACGCGGGATCGGAGCGATCATGGGCGCCAATCCGATCCCGCTGATCGTCCCCTGTCACCGCGTCGTCGCCGGCGACGGACTCGGCGGCTACTCGGGTGGCGCGAAGGGCGAGGGCCTGCTGACCAAGCGCTGGCTGCTCGAGCATGAGGGCGCCCTGCCGGCCGCGCTGTTCTGAGCGGTCCGCCAGGTGAGGTCATCATGACGGCATACTGGGAATCCACCGGAGCACGGCACCAGCATCCGGTCGTCGCCGTGCATCCGAACGACGACGCACCCGCCCCGAGCAGACTCTGGCCGATGAGCATCCCTGCCGTCGCGCAGGTGCTGCGCGACGGCATCGAGTTCGGGCCGGGAGTGACATTCCTGGTCGGCGAGAACGGGAGCGGCAAGTCGACCATCGTCGAGGGCGTCGCCATCGCCTACGGGCTGTCGCCCGAAGGCGGTTCGCGCGGCGCGCAGCACCGTACGCGGGCCACGGAGTCGCCACTGTCGGACTGGCTGCGCATCCAGCGCGGCGTGGGGGCCAGCCGGTGGGGGTTCTTCCTGCGCGCTGAGACGATGCACTCGTTCTACACCTACCTCGAGCAGAACCCGTCGAAGTGGGGCGATTCGCCGTTCCACGAGATGAGTCACGGCGAGTCGTTTCTCGAGGTGCTGAACACGCGCTTCGACGAGCCCGGCTTCTACTGTCTCGACGAACCCGAAGCCGCGCTGTCGTTCAACTCCACGCTCACTCTCATCTCGGTGCTGCAGCGCATCGCCGACGAGGGCGGACAGGTGCTGTGCGCCACGCACTCACCCGTGCTCGCCGCGTTGCCGGGTGCTCAGATCCTCGAGGTCGGGGAGTGGGGTCTCCGCGAGACGGAGTGGGACGATCTGGAGCTCGTCCGTCACTGGCGATCGTTCCTCGACGGGCCGGGCCGATATCTGCGGCACCTGCTCGACTGAGCGCCGTCACACGATCGGGTTCCGATCGTCCACCGACGGTGCCATCTCGGTGGCGATCGCGATGCGGTTCCACACGTTGATGGTGCAGATCGCCATCAGAATGTCACCCAGCTCGGCCTCATCGAAGTGCTTCGCGGCGGCATCCCAGATCTCATCCGTGACCGTGTCGGGGCCGAGCTTGGTGACCGCATCCGTCAGCGCCAGGGCGGCGATCTCCTTCGGTTCGAAGAGGTTCTTCGCGTGCTGCCAGGCCCCCACCGCATGCAGGGTGCGCTGCGGGATGCCGATCCTCGCGCCGTCGGCCGCGTGCATGTCCACGCAGTATCCGCAGCCGTTCAGGATCGATGCGCGCAGTTTGATCAGCTCGTACAGCCTCTGCTCGACCGCCTGGCTCGAGTACTTCTCCATGCCCAGTACCGCGGCGTAGCCGCGCTTGTTGGTGCGTCCCATGTCGATGCGGGTCATGCTGCTCCTTCTGTTCGTGTCATCCGTAACCGGCTTACCGCGCATCCTGCGAGAATGGAAGTCCGAGCGATCGACCCGAGGAGTTCTCTGTGGCCAGGAGCGATATGCGGTACATCTCCACGCGCGGCGGCATGCAGCCGCAGCCGTTCAGCGAGACGCTGCTGGAGGGACTGGCGCCCGACGGCGGCCTGGCCGTGCCCGAAGAGCTGCCGCATGTGGAGCCGGAGACGCTCGAGCGCTGGCGGGCGCTGACTTACCCGCAGCTGGCCGCCGAGGTGCTGGGGCTGTTCGCCACGGACATCTCGCGTGAGGATCTGGCACGGATGACGGATGCCGCGTACGTCGACTTCCCGGACGAGGTCGTGCCGCTGCGCTCGATCGGCGGCGGCATCGCGCTCGTCGGGCTCTCGGAGGGGCCGACCCTGGCCTTCAAGGACATGGCGATGCAGTTCCTCGGCCAGGTGCTCGAGGACGTGCTGGAGAAGAAGGACCGCGTGCTGAACATCGTCGGCGCGACCTCCGGTGACACCGGTTCGGCCGCCGAGCATGCCCTCCGCGGCAAGGATCGGGTGTCGGTGTTCATGCTCTCCCCGCAGGGCCGGATGAGCTCGTTCCAGCGCGCGCAGATGTACTCGCTCGATGACGCGAATGTGCACAACATCGCCGTCGAGGGTGTCTTCGACGACTGCCAGAATCTGGTCAAGAGGCTCGCCGGCGACCTCGACTTCAAGCATGCGCAGAACCTGGGAGCGGTGAACTCGATCAACCTGGGCCGCATCGCAGCGCAGGTCGTGTACTACTTCTGGGCCTGGCTGCGGGTGACGGATGCGGTGGAGCCGGAGTTCCGCGCCGGCTTCGAGGTCTCCTTCACCGTGCCGTCGGGCAACTTCGGCAACATCCTGTCGGGCTTCTTCGCCAAGAACATGGGCGTGCCGATCCGACGCCTCGTGCTGGCCGCGAACGAGAACAACGTGCTCGATGAGTTCTTCCGCACGGGTGTCTACCGTCCGCGCTCCGCCGCCGACACGCACGCCACCTCGAGTCCGTCGATGGACATCTCGAAGGCGTCGAACCTGGAGCGCTTCATCTTCGACCTCGTCGACCGCTCGCCCGAGCGGGTCGTGGCGGCCTGGCGCGAGCTCGACGAGCAGGGGCACTTCGACTTCTCCGCCGAGCAGCCGCGCTTCGAGAGCGAGTTCGGCATCACCAGCGGCACCTCCACGCACGCCGACCGGCTGGCGACGATCCGCTCGGTCCACGAGGAGTGCGGCGAGGTCATCGACCCGCACACCGCCGACGGCGTGAAGGTGGCTCGCGAGCACGTCGAGCCCGACGTGCCGATGCTGGTCCTGGAGACCGCGAAGCCGCAGAAGTTCTCCGAGACCATCACCGAGGCGATCGGCATCGACCTGGAGTTCTCATCGGAGCTGCGACGGATGCTGGATGCGCCGCAGCACGTGACGGAGATGCCGGATGACGAGCAGGCGCTGCGCGCCTTCATCGAGCAGCACGCCCTGCGCTGAGCCCGCACGCCGAGTGCACCGCTTGTTCGCGCGGAGCTCCTGTGCGCTCGGCCGAGTGTCGTGCTCTCGACAGACGGCGGAGCGAAGGGTCAGGCGGGTCGGGGGCGGATGAACGCCGACAACGCGCCGAGAGCCGCACCGGCGAGCGTGTCGACCACCCTCTCTGCGGCCACGGTCATGTCGCCGAGCGTTCCAGTCGCCGCTCCGACCAGCAAGAGCACCAGCGGTGTGATGAGAGTCAGCGCGAGCGCGTAGTGCCGCACGACGATCAGCTCGATCGAGAACTGCAGCAGTCCCAGAAGCAGCGCCAGCCAGAGCCCGGCCGGCTGCAGCAGCGCGAGCAGCGCGTACACTCCGGCGCCGACGAGCGTCCCCGTCATGCGGTGCACCGCCCGCTGGAGCACAACCCGGCGGGAGGTCATCACGCCGATCACCGCTACCCCGGCACCGACGATCCAGTAGGCACGCCCGGGATCGAGCACCATGCCGAGCAGCACACCCAGCACCGTGACGACGACGACCCGCAGCACCAGCATCCGGGTATCCGCATCCCACACGAGACCGCGCAGCAGCTCTCTGAGAGTGTGCCCGCGCTTCGCGCGCACGGACGGCGCCGCGAGCGGAGCGATCGCGACCAGGTACGAGAACGCGCAGCCCGCCGCGATAGCCGCCACGTACACCAGCGGGTGGAGCGGGCTCGTGCGCATCACAGTCGCGGACAGTCCGAAGACCAGAATGAAGAAGATCGGTCCGGGAGCGCCGAGCCGGAACCCGAACATCAGGGCAGAGCTGGCGATCGCGACCAGCACGAGGCCGACGCCGACCAGTACCGGGCTGTGCGAGGCGACGACTCCGAGCGCAGCGCTGACGATCAGGCCGCCGCCGATCAGCGGCAGCACGCGGGCGCGCTCGATCACGGGCGAGGATGATGCGAAGAGCACCGTGAACGCGCCGGACGCCGCGGAGTAGCCGAGCGCCGGTTGTCCGATCACCGTCATCAGCGCGATCGGGATGGCGATGCCCAGGCCCGCCTGCAGGCCGATCTGCCAGCGCGGCCCGCGGGAGGGACCGAAGGCGAACAGACTCACCGTTCCATTCTTCCGCAATAGGCTGTGCGCATGAGCACCGTCCGTCCCGGAATCGCAGAGCGACTGTCGCAGATGATCCGGCTGCCGACCGTCTCGGCCGAGTCGGAGCAGCGCGGACTCGAGCCGTTCGACGAGTTCGTGCGGCTGCTCGCCGAGCAGTATCCGCTCGTGCACGAGCACCTCACCCTCGAGCGGCACACCGACCTCGGTCTGCTGTTCCATTGGGCGGGGCGCGCACCGGCATCCGATCCTCTCGTTCTGATGGCGCACTACGACGTCGTGCCGGTCGACGAATCCGATCCATGGACGTATCCGCCGTTCGAAGGGCGCATCGCCGACGGCTCGGTGTACGGTCGCGGGGCACTCGACGACAAGGGTCCGCTGATCGTCGTGATCGAGGCGGTCGAGAACCTGCTCGCCGACGGCTTCGTGCCCGCGCGCGATGTCTACCTGTCGTTCGGCGGCAATGAGGAGACGTTCGGTGGGGCCGCGCTGGCGATCTCGGACGCCTTCCGCGAGCGCGGCATCGTCCCCTGGCTGGTCGTAGACGAGGGCGGTGCCGTCGTGGAATCGCCGTTGCCGTTCGTTCCCGGCAGTGCCGCCATGATCGGCGTGGGGGAGAAGGGCATCGTCACCCTGCGCTTGACCGCCCGCGGAGACGGCGGACACGCCTCGACACCCCCGACGCTCACCGCCGTTCGTCGCATCGCGCGTGCCGTGAACAGGCTGGACCCGGCGATGTTCCCGGCCCGCACGCCGCAGGCGATCAGGCGGATGCTGGCGCAGTTCGCCGCTCGCACTCCTGGCTTCGCCGGCGTCGGCCTCGGGCTGCTGAGCCGCATGCCACGACTCACCGCGCAGGTGTTCTCCCGGCTCGGCGGCGAGCCCGCCGCACTGGTGCGCACGACGGTCGCGGCCACCATGCAGTCCGGCGGCACCGCCGCCAACGTCATCCCCTCTCAGGCGTCCGCCACGATCAATCTGCGCGTCGCGCTGGGTGAGACCGTGGATGCGACGGTTCTGCGGGTGCGCGATCGAATCGCCGATCCGATCATCGGGATCGAGGTGCTCGAAGCCAGCGAGCCGTCGCCCGAATCGGCGACGGACGGGGCGCCGTTCGCGCTGCTCGAAGAGGCGCTGAGCGTCTCGCATCCGGGTGTGCCTGCGGTGCCGTACGTGATGATGGCCGCCACCGACTCCCGGCATTTCCACCGTTTCTCGCCGGCGGTGTACCGCTTCGCTCCGCTGGAGATGTCGGGTGCTCAGCGCGCGGCCATCCACGGCGTCGACGAGAGCGTGGAGATCGCCGCTCTGGAACGCGGCGAGCGGTTCCATCGCGCGCTCATCGAACGACTACAGTGACGGCAGGGATCCCTGAGCCCGTCTGAGCCCCGGCGATCTCCAGAACCCGAAATGGAGGCGCGATGACGCGCACCGATTCCCTGCGCAAGACGACGTTCGGCGCGCTGGCCGCCGTCGTGGGCTTCCTGGCCTTCGTCGAGTTCACCAGCGGTGTGCTGCAGGGGTACTACACGCCCATGCTCACCGACATCGCGCGGCACCTGAACATCCACGATGCCGACGTGAACTGGCTCGAGGGCACGCAGCTGATGCTCTCTGCGCTCGTCGTGCCCGCCTTCGCGAAGCTCGGCGACATGATCGGGCACAAGCGGATGCTGCTGGTCTCGACCGCCCTCACCGCGGCTGCGGCGCTGGTGCTGCCGTTCACCGACTCCTTCGTCGTGTTCCTTATCGGCTGGGCGCTGATGGGCTTCTACGTGGTGTGGCTGCCGCTGGAGATCGCGCTCATCTGGTCGCGTTCACGGCGGATGCAGGGCCGGTCGGTCATCACGGCCCGGGCCGCAGGCATGCTCGTCGCCGCGCTCGAGGCGGGAGCGATCATCGGCGCGCTCGCCGGCGGCGCGCTCATCGACATCCTGCCGCTGTGGGTCGTGCTGATGGTGCCCGCCGTGCTGACCGTGGTGTGCTTCTTCGTGATCCTGTTCGGCGTGAAGGAATCGCCGGAGCTCACCGGCGGCAGACTCGACACGGTCGGCATCTCACTCATCTCGATCGCGCTGATCTGCTTCACCGGCGGGCTCAGCCTGCTGCGTCTGCCCGGTGGACTCACGAGCTTCTGGTCGTGGGGTGTGGTGCTGCTCGGCATCCTGCTGGTGATCCCGTTCGTGCTGTGGGAGCTCAAGCACGACGATCCCGTGATCGATGTGCGCATGTTCCGCTCTCCGGCGCTCGGGCCGGTGTTCCTCACCGCAGGGCTGTTCGGGGTGAGCGTGCTCGGCGCGCAGGCTCCCCTGTCGACCTTCGCGCGCACCGATCCCGCGCTGTACGGCTACGGCCTCGACACGACCGGATTCGCGACCTCGCTGATCATCGGCATCTATCTGATCGCCATGATCACCGGCGCTCTGCTGTTCCCGCTGATCGCGCGGCTCACCGCGCCTCGACTGACGCTGATGGGCGCCTCGACGCTCGTCGGCGTCGGGTTCCTGCTGTTCCTGCCGTTGCACGGCACGTATCTGCAGGTCATCGTGAACATGGTGATCGTCGGCCTCGGATCCGGGGCGCTCGTCGCCGCGCTGCCCGCCGCGGCAGCATCCGCCGCACCGTCGACCCAGACCGGCGTCGCGACGGGACTCACCAACTCCGTCAAGACCGTCGGCGGCGCGATCGCGTCGTGCGTCTTCGGAATCGCACTTCTCAACGGCGTGGTGGGCGCCGGCGCCGGGGCCGCCGAGGCGACCGCCGGATCGCTGTCCGGATACATGACCGTCTGGATCGTGTGCGGCGTGACCGCGCTGGTCGCGGCGGTGCTGCTCATGTTCGTGCCGAAGCAGGCGTTCACCGATGAGGCGGTCCAGGTCGTGGCGGCTGTCTGACCCGTCACCGACCTCCCGCGCGGGGAGCGGGGGAGCGACCATCCAGGTGCTCCCCCGCTCCCGTGCACGGCTCACCGGGCGACGAAGGCCGACAGCGCCGTGTTCACCTCGGCTGCGTGGGTCCACAGCAGCCCGTGCGGAGCGCCCTCGATCTCGACGTACTCCGCGTTCGGGACGAGTGCGTGGAAGCGGCGCGCGGTGGCGTCGATGGGCAGGGTGCGGTCGGCGGTGCCGTGCAGGATGAGCACCGGCTTGCCGCTCTCGCGGACCGCGTCCACGTCGCCGCGGAAGTCCTCGATCCAGGTGGGGACGACCGCATAGGCGGCGACGGGTGCGCTGGAGGTGGCGACGTTCCAGCTGGCGTCCACGACCTGCTGGCTGATCCGCGTTCCGAGGTTCTCGTCGAGGTTGTAGAAGTCGGCGAAGAAGTCCGTGTACCAGGCGTAGCGGTCGCCCTTCGCTGCGGCGATGATGCCGTCGAAGACCTGCTGGGGGACGCCTTCGGGGTTGTCGTCGCGGGCGAGGAGGAAGGGCTCGAGCGAGGCGAGGAATGCCAGCTTCGCGATCCGCTCGTGTCCGTAGCGGCCGACGTAGCGGGCGAGCTCGCCGGTTCCCATGGAGAAGCCGACCAGGATGACGTCGCTCAGGTCCAGCGTCTCGAGGAGGGTGTTGAGATCGGCGGCGAAGGTGTCGTAGTCGTAGCCGGTGCCCGCGTGCGAGGAGCGACCGAAGCCGCGGCGGTCATAGGTGATGACGCGGTATCCGTTGGCGAGGAGCTCGCGCGTCTGCAGCTCCCAGCTGTGTCCGTTGAGCGGGTAGCCGTGGATCAGGACGACCGGCTGGCCGGATCCCTGGTCCTCGTAGTAGAGCTCGGTGTCGGTGCTGTTCTCGGTTCCGACGGTGATGTATCCCATGACGTTGTCCCTTGTCTCTCTGGAGTGTTCCACCTGATGAGAACGGTCGTTCTCGGCGGTGATCACAACTGTAGAGAACGATCGTTCTCATGTCAAGTAGGATGGTGACATGAACGATGAAGAGGCACGCGAGAGGATCCTCGCCGCCGCCGAGGAGCTGTACTACCGCAAGGGTTACGCTGCGGTCGGGATGGATGAGCTGCGCACCGCTGCGGGCGTGTCGCTTCGCCGGCTGTACGGACTCTTCCCCTCCAAGACCGACATCGTGAAGGCGGTGCTCGGGCGAAAGCACGAGGAGTGGGAGCGGGGTCTGACCGGTCGTGTGCGCGCGGTGGGGCAGGATGCACGGGGGCAGCTGATCGCGGTCTTCGCCTACCTGCAGGACTGGTTCTGCGCGGACGACTTCCGCGGCTGCGCGTTCATCAATGCGTTCGGGGAGCTGGGTGGGACCGACCCCGAGGTCGCCGAGATTGTGCGTGCGCACAAGAAGTCGTTCCAGCACTACATGAGCGCGCTCGTCGCCGGCATCGGAGGCTCGGAGCTGCTCGCGGCGCAGTTGTCGATCTTGGCGGAGGGCGCCCAGAGCACGGCCGCCATCTCCGGTGACCCCGCGGCTGCAGAGCAGGCCCGTGCGGCTGCCGAGGTGCTCATCGACGCCGCTCTGCGATCCTGATCATAAGAGGTCTTCGCGATGGAGTGCTTGACTCGCTGAAGTTCTTAACTATACTAAAGTCACGCACTCGTTCCACGGAGGATCGGATTCATGGTCGACGTTAGCACTGAAGCTCCCGCTGAGTTGGGCGTGAGCGTCATCCTGGAGACCATCGGAACCCGAGTGCGCGAGATGCGCAAGGCGAAGAGTCTCACGCTCGCGGACCTGGCTCGGGCCACAAGCCTGAGCACCGCGATCGTCAGTCAGATCGAGCGGGGGCTGGCGAACCCCTCGTTCTCCACGCTGGTGCAGTTGGCGCACGGCTTGAACGTTCCGGTCGGGAAGCTGTTCCCCGACGAAGAGGAGAGCCATTCGCCCGTCGTCCGAAGGGATGCCCGCCGGGATCTCAAAGGGCGTGCCCCGGAGTCGTCGAGTGATGACACGGTCTTCGAGCTGCTGACACCCAACCTGTCAGGGAGCCTCGAAGCGATCTGGGTCGTCACACCGCCCGGCTCTACGACCGAGGCCACGCCGTTCAAGCACGGCGGCGAGGAGTTCGTGATCGTGATCTCCGGCAAGAAGGACGTGTACCTCAACGGGGAACGCTACGTCCTCGAAGCGGGCGACTCGATCACGTACAACTCGTCCATACCGCACTGGTTCGCCAACAGCTCCGACGAGCCCTGTGCATCGATCTCGGTCATCACGCCCCCCACCTGGTAACAACCCCAGTCCGGCTCGAATCGCCGGAACTCACACAGTCCTGCAGTGTGCCTCGACAAGGCTGCCTTCGGCATGCCCTGCGAGCTCACTGCCATCGACCCCACAAGGCGGGTGCGTCACGTCGCGCGCCCGAAGCTCAATGAGGAGACCCGCATGTCCAACCCGATGTTCACTGATCTCTCGCGACGCAACCTCCTGAAGGGCACTGGCGTCGCGGTCGGCAGCCTGCTGCTCGGCAACGCCCTCCTCACCGCATGCTCCTCCCCGGGCGGCGGTCCGGCAGGACCAGGAGGAAAGGGCACGACCCCGCTCAACATGCAGCTGGGCTGGTTGCTCAACTCCGGCCAGATGGGTGAGGCGATCGCCCTGCAGAAGGGCTACTACGACGACATCGGCCTGCAGTTCAAGATCAAGCAGGGCGGTCCGAGCATCGACGGCATCGCCCTGGTCGCGGCCGGCGAGTCGCAGATCGGCCAGATCTCGTCCAGCCCGTCGCTGATGCTGGCGCGCTCGCAGGGCATTCCGGTCAAGGCGTTCGGGGTCGGTGTGCAGGAGCACCCGTACGCCTGGATGTCCAAGTCCGACAATCCGGTCAAGACCCCTCAAGAACTCGTGGGCAAGACCGTCGGTGGCCCGGCGACGACCGAGATCCTCTTCAAGGCATTCCTCGCCGCGAACAAGATCGATCCACGGGATGTCGAATACGTGTCGACCGGAGACTCGATCGCCCCACTGCTGAGCGGTCAGATCGATGTCTGGGGAACCTGGCTGAACTCGATCTCGCAGCGCCGCCCTCTCGGCGACGACTTCGTGTCGATGCGTCTCAACAAGTACGGGGTGCCGCTCTACGGGTACATCTACTACACGACCGACGACATGCTCGAGAAGAACGCCGAGATCGTCGAGCAGTACATGGAGGCGACGGCCAAGGGCTGGACGTACGTGCGCGACAACATCGACGAGGCCGCCGAGGCGATGGTGGAGATGTCTCCCGAGCTCAAGCTCGACGACATCAAGGACGATGGCGGAGCGCTGATGGAATACATCTTCAACGCGGACACGAAGGCCGACGGCTGGGGAACGATGAAGGAGGAGGTCTGGCAGACCCAGATCGACCTCTGGGACGAGCTCGGCCAGTTCAACTCCGCACCCCCGAAGGTCGAGGATGTCGCCACCTGGCAGATCCTCGATGCGACGGCCGATGTGCGTCCGAAGGCGGGCTGACCATGTCTGATGTCAAGACCATGGAACCGATTCTCATCGACGGCGTCGGAATCACCTTCGACACCGCCGGCGGCCCGGTCACCGCGCTGGAGGGTGTGTCCGTCCAGCTCGAGGCCGGCAGCTTCACCTCGCTGCTGGGGCCGTCGGGATGCGGTAAGTCGACGCTGCTGCGGATCATCTCCGACCTGCTGACGCCCACCGCCGGCACGGTCACCGTGCTCGGCGAGACCCCGCAGAACGCTCGGCAGGGCCGGCAGCTCGGCTTCGTCTTCCAGGATGCAGCGCTGCTGCCGTGGCGCAACGCGATCGAGAACGTGCTGCTGCCGCTGGAGATCGGCCCGGGAAAGGCCACGCAGGAGGATCGGGATCGTGCGCAGGAGCTGCTCGCCCTGGTCGGACTGGGTGGACGGGCCGAGGCCCTGCCGTCCCAGCTGTCCGGAGGTCAGCGTCAACGGGTCTCCATCGCCCGCGCGCTGATCACGCGGCCGAAGGTCCTGCTCATGGACGAGCCTTTCGGTGCTCTCGATGAGATCACGCGTGACCGTCTCAACGAAGAGCTGCTGAACATCTGGAAGCTCACCGGAACGACGATCGTGTTCGTCACCCACAGCATCGCCGAGGCGGTCTTCCTCTCTCAGCGGGTCGTCGTGATGTCGGCTCAGCCGGGTCGGATCAGCCAGGTGCACGACATCGATCTGCCGGGTGAGCGTTCGCGCGCCGTGCGGACGCTTCCCGAATTCGGCGAATACGAGGCGCAGCTGCGCCAGGCACTGGAAGGCGCGTGAACATGTCCACGACAACCGAGGCACTCGCCGTCTCATCGGTGGCCAAGTCCAAGACGAAGAAGTCCCCGCTGCGCAGGATGGGCGCTCCCGTCCTCGCGGTGATCGTTCTTCTGGTCATCTGGCAGCTCGTGTGCGTGATCTTCCAGATCCCGTACTACATCATCCCGACGCCGGTGGAGGTCGCCGGCGCGTTCGTCGAGAAGCTGCCGTCGCTGACGACGAACATGTGGCCGACCGCGTTCGAAGCGCTGCTGGGCTTCCTCGTCGGCAACAGCATCGCCGTGCTGCTGGCAGTGCTCTTCGTGCACTGGCGTGCGGCCGAAGAGGCGCTGATGCCGGTCGCGGTGTTCATCCAGACCATCCCGATCGTCGCGATCGCGCCGGTGCTGGTGCTGATGCTCGGCACCGGTTACGCCCCCAAGGTCGTGATCGCCGCGCTGATCTCGTTCTTCCCGACGCTGGTGAACATGGTCAAGGGACTCAAGGCCGTCGATCGTGAGCACCTGGAGCTGTTCCGCCTGCTGTCCGCATCCCGCAGCGAGACCTTCTGGAAGCTGCGTGTGTTCGCGTCGGTGCCATTCCTGTTCTCGTCGCTGCGCATCACCGCGACGACCTCGGTCATCGGCGCGATCGTCGCCGAGTGGATCGGCGCCCAGGAGGGTCTCGGATACCTGATCATCCAGGCCACTTACAACTTCGACACGCCATTCCTCTACGCGACCATGATCATGGCCTCCCTGGTCGCCGTGGTGTTCTTCACGGTCATCACCGTGCTGGAGCGACTGATCGTGACCTGGACTCCCGACTCCAAGATGTGAGGCGATGCGGCGCGGTCCCATCATCCGGGGCCGTGCCGCACCCCTCGAAAGGAGGCCGCGATGACGCAGCCTTTGGCCGGCACTGTCGTGCTGGACTTCACTCAGGTGATGATGGGGCCGATCGCGACCCAGACTCTCGGCGACTACGGCGCCGACGTGATCAAGGTGGAACGACCCGGCGTGGGCGATCTCTCCCGCCGCGGGGTGCTCGCCCATCAGGGGATGGACAACCCCGTCTTCCTCGCACTGAACCGCAACAAGCGCGGCATCGCGCTGGATCTGAGCACGGATGCAGGCCGGAAGGTCGCCGAATCCCTCATCGCCCGCGCCGACGTGGTGGTGAGCAACTTCCGCCCGGGGGTCATGGAGCGTCTCGGGCTCGGATACGAGGAAGCGCGCAGGATCAATCCGCGCATCATCTGGGCCTCGGGATCGGGCTTCGGTCCGACCGGCCCGTATGCGCACAAGGGCGGGCAGGACGTGCTGGGGCAGGCCTTCTCCGGAGTGATGAAGCGCACGCCCGATCCGGATGCCCCGGTCTCGGTGTACGCCACTGCGATCGCGGATTACACCGCGGGACAGCATCTCGTACAGGGCATCCTGCTGGCCCTGCTGCAGCGCGAGCGCACCGGGGTGGGGCAGAAGGTCGAGGTCAGCCTGTACAACTCGATGCTGGCCATGCAGGCGCAGGAGGCGACCGCCCGGCTGATGTACGACGTCGAGCTGAACTGGGCGATGATGCCGCTGACCGGATGCTTCGAGACCAGCGACTCGGAGGTGGTGATCATCGGTGCGTTCAAGGAGAATCCGCTTCAGAGGATCTGCGCCGCGCTGGAGATGCCGGATCTCTCGGCCGATCCGCGTTTCGCAGAGCTCGAGGACCAGCGGGAGAACCGTGCCGAGCTGCGCGGGCTCATCGCCGCGCGACTGAGCGAGCGGACGACCGCGCACTGGATCGCGGCACTCGAGGAGCAGGACGTGCTGTGCGGGCCGGTGCTCACCCTCGCCGAGGCTCTGGCCAGCGAGCAGACCGAGGTGAATCGGATGCTGCTGGAGTTCCCGGATGCCGAGGGGCGCGTCATCCGCACGATCGCATCCCCCATCCTGATGTCGAACTCGGCGCCGGACGTGCGCGTCGTCCCCCCTCAGCTGGGGCAGCACTCCGAACAGGTTCTGTCGGAATCAGGGTATTCCGACGAGCAGATCCGCCGGCTGATCGCCGACGGAATCGTGCAGTGACGCTGCCGGCAACGGCGGCACGGAGAAGAGGAGCGGTGTCGTCATGACGTACGTGATCGGTGAGGCCTGTGTCGATGTCAAGGACCTCGCCTGTGTGGATGTCTGCCCGGTGGATTGCATCTACGAGGGCAAGCGCACGCTCTACATCCATCCGATCGAGTGCATCGACTGCGGTGCATGCGAGTCGGTGTGTCCGGTCGAGGCGATCACCTTCAGCGAGGATGCCGAGGGCGGCGATGAGCGTTACGTGGGCATCGCGGAGGAGGCCTTCGCGACTCTCGGCTCGCCGGGGGGAGCGCAAGAGCATGGCCCGATCCAGGACCATCCGGAAGTGACGGCATTGCCCGTCGCCAGCGGTCAGCACCCTTGACATAGTTAAAAACTTTAATATGCTAAACACAACGTCCAGTCATTCAAGAAGGGGAGAACCAGTGAACAACAGTGCACTTGCCGTCAGCTCCGATGAGGTGCAGGCGCCGGTCGCCTCCCGCTCGGATGTCCTCGTGGTGGGCGGAGGGCCCGCAGGAACCGCCGCCGCCGTCACAGCCGCCCGCGCCGGAGCATCCGTGACCCTGCTCGAGCGGTATTCATCGCTCGGCGGTCTCGCCTCCGGCGGGATGGTGCTCGTCCTCGATGACATGATCAACGGTCAGGAGATCACCGTCACGGGCATCGTCTCCGAATACGTCGAGCGCCTGCAGAAGCTCGGTCTCGCCGTCGTCCCCCCGAAGGAGGATCGTCGCGCCTCCGAGGAGCTGTGGAACAAGTGGAACCGCTACGGGACGTACGACTTCCACAGCAAGGCGCACCCGAAGCCCATCGTGTACGCCGCAGCGTTCGATCCGGACGGCTGGAAGCGCGTCTCGAACGACCTGGTGCGCGAATCCGGGGTCCGGCTGTTCCTGCACTCGTGGTTCGCCCGTCCGATCGTCGACGACGGCGTGATCAAGGGCGTCATCGCAGAGACCAAGTCCGGTCCGCAGGTGCACCTGGCCGATGTCGTCATCGACACCACGGGCGACATCGACGTCGCCTCGCGCGCTGGCGCCGACTACATCCAGGGCAGTTACATCACCACGCTCGTCTTCCGTCTCGGCGGTATCGACGTGCGCCGGGCGGAGGAGTTCGAACAGGCCGACCCGAAGGCCGCCCGGGCACTGAACCGCCAGGCCAAGCGCATCCTCGGCGGGGCCTGGGAGCACTGGTGGCTGAAGACGCCGCTGGACGGCGTCATCTGGTGCAATGCTCCGCACATGAACGGCTTCGACGGCACCGACCCGGAGTCGCTGACCGAGGCGGACTTCTCCGCCCGCGAGCGCATCGCCGCCGTCGTCGAGTACGTCCGCGAGAGCATGCCGGGCTTCGAGAACGCCTTCGTCGTGGACACGGCGCCTCAGATCGGCGTGCGCCAGACCCGGCTGCTGCAGGGCGAATACGTGATGACCAAGGACGACGTGGTGCAGCGTCGCCACTTCCAGGACTCGGTCGCACGCGGTCGCGACTACTACTACCCGTACCGTTCGCTGGTGCCCACGAATGTTGATCAGCTGCTGGTCGCCGGCCGGCACTATTCCGCGACCTCCGATGCGCAGAAGACCTCGCGCGAGATCCCGCCGTGCATGGCGATGGGACAGGCCGTCGCGCTCGCCGGTGTTCTCTCGCTGCAGCAGAAGCTTCTCGTCCGCGACGTCGACGCCACCGACATCCAGCGGCTCATGCGCGAGCACAACGCCGACCCGGGCGATGTCCCGTCGGAGAACGCGACCATCGATGAGTTCTCGGCGGTGCCCACTGCGGAGAAGGAGGCGATCGAGGTATGACCGTGCCGATTCAGTCGCACGATTCCGGACAGGCTCTGCCGCTGGCAGGCATCCGCGTCATCGACTTCACACAGGTGTTCATGGGTCCCAGCTGCACGCAGCTGCTCGGCGACTTCGGCGCCGATGTGATCAAGGTCGAGCGCCCCGAGTACGGAGACATCTCCCGCAACTCGGTGCCCGACCGCGACGGTCAGGACAACCCCATCTTCCTCTCCATCAACCGCAACAAACGCAGCGTCGCGATGGATACGAAGTCGGAGGAGGGCCGGGAGGCGCTGCGTGCCCTCATCGCCGAGTCGGACATCGTGGTCAGCAACTTCCGCGCTGGCGTCATGGAGCGGATGGGCTTCGGCTACGAGGAGCTCAAGGCGCTCAACCCGCGCATCATCTGGGCATCCGGAACAGGTTTCGGTCCCGTCGGGCCGCATGCGGCCGAGGGTGGACAGGACGTCGTCATCCAGGCGTACTCCGGGGTGCTCTGGCGTCGCTCGGCCGATGACGTACCGCTGACGATCTACCCGACCACACTGTGCGACTACACGACGGGAATGCACCTGTTCCAGGGCATCCTGCTCGCGCTGCGGTCGCGCGATGTGAACGGGGTCGGCCAGAAGGTCGAGGTCGCCATGTACGACTCCATGCTGCACATGCAGATGCAGGAGGCGAGCATGCACATGAACCGTGGACGCGAGATCAACTGGGCGCGGATGCCGATGAGCGGCGTCTTCCCGACCGTCGACTCCGCGGTGTGTATCGTGGGCGGCTTCACGACCGATCCGCTGCGGAAGATCAGCGAGGCGCTCGAGGTCGGCGAGGACCTGTCGCTGCGGCCCGAGTTCGCGGACTTCGACGCGCAGAGCACCAACCGCGCGGCGCTGCAGGCCATCTTCGCCGAGCGGATCGCCACCAACACCACGCAGTACTGGACCGAGCGGCTCGAGGCAGTCGGCATCCTCAATGCTCCGGTGCGCACCATGGCCGAGGCCCTGGACGATGAGCAGACCGCCGTGAACGGCATGATCGTAGAAGCCGAGCATCCGGTCGCGGGAACGGTGAAGATGCTGGGCACGCCGATCCATCTCTCCGGCACACCCGCCACGGTTCGACGGGTCGGACCGAGGCTGGGCGAGCACAACGAGGAGGTGCTCGCCGAGTTCGGATTCGACGAGGACCGCATCCGCGCGCTCGTGGAGGCGGGTGCGCTGCGATGACCACGCGGGACTGGGAAGCAGGCGTCCGCCTCGATATCGACGAGCGCGGTGTGGCGACGGTCACCATCGACCGGCCCGACGTGCGCAACGCCGTCGACCAGCGCACGCACGACGCGCTGAACGAGGTGTGGGCGATGATGGAGAGCTCACCGGACGTGCGCGTCGTGGTCGTCACCGGTGCCGGTGACCGCGCCTTCTGCGCGGGCGCCGACATGTCCTCCGCGGCCGTGGGCAGGACCGGGCTGGAGTACTGGGCGGGTCTGGATCCCAACGGCTTCGGCGGGATCAGTCTGCGCCGCACGCTGCTGGTGCCCGTCATCGCCCGCGTCAACGGCTACGCCGTCGGCGGTGGGATGGAGATCGCCCTCGGTGCCGACATCATCATCGCCGCGGAGCACGCGAAGTTCGGGCTCACCGAGCCCCGTGTCGGCAGGCTCGCGCTCGACGGAGGCATCCATCAGCTCGTGCGCAAGGTGCCGCACCAGCTGGCGATGGGCATGCTGCTCACAGGTCGGATGGTCCCCGCGCAGGAGGCCTACCGGATGGGCCTGGCCAACGAGGTCGTGCCGATGGAGGATCTGGATGCCGCGGTCGAGCGCTGGATCGCCGATCTGCTCGCCAGCTCGCCCAGCTCGATCAGGGCCATGAAGCAGATGGTCGCCGAGACCGGGCACCTCACAGCGCGCGAGGCGCGGGGCATGCGTCTTCCCGCGCTCATCGACGCCCTCGACGGCGATGACGCGCGCGAGGGCGTGGAGGCGTTCCAGCAGAAGCGCCCGCCGAAGTGGACGGGCCGATGAACGCCGGGGCGCACGAGGCGCGCGCAGCTCTCGAACGCGGAGTATGGGGTGTCGTGGCCACCCCGTTCACCGCCGATGCGTCGTCCGTGGACGAGTCGAGCCTGGCACGGCTGGTCCAGTTCAGCCAGACTGCGGGCGTGCGGGGACTGACGGTGCTCGGCGTGTTCGGCGAAGCCGCATCCCTGACGGAGCAGGAACGCGAGCGCGTACTGCGCGTGGTCGTGGACAGCACCGAGATGCCGATCGTGACGGGCGTCACCGCCCTCGACACGGCCGAGGTCATCCGCGAGATCGAGAGCGCCGCTGCCGTGACGGGAGAGCGCTTCCGGGCGGCGATGGTGCAGGTGAACTCCTCGCACGCCGACGATGTCATCCGCCATCTCGACGCGATCGTGGCCGCGACCGGCGCATCGATCGTGCTGCAGGACTACCCGCGGGCGAGCGGCGTTGCGATCTCCGCCGAAGAGCTCCAGGCCGTGCTCGATGCCGGCTCCGGCATCGTCGCCGTGAAGGCCGAAGCGCCGCCGACCTCGCCTGCGGTGGCGAAGATCACGGCAGGCGGGACGACGGCTTCGGTCTTCGGCGGTCTCGGCGGTCAGGGCCTGCTCGACGAGCTGATCAGCGGTGCCGCGGGCGCGATGACCGGATTCTCCTTCCCCGAGGGTCTGGTCCGCACGATCGACGCCTGGCAGGAAGGCGGGTTCGCCGCGGCATCGCGTGCGCTGCTGCCCTATCTCCCTCTGATCAACTTCGAGCAGCAGGCCGGAATCGCTCTGGGGATCCGCAAGGAGCTGATGCGGCGCCGCGGTCTCATCGAGCACGCGACGGTGCGCCCGCCGGCGGCGCCGTTCCCCGCGGCGTTGAGTGAGCACGCGCAGCGTCATCTCGACGTGGTCTCGCAACTGCAGGAGGTCTGACGTGGACCTCGGGCTTCAGGGGCGCACTGCGCTCGTCCTGGCATCCACCGGCGGTCTCGGGCGCGCCACGGCAGAAGCGCTCGGACGCGAAGGCGCGAACGTCGTCGTGACCGGTCGCCGTCTGGACGCAGCCGAGGAGGTCGCCTCCCGACTGCCCTCGGCGATCGGAGTGGCACTCGACGTCCGTGATGCGACGTCGAGGCAGGCTGCGGTGCGCGCGACACAGGAACGATTCGGCGCGGTCGACGTACTGGTGATCAACGGCCCCGGGCCGAAACCGCAGACCGCAGCCGCGTTGTCGGCGGATGAGGCCGGCACCGCGTTCGACGATCTGGTCCGGCCGGGTGTCGACCTGATCTCGCAGGTGCTGCCGGGAATGCGCGAACGCAGGTGGGGTCGGGTGCTCGCGATCGGCTCCTCCGGGGTCGTCGCTCCGCTTGCGGGTCTGGTGACCTCGAACCTCGGGAGGGCGGCGCTGGCCGGATACCTGAAGACGCTGGCCGGCGAGGTCGCGGCCGACGGCGTCACGGTGAATCTGCTGCTGCCCGGCCGCATCGCGACGGCGCGCGTCGACGGGCTCGATCGGGCCAGCGCCGACAGGCAGGGGCTCGACGTCGACGAGGTGCGACGACGCTCCGCACTCCTGATCCCGGCTCACCGCTACGGCGAACCGGAGGAGTTCGGCGCGATGGCCGCCGTGCTCTGCGGCGGCATCGCCTCATACGTCACCGGCGCAGCCATCCGCTGCGACGGCGGACTCGTGCAGGCGCTCTGAAACTTCACGAAGGGATGTAGACGGATGGCACAGACAGCACTGGCTCAGCACCTGATCGGCGGCGAGTTCCTCGGCGGCGCGGACAAGGATCGGGAGAACCCTGCGCGCCCCGGCGAGATCGCCGTGCAGTATCCGAGCGGCACGGCGGACGATGCGGATGCCGCCATCTCGGCGGCCGCGGACGCGCAGCCCGCGTGGGCTGCGCTCCCGGCACCTGCTCGTGGAGCGGTTCTGCTGCGCGCGGCGGAGATCCTGCGCGGCAGGCAGTCGGATATCGCCGGAGACCTCGTGCGCGAGGAGGGCAAGACCATCGCGGAGGCCACCGGTGAGGTCGGTCGGGCGATCGGCGTGTTCCAGTTCTTCGGCGCGGCGGGCTGGTCGGCGACCGGGTCGACCTTCGACAGCGCGCTGGCCGACACCACGGTGCGCACCAGTCGGGAGCCTCTCGGCGTGGTCGGACTCATCACCCCGTGGAACTTCCCGATCGCCATCCCCGCCTGGAAGACGGCGCCTGCCCTGATCAGCGGCAACTCCGTGGTGATCAAGCCCGCCGAGCTCACTCCGATGTCCGTGACCCATCTGGCCAGAGCGCTGCAGGAGGCCGGGCTTCCAGCGGGCGTCTTCAACGTCGTGCACGGCCCGGGACGTGTCGTCGGGCAGGCACTGGCCGAGGACCGTCGCGTGGCCGGACTGTCGTTCACCGGGTCCACCGCCGTCGGGCTCGGCCTGCAGACGACGCTGAACGCACGCCGCGCGCGGGCACAGCTGGAGATGGGCGGCAAGAACGCCGTCCTCGTCCTCGATGACGCAGACCCGCAGCGGGCCGCCGCGGTCGTCGCGGCGGGTGCCTTCTCGCTCACCGGGCAGGCGTGCACCGCCACCTCACGGGTGTACGTGACTCCCGGCATCCGTGAAGCGTTCCTGCGGGAGCTCGCGGAAGCGGCCGCGAGGTTCACGCCCGGTGATGGCCTGGACCCCGCAACGAGCATGGGCGTGGTGGTGAGCAGGTCCCAACTGGAGCAGGATGCCGCTGCCGTCGAGGCTGCAGTGTCGGCGGGTGCCACCCTGCGCCACGGCACCGGCATCCCCGACGGGCTCGGGTTCGGTCCCGTCGTGGCGACCGACGTCGCGCACGGGTCGCCGCTGGCATCCGAGGAGATCTTCGGGCCGATCGTCGCGGTGATCGACGTCGACGACTACGAGTCGGGGCTGGCCGCCGTCAACGACACGCCGTACGGCCTCACCGCGGGCATCTGCACGACGAGCCTCGCGCATGCGACCGACTTCGCTGCTCGGGTGCAGGCGGGCGTGGTGAAGGTCAACCGGCCGACGTCGGGCCTTGATCTGCACGTGCCGTTCGGCGGGATCAAGGAGTCCTCCTCGAACACCTTCCGCGAGCAGGGTCACACGGCCACGCAGTTCTACTCCTGGGAGAAGACGGTCTACGTCGGCATCGACCGGTGAGTGGCCCATCCCGGCCGGACACGGGTCCGGCCGGGATGCGCGTGCGCGTGAATGCCGCTCAATCGCCCTTCACATTCACGATCTGGCGGAGCGTGTGCCGGATCGACACCAGGTCGGCGGCATCCGCCATCACCGTGTCGATCGGCTTGTACGCCTGCGGGATCTCATCGATGAAGGCGTCCGTGTCACGGAACTCGATGCCGGCCATCGCGTCCCGCAGCTGCTCGTGCGTGAATGTCCGCCGCGCCGCCGACCGGGAGTACTCCCGACCGGCGCCGTGCGGTGACGAGTTCAGCGACAGCGGGTTGCCGAGCCCCTCCACCACGTACGACGCGGTACCCATGGAGCCGGGGATCAGACCCGGCCGACCCGCGTCCGCCTGGATCGCGCCTTTCCTCGACACCCACACCTGCTTGCCGAAATGCCTCTCGGACTCGGTGAAGTTATGGTGACAGTTGATGCGCTCCTGCTCGTTCACCGGGGAGCCGATGAACTCCGACACCTGCCGGATCACCCGGTCCATCATCTCCTCCCGGTTCAGCAGGGCGAAGTGCTGGGCCCACCGCAGCTCGCGGATGTACCGGGTGAACTCCGGCGTGTCCTCGACCAGGTACGCCAGATCGGGGTCGGGCAGATCGATCCACCACCGCTTCGCCAGCCGCTGCGCGACCGCGATGTGATGCGCGGCGATCTTGTTCCCCACGCCCCGTGAGCCGGAATGCAGGAACATCCACACGCGGTCGAGTTCATCCAGCGACACCTCGATGAAGTGGTTGCCCGAGCCGAGCGTACCCAGCTGCAGCATCCAGTTCCCGGTGTATGCCGCCGGGTCGAAGCCGGCCTTCTCGGCGAGCGACTCCAGCTCCGCGATCCGCTGCTCAGCGGTGGTGACGACCTTGCGGTTGTACCGGCCCGCCGAGAGCGGGATGGCGCGCTCGATCGCCTCGCGCAGCGGGGCGAGGTCGCGACCTTCGAGATCGGATGCCGTGAACTGCGTGCGCACGGCGATCATGCCGCAGCCGATGTCGACCCCGACGGCGGCAGGGATGATCGCGCCGAGCGTCGGGATGACCGAGCCGACTGTCGCACCCTTGCCGAGGTGCGCATCCGGCATCAGCGCCAGATGCGGGTGGATGAACGGCATGCGTGCCGTGGTGTGCGCCTGATCGAGCGTCTTCTCGTCGATCAGCGACGCCCACGACAGCAGCCGGGCGGAGAGCCTCTCCATGATTCCTTTCCTTCTGTGAGGTGTCAGCCACAGGCGCGGGGTTCATGAAAAACGCCCCGGACCTGACGGTACGGGGCGGGGAGCAGCGGATGCTGTCACACGGCGCGTGCCGGAGGGTACGACTCGTAGCGGTCCTGCTGCTTCTGTTCGAAGGCAGGGACCGGAGGAAGGTTCCGCAGTGCGGTCATTCCGTCGTCTCCTCGGCTGGACGCTGCACCGGTCGGCACAGCCTTGCAACCTTAGAGGACGGCTGGACGCGGCGTCAAGAGCAGTCGTCAGGAGTGCGGGTTGTGCATGATCTCGAGGCGGATTCCGTTGTCGTCCTCGACGGTGATGCCGAGGTGATCGAAGGTCGCCATCAACTCAGTGTGCCGGATGCCACGGACATCCGGCACACAGAGCACCGCATCGGACGGATGAGGTCAGACGCCCGGCTCCGCGGGAAGCAGCCAGGCGCGCTCGGGCTCGATGGCGACTTCGACCATGGCACCGGTGTCCAGGATGTCACCGGGAAGCGGGTCGTGGACGATGGCGGTGATGTTGCCCCGCTCCGCTTCGATCTCGTACTCGATTCCTGCGCCGTAGAAGACCGATGAAAGCACTCGCCCGATGGGCCCGCCGACCACCGAACCGGCCGGCGCGGAGCGCACGGACACCGATTCGGGCCTGACCAGCAGCACGGCTGGCGCTCCCTCCTGCACGGACCGATGAGACGGCACCTCGACGGTCGTGCCGAACACCTGCACCCGGGCGACGGATGCCGATTCGCCGACGCTCACGGCGGCGTCCGCGACATCGATGAAGTTGGCCTGCCCGATGAAGTCGGCGACGAACATCGATTCGGGGTGGCGGTACACGATCTCGGGCGGTGCCACCTGCTCGATGCGTCCCTGACGCATGACGACGATGCGGTCGGACAGGCTCATGGCCTCGTCCTGGTCGTGCGTGACGTACACCGCGGTGATGCCGAGCTGCCGCTGGATGCGGCGGATCTCCGTGCGCATCTGCACCCGGAGCTTCGCGTCGAGGTTGGAGAGGGGTTCGTCGAACAGCAGCACCTTCGGCTTCATGACCAGTGCACGCGCGAGTGCGACGCGCTGCTGCTGTCCTCCGGAGAGCTGGTTCGGCGAGCGCTCCGCATAGGTCGTCAGGCTCATGGCCGCCAGCGCGTAGCCGACCTCCTGCTCGATCTGCGTCCTGCTGAGCTTCTGCAGCTTCAGACCGTATGCGACGTTCTCGAACACGGACATGTGCGGGAACAGCGCGTACGACTGGAAGACCATCGCCATCGGCCGCTTGTCCGGTGTCAGGGAGATCATGTCCTCGCCGTCGAGAGTCAGCTCACCAGTGGTGGGACTCTCGAAACCCGCGATCATGCGCAGTGTGGTCGTCTTGCCGCAGCCCGACGGACCGAGCAGTGTGAGGAACTCTCCGGCGTGGATGTCCAGGTCGATGTCCGACACGGCTCGGGGGCCGGTGCTGCCGGGATACTCCTTGCTGATGCCGGTCAGCTGCAGGGCACCGGGTTGCGCGGCGGTGACGATTCCTTCGACGGAGGGGGTCTGATCGGGAGTGTTCATGCGGAGACATCCTTCGATACGGGGCGTGACGCGCGGCGAGCGCGGGATGCGGAGCGGGTGTCGCTGACGAAGTAGTTCATCAGGCCGATCACGGAGATGACGATGACGATGAGGATGGTGCAGTACGCGAATGCGTTGCCGAACCGACCCGCGTCGACCTCGGAGAGGATCTGCGAGGTCATGATCTTGGTCTGCGGTGTGGTGATGAAGATGATCGGCGAGAGCGTGGTCATCGCGCGGGCGAAGGCGTACGTCAGCCCGGAGAGTAGAGCCGGTCTGATCAGCGGCAGCGTGATGGTCCGGAACGTGGTGAGACCGGATGCTCCGAGCGAGGTCGCAGCCTCATCGATGGCCGGGTCGATCTGCTGCAGCGCGGCCACACCCGACCGCTGCCCCGAGGGCATCGAGCGGATGACGTAGACCATCACGATCGCCATGGCGCCGCCGAGGATGGCGCCTCCGCCGGCGAGCGCGGGGAGGAACTGCAGGTTGCCGATGATCAGCGGACGGTTGAAGGCGATCGCGTAGCCGATGCCGAGCACCGTTCCCGGCACGGCCAGTCCCAGCATCCCGAGGAAGTCGAGCGCGCCGCGGCCCCTGCGGACCTTGCGAACGATCAGCCATGCCATCACCATCCCGAGGATGCCGGCGATCGGAGTGGCGATCAGCGCCAGGACCGTCGTCGTGAAGATGGCGTCCGATCCGATGCCGCCCAGCACGTACTGGTAGTTGGACAGCGTGAAGGTGTTGTCGACGCCGAGGATGTTCGTGAAGGCGCCGACGAACACGGTCACGTAGATGGTGACGATCAGCGCCGCGATCGCGCAGACGATGGTCATGATGGGCAGGCGTCCCCAGAACGAGTCGATCAGCGCGACGCGACCGGAGGGCTTGCCCGTCACGGAGATCACGCTCTTGCGCTCCGCCCAGTACCGCTGCACGAGGAAGACCAGCAGGCCAGGCAGGAGCAGGACCAGCGAGTACGCCGCCCCACCGGCCACGTCGTACTCGCCAGTGATCGCGATGTACGCACGGCTGGACAGCACGGTGAAGTCGCCGCCGATCACGAGCGGGTTCGCCAGATCGGCGATCGCCTCGACGAACAGGAGCAGGAAGCAGCTGGCGAATCCGGGCACGAGCATCGGGATGGTGATGCTGCGGAAGATCTTCCAGCGATTCGCCCCGAGGTTCGAGGCGGCTTCGTCCATGGCGGGATCGAGACTGCGCAGCATCCCGAGCAGGTTCATGTAGGCCACCGGGAAGAACGACAGTCCGAGCACGATCGTGAGCCCCGACAGGCCGTACACGTTGTACTCGAGGCCGAGAAGCTGGTTCGTGATCAGGCCGCTGCGGCCGAAGAGGGTGATCACCGCGGTGGCCACGGCGAATGGCGGCGAGACGATCGGGAGCAGCGCGATCAGGTGCAGGATCCGCTTCCCTCGGAACTGCAGCCGCGCCTGTGCGTAGGCGAAGCAGAAGCCGATCGCGGTGCCCACGGCGCCGACCACGACGCCCAGGATGATGGTGTTCCACAGGACCGTGCGGTTGACGGGACTCGTCGCGATCGCCAGCAGCGTCTCGCGCCCTTCAGAGGTGAAGGCCTGGGTGAGGATGCGGATCAGTGGGTAGCCGATCAGGATCAGCAGGATGCCGATCACGATCACGATCACGATCTTGGTGATCGTGTCGAGCCGTTTGAAGCGCGATCCGGGGGAGCGCGGCCGCGTGGGAGCAGGCGCGGGGTGAAGCGTGTCGATGCTCATGTGGTCTCCTGACCGGAGACGCCCTGGGGCGTCTCCGGTCGATGTCGTTCGAAGAGGCGAGTGCGGTGCGGACCCGATCGGGTCTCACTCCTTCGGCTGAGGCGCGATCTCGGCGTCGAACCGCTTGGTGAGCTTCGGCTTCTCAGCGGCCGCCTTGTCGAAGTCGTAGTCCACGAGATTCACGCTCGACAGGTCGACCATGCGGTCATCGGTCTTGGCATCCGGGTTCGTGGGAACCTGGTACGAGCCGACAGTCGCGCCGATCTCCTGGGCCTCGGGAGTGAGGACCCAGTCGATGTACGCCTTGGCGGCGGTGGGGTTGTCGGTGCCCTTGACCATGCCGACACCGCCGATCTCGTAGCCTGTGCCCTCCTCCGGGAAGGAGACGACGAGGTCCTTCATGCCCGCCTCCTTGTACTTCACGCAGTCGTGCGAGAAGACCAGACCCACGGCGACCTCGCCGCGTCCTGCGGTCTGGCCGGGAGCGGTGCCGCTCTTGGAGTACTGCAGCACGTTGTTGTGCAGCTGGCGCATGTACGCGAGCCCGGCGTCCTCATCGCCCCCGGCGAGGGTCACCTGCGTCCACAGTGTGGTGAACGCGGTGCCGGAGGTCGAGGGGTGTGCGGTGGAGAGCTGACCCTTGAGCTTCGGGTCGAGAAGGTCGTCCCAGGATGTCGGCACGTCCACGCCGAGTTTGTCCAGCACCGCCTGGTTGGAGCAGAATCCGAGCGCTCCGACGTAGACACCGGTCCACGAGCCGTCACCGCTCTTGTACTTGTCAGGGATGTCGGCGGCGTTGGGGGAGTCGTAGGCCTCCAAAAGGCCCGCATCCGCTGCGGCGCCGTACCCGTCGGCGGGACCGCCGTGCCAGACATCGAACTCCGGCATGTCCTTCGCCGCGTTCAGACGCGCGACGGTCTCACCGGAGGAGAGACGGACGAAGTCGGTGGTGACGCCGGTCTTCTTCTCGAACGCATCGGTGATGGCCTGGCACCAGTCCTCCATCGCACCGCAGGCCACGGTGAGGCTGCCACCGAGTTCGGCATCGTCTTCGTTCGCGGCGGGAGTGCTGGTGTCCACCACGCAGCCTGTGAGCGTCAGTGCGGAGACCGCGGCTGCGGTCAGGGCGAGGGCGAATCTGCTCTTCATGGTTGTGAACCTCTCATTCCGGAGCTTCTCTGCTCCTCGGCTTCGGATCAGCCGGATATCGACTTCGACGCCTGTCAGGCTATGTCGGTGCGGCAGCGCGTACGGTGGCTCGACGGTCACACTCGGTCACAGGTCTGTGACCGCTCCGCCGCCTTCGGCTCCGGGGCGAGGTGGAGCCGAGCGAGCTCAGGACAGTCGAAGGCGGTACCCCTCGGCGCGTGCGGCTTCGAGGGCGCCGCGGAAGCCGGCCTCGACGAGACGCCCGCGCAGCCGGTAGACGGTCGTCTTCAGCATCTGACGGACACCCGGTCCCTCGGTCTGCTGCCACCCGGCCAGAAGCAGGTCCGCGTAGGGCACCGTGCTGCCCTCCGCCTGCAGGAGACGCGCCAGGATCCGCCGCTCGGTAGAAGACAGTGCGACGATCGCACCGTCGATCGAGACCTGTTCGCCGTCGATGCGGATCGGGCCGTACTCCTGTCGGCTGTGCTCGGTTCCGCGCATGCTGCGCCGCACCAGAGCCTCGGCGCGCAGTGCCAGCTCCCTCGGGTGGAACGGCTTGGTGACGTAGTCATCGGCACCGTGCTCCAGGCCCTCCACCCGATCCGAGCTCTCCCCCCGTGCGGTCAGCATGATGATCGGCACCTCGCTGATCTCGCGGACGCGCTGGCACAGTGCGAGACCCGAGCCGTATGGCAGCATCACATCGAGCACCAGCAGGGCGAACCGATGCTCGCGGAACGCGGTCCACGCGGCTTCGGCGGTGCCGCAGGTTTCGGTGGTGAATCCCTGCGTCTCCAGTGCGAAGGTCACGATGTCGAGCATCTGCGGCTCGTCGTCGACCACGAGGGCGTGCGGTGGCGAGGCGAAGGCGGTCATGCGGGCATCTCCACCGCGGCGACCTGCTGCACGTTCCCGGGGACGGAGAACATCATGGTCGTCCCCCGCGTCGGGGTCGTGTCGACGTACACCTCTCCGCCGTGCATGCGCACGATCTGCCGGGTGATCACGAGGCCGAGTCCGGTGCCGTCTCGCAGCGGCCGGCCGCTGGAGAAGCGCTCGAAGAGCTGCTGCCGCTGCTCGGCCGACATGCCGGAGCCGTCATCGCTGACCGAGACGAGCACCTGCTCATCGGTGCCGACGACGCGCAGCGTGATCAGTCGCGCATCGGACGCATGAACCGTGGCGTTGTTGATGAGATTGATGATCGCCTGCCGCATCAGCTTCGCATCCGCCCAGGCGCGAGGCGGGGCGCCAGGGCAGTCGAGCGCGATGTCCGCGGAGTGCACGAGGCGCAGCTCGTTGACCACGCTCGTCGCGAGGGACCGGAAATCGACTCGCTGCAGATGCAGGCTGAACATTCCGGCGTCGATGCGAGCCTGCACCAGCAGATCCTGGGCGAGATCGATCACGGTGTGGCAGTTCTTCGAAATGGTCTCCACGAACCGGGCCTGGCTCGGTGTCAGCGGACCCGGGGTCCCTTCCGCCAGCAGATCCGCAGCGCCCTTCATCAAGGCGAGTGGAGTGCGGATCTCGTGGCTGACCACGGAGATCTGGTCGGCGTTGCGCTGGGCGGTGCGCTGCAGGCGCCGAAGATCTGCGCGGTCGACCTGCCAGGCACGCCTCAGTCGCAGGCAGGCGATCGTGGCGACGACGGCGACGAGCACGGCGAGTGCCGCGACCGCCCATGCCCACGTCGTCATGTTCACCGTGCCACTCTATCCGCGGGTTCAGGCACTCATCCGTCTCAGTGCTCGGCGCTCTCCCGGGGTGGATTGTGCATGAACTCGATCCGGATACCGCTGTCGTCTTCCACGAACGAGGCGTAGTAGTGGGTGCTGAACCGCGTGAGCACCTTCGGCTCGCGCACGACCGTCCACCCGGCATCCACCGCGATCCGGTGCAACCGGTCGACCTCGTCGCGAGACTGCACGGCGAACGCGAGATGCTGCCAGCCGGTCTCGCCATGTCGATGCGGGACGGCATCCGCTTCCTCCCGGATCGGGAAGACGATGATCTCCGTCTCGGAGCCGTTGTCCCAGGAGATGCCGTTCGGCGCCTCGGCGCCGAGGGAATAGCCGAGCGCCGTCAGAACCGGATGGAACTGCCGCCGGGCGCGATCGACGTCGAGAACCGAGATGCCGAGGTGATCCACAAGAGCCATGCGCCCAGTCTGTCTCGGAGTCGTGCGCGGCGCGAGTCAGGCGCACCGTCGGGTCGGATCACTCCGGGGCGTCGGCCGTCACCATCCACGTGACGCCGAACCGATCGATCAGCATGCCGAACCGACCGCCCCATGGAGCCGTCTCGAACGGCATCGTGGGCGTGCCGCCTGCGCCCAGTCCGTCCCAGATGGCCTGCGCCCGATCGTCGTCGTCGAAGCTGACCGAGACCGAGATGCCCTGTGGCGGCTGGTAGTCCATGCCGGTCGGGGTGTCCGAGCCCGCCAGGACCATGCCGTCGTCGGTGGCGAGCCACGCGTGCATGATCTTGTTCGCGTCGGCCGGGTCCTGCGGCATCTGCGGGAACGAGGAGAACTCGACCAGATCGAGTTGTCCGCCGAGCACGGACTGGTAGAACGTCATCGCCTCGCGGGCATTGTCGCGGAACGACAGATAGGGAGTGAGGATGCTCATGTGATCGCCTTCCCGAAGGAGTCGGATGAGATCACTTCAGTCTGAGCGCGCGGTGCGGCATCCGCAATGCCTGTGCCCTCAATGCGGTGCGTGGTACTCGTCCGCATCCCGCTTCCAATAGCCCTTCACGACGGCCTTCGCCGCGTCGACTCCCCAGCGCTCCAGCAGCGCGCGCCCTGGCTTCACGATCGACTGCTCGGCGGCGATGAAGCAGAACGGGTCGGGGCCCACGGCATCCGACTCTGCCAGTGCGTCCAGGAACGCGACCAGCGACGAACCGGACGAAGCCTCACCGCGATGCAGCCACTCGATCGCGACCGGCGCGTCGATCGCGACTTCGTGCGCAGCCGAGACGGTCTCGATCACGATTCGGGCAGGAGTCGCCTCCGGGATCATCGCAGCGAAACGGCGGATGGCGGGGATCGCCGTCTCGTCTCCCACGAGCAGCCACGCGCCGGGTTCGCCGGTGATCACGGCAGATCCGCGCGGCCCGCCGACGCCGATGAACGAGCCGAGCGGAGCGGATGCCGCCCACGGCGCGGCCACGCCCTCGTCGCCATGGACGACGAATTCCACATCGAGCCAGTCCTCGCCCCATGCCAGCGGTGTGTACTCGCGGCTCGGTGCCTCGCGCAGCTCCTCGACGGATACGGGCTCGGCGGCGAAGAACAGTCGCATGTGGTCGTCTGCACCGGGGGAGTCGAACCCCTCGAGATCGGAGCCTTCCAACCGCACCCGGACGTAGTGCGGCGCGAGCCACTCACGCCGGGAGAGGGTCGCGGAGCGGAAGCGCAGGTCGAGGCCCCGACGCTCGATCGTGAAGGCGGATTTCGTATCGGTCATGAAGTAAGGCTAACCTAATTCGAGCCGGGTAAGGCTTACCTAACCTGGCTGTCGCGCATCGTCAGCGCACCCACTCACCGCAGAACAGGAGACTCTCCATGTCCGTGCCCAGAATCACCTCGGCCGTCGCGCTCGGCGCTGCCGCACTCCTCGCGCTCGTCGGCTGCAGTGCCGCTACCGCCGACCAGCAGCCCCAGGAGAAGACCTCAGCGGCGGCCGATGCCTACTACCCGGTCACGGTCACGGACATGGCGGGCAACGACGTCACGATCGACAGCGCGGACAGCGTGATCGTCACCGACAACAGGCTCTTCCAGCTGGTCTCGGACTGGGGCGTCGAGCTGTCGGCCGCACCGCGTTCGCTGATGAGTTCGAACAACCCGCTCGCCTCCGACGAGAGCATCCTCGACCTGGGCACGCACGCGGAGCCCGACTTCGAGAAGGTCGTCGAGGCGGACCCGGATCTGATCGTTAACGGCTACCGCTACAGCGGTCACTCAGAGGACATGCAGAAGGCGGCGCCGGACGCGGCGTTCATCGACATGACCAACGATGAGCTCGGCACGGACGAGTACCTGGTCGACAGCGTCACCCTGCTCGGCGAGGTCTTCGGCAAGAAGGACGAGGCGAAGGCCGCGATCGACGAGTTCCACGCCGCGGTCGCTGCCGCGAAGGACGCCTACGATCCCCAGACGACGGTGATGGGCCTGGTCACGAGCGGCAACGAGATCCGGTACTCCAGCCCTGAGGACGGACGCGGCTCGAGCATCTTCTTCAGCCTGGTCGGACTGACCCCGGCGCTGGACAGCGAGGGTTCGACGAACCACCAGGGCGACGACATCTCCATCGAGGCGATCGCCGAGTCGGATGCCGACTTCTTCCTCGTGCTCGACCGTGAGGCGGCCTTCGCCGACAGCGACTCCTCGCCCGCGCTCGAGCTCATCAACAGCTCCTCGGCACTCGCCAACGTGCCCGCCGTGCAGAACAAGGCCATCTACGTGATGCCAGACGACTTCTACCTCACCGAGGACATCGTCGCGTACACCACGGTGCTCGAGGGCCTGACCGAGGCGTTCTCCGCGTAACGCGAGACGCCGGTGCGTGGCCGCGACTCGACGGGTCGCGGCCGCGCACGTCGCACGCTGACGAAGGATCCGAGATGTCATCTGCGCTGAGAACCCGCATCACCCACGTCGATGCGCTCTCCCGACCCGGAACGGCGCGCAGGCCCCCGCACCGGTCGTGGCTCCGCAGGCGCCTGCCGCTCATGACGGCGATCGTGCTGACGGCCGCCCTGCTGACACTGTCGGTGTTCACCGGGGTCGCCGACATCACCGACACCACAGGCCGGGGTCATGAGTTCACCTGGATCACGCGCGTTCCCCGCACGGTCGCCCTCGTCCTGGCCGGGGCGAGCATGGCGATGGCCGGCCTCATCATGCAGCTGATGACGCAGAACCGCTTCGTCGAGCCGACCACCGTCGGAACGACCGAGTGGGCCGGCCTCGGGCTGCTGCTCACCTACATCCTGCTGCCGATGCCGTCGATCACGGTGCGCATGGTCGTCGCCATCGTCTTCGCCTTCGCCGGGACGCTGATCTTCTTCCTGTTCCTGCGCCGGGTCACGCTGCGCTCCTCGCTGATCGTCCCGATCATCGGCATCATGTTCGGTGCGGTGATCAGCGCCGTGTCCACCTTCATCGCCCTCGAGTTCGACCTGCTGCAGACCCTGGGGGCGTGGTTCGCGGGCCGGTTCACCGGTATCGAGGCCGGACGCTACGAGCCGCTCTGGATCGTGGGGGTCGTCGCCGTCATCGTCGTGATCGTCGCCGACCGCTTCACGGTCGCCGGACTCGGCAAGGACGTCGCCACCAACGCCGGATTGAACTACGAGCGCGTGGTGCTGCTCGGCGTCGGACTCGTCTCGATCGTCACCGGCGTCGTCACCGTCGTGATCGGGTCGCTGCCGTTCCTGGGCCTGATCGTCCCCAACCTCGTCTCGATGATCCGCGGCGACAACCTCCGCACGAACATCCCCTGGGTCTTCCTGACCGGGATCTGGATCGTCACGGTCTGCGACCTGATCGGCCGCGTGCTGATCATGCCCTTCGAAGTGCCGGTGTCCCTGGTGCTCGGTGCGGTGGGCTCCGTCGTGTTCATCCTGCTGCTCCTTCGCACGAGGAGGAGTGTTGCTCTCTGACGTCTCGGTCTCACCGGCGCACGCTTCTGCCGCGGTGAGAGACCGCCGCATCGGCGCCTACGCCAGCCGCGCGCACCGTGCCAGGTACCTGCTGATCCTCATCGGGCTGATCGTGGCTGCCCTCGCTCTGGTCGTGCTCGTGCTGAGCTGGGACAACCACCAGGTGCCCTTCAGCGACAGATGGTGGCGCGTCTCGCGGATGCGCTCCGAGTCACTGACCGTCATCGCTCTGGTCACGCTGTGCCACTCCTTCGCCACCGTCTCGTTCCAGACGGCCACGAACAACCGCATCATCACCCCGTCGATCATGGGGTTCGAATCGCTCTACATCCTCATCCAGACGGCGGCCGTGTTCTTCTTCGGCATCAGCGGGCTGGTCGGCATCGACGGTTTCGCGCAGTTCCTGATCCAGACCGCCTGCATGGTGAGCTTCGCCGTGCTGCTGTACTCCTGGCTGTTCTCGGGGAGGCTCGGGAACCTGCACATCATGCTGCTGGTGGGGATCATCATCGGCACCGGCCTGGGGGCGCTGTCCACCTTCATGCAGCGGATGCTGGACCCGAACGAGTTCGATGTGCTGCGGGCGCGCATGTTCGGCAACGTCGGCAACGCCGACACCGACTTCCTGTGGTTCGTCGCACCGGTGTGCCTCGTGAGCGCCGCTGCGATCTGGATGCTGGCCCGCCGACTCGACACCGTGGCGCTGGGCAGCGAGATCAGCACGAACCTCGGGTTGAATCACAAGCGCCAGGTCATGATCATCCTCACCCTCGTGACGATCCTGATGGCGATGAGCACCTCACTGGTCGGCCCGATGACCTTCCTCGGCTTTCTCGTCGCGACGCTCGCGTACTCCGTGACCGACACCTACAGTCATCGCCGCATCCTGCCTGTGGCGTGGCTGCTCGGCTTCGTCATCCTCGGCGGAGCCTATTTCCTGCTGAGGCACGTGCTGCCGATGGTCGACACGGTGACCATCATCGTCGAACTCGTCGGCGGTGTCGTCTTCCTCATCGTCGTTCTGAGAAAGGGGCGCCTGTGATCCGGCTGTCCAACGTCATCAAACGCTACGGCGGCGACGTCGAGATCGGCCCGGTCTCGATCGAACTGCCGAGCGGAGGCATCATCGCGCTCGTGGGACCCAATGGCGCGGGCAAGTCGACCGTGCTCACGATGATGGGTCGCCTTCTCGCACCCGACGCGGGAACGGTGGAGGTCGGGGGACTCGATGTGCACCGGGCGCCGTCGAAGCAGGTCGCACGGACGGTGTCCATCCTGCGTCAGGAGAATCACTTCGTCACGCGCTTGACTGTGCGCCAGCTCGTCGGATTCGGCCGGTACCCGTACAGCGGTGGACGGCTCACCGAGCATGACGAGGACAAGATATCCGAGGCCATCGACTTCCTGAACCTGACAGACCTCGAGCAGCGCTTCCTGGATCAGCTCTCCGGTGGCCAGCGGCAGCGGGCCTATGTCGCCATGGTCCTCGCTCAGGACACCGAGTACGTGCTGCTCGATGAGCCTCTGAACAATCTCGACGCGCAGCACTCCGTGCAGATGATGCAGCAGCTGCGTCGCGCCGCCGACCAGCTCGGGCGCACGATCGTGATCGTTCTGCACGACATCAACTTCGCCGCCGCATACAGCGATCGCATCGTGGCCATGGAGAACGGGAGGATCGCCGTGCACGGCACCCCAGACGAGATCATCCGCGACGAGGTGCTCAGCGCGGTCTTCCACACGCCGGTGACCGTCGTCGACGGGCCCGGCGGGAAGTTCGCCGTGTACCACCGGTGACGGTCCCTGCGCTCAGCGGTTCCGGTGATCCTCCGGTGCCAGGCGCGGTCCGCGGCGCGGCTCGGGGACGCCGGCCGAGAAGATCAGGCGGATGACGCGCTGGCGGTGCCCCGCCCACGGCGCCAGCAGCTCCAGCATCCCGGCGTCGTCGGTGCGGCTGCCGGTCAGCGCGTAGCCGACCTCGTGGGCCAGGTGGAAGTCGGCGACGCTGACGGCATCCGGGTCGCCGAGCGCGCGGATGCGGGTCTCGGCGGAGGTCCACGGGCCGATTCCGGGCAGGCTGGTCAGGATGCGATCGTGGGCGTCGCCGTCGGGTGCGGCCAGCACAGCGCGCTCGATCGCAGCTCCGCGCATCGCCGACCGTGCGATCGTGCGCGCCTGAGACGGCTCGACGCCCGCACGGTGATACGCCCATGACGGGATCGCCCGCCAGGCATCCGGGGCGGGTGCGGCGAACATCTTCCGCGGCGTCGGGCCGGGAGCGCGCTCGCCGTGTCGGCTCACCAGGTGCCGCCAGGCGCCGAACGCCTGCATGCCGGTGACCTTCTGCTCGAGGATCGCGCAGGCCAGAGCGTCGAAGACCCGGCGAGTGCGGGCCATGCGGATGCCGGGATTGCGGCGAGCGAGTTCGGAGAGCCTCGGATGCGATGACACGTCGAATCCGCCGGGATCGTCCTCCGCTCCGCACAGGCGCGGTACAGCGTCGATGGCTTCGGCGGCGCCCGGTCCCCAGGCGGCGGCGTGCACCCCGTCGCTCGTGGCGCGCAGGCAGAGGGTCGCGATACCGGCATCCGTTCGGAACGCCAGCCAGATCCGTGCGCCTTCGACGACCATCGTCGGATCCGTGCCGCCGCGCCGCAGCATCCCGACCGTCGCCATCAGATCGAGCGGATGCCGGGGACGATAGACGGACTCGCGTACGCGCAGCGCAGCATCCGTCACCGAGGTCATGCCAGAACCCTACGCGTGATCGCCGACAGCCGACTGATGCTCCCTCGCGCTGCTCTTCTCG
>Ga0160455_100203_pt1 | contig 51634 bp, 40 predicted proteins | sample HID1972I_E6MG_FD_108206 | JGI IMG/M metagenome (GOLD analysis project Ga0160455, IMG submission 108206) | Enriched pill bug-associated microbial communities from UW Madison campus, WI, USA - HID1972I_E6 MG | ecosystem: Host-associated > Arthropoda: Insects > Digestive system > Unclassified ... | reverse complement strand
CGTCGTCGACCCAGCGCTCCAGCGCCGCGGCGAGCTGACCGCGCGCCCATGCCTCGCCCTCGGCGCGCCGATGTCCGGTCTGCTTCGCAGCGAGCCACAGCGGATGGATGATGTCGAGGATGTTGCAGGCCGTCAGACCCTCCGGTGTCTCGAGCAGCGGATCGGCGGCGTGCGCGAGCACGGTGTCGATCGTCGCCTCGGGATGCGGTAGCGGCACGCCGAACTGCGCGTACGCGCCGCGGGTCAGCCGGTAGAAGCCGTTCACCGCCTGCAGGCGCAGCTCGCCGGAGTCGACGGATCCCCACATGCCGGTGGCCGGGTCCGCATGGGCGGTGAGCCAGCCGAGCATCTCGAAGTACGGTCCGCGGCCGCCGTCGGAGAGGGCGTCGCCGTGATCGGCGACGGTGAGCGCGCAGGCTGTCGCGAGGATGTCGACCGCGTCGCCGTCGCCCCACGCGCCGTCCCGCCACTCGCGCTGCGCGAGCGCCGAGGTCACGGCTCTGCCGGTCAGGGAGTGCACGGCGCTGATCGGATGCGGCAGCGCGCCGCCCAGCAGGCGGATCGCGTAGCCGACGCAGAGCACGTGGTAGTCCGGGCTCGCGGCATTCGTCGGGCGCCCGTCGGGGGAGAACAGGCCGGTCGCGGGGTCCTGCAGCGCGGTCAGACGCTGCAGCAGGTCGGTCGTCTCGAACCCGGGTGGCGGGCCGCCGAGCAGGAGATCGGCGATCTCGATCGCATCGCACCAGGGGCGCACGGCCCCGGCATCCGTTTCGACGAGGTCCGAGGGGCGATCGACGAACCCGCCCTTCTCGAGGCATCGGGCCAGCACCGCCGGCGCCTGGGCGCGGGCGGTGTCGCCGAAGGCGCTCAGTGCTGTGCGCAGGCCGGCATCGCCGGAGGCGTCCGCACGTCGATCGCGGATGAAGCGGGCGGGGTTTCCCGCGACGACGGCCCAGCCGGGTACGTCCTTCGTGACGACCGATCCGGCGCCGATGACGACATGGTCGCCGATGCTCAGCCCGTCGAGGATCGTGACGCCTGAGCCGATCCAGACGTCGTCGCCGATCGTGATGCCCTTGCTCCAGGTGCCCTGCGTGAACACGGGGGAGTCGATCGACATCCGGTGGTTGAAGCCGAGGATCGAGGTGTGCGCGCCGATCCGCACGCCGTCGCCCATCCTCACGTCTCCGCGCACGACCGCGAACGGGTTCACGGAGCAGTCGGCACCGATCGTCAGGTCGCCGGTCAGGTAGGCGAGGGCGGCGACGTAACTGCGGTCGCCGATGCTCAGGCTGTCGCAGAAGACGGCCGCGGACGAGGCGATCATCACCCCGTCGCCGATGGACGCGCCGGTCAGCTCGCGCTGACGGTCGCGCTGCGCCGCGCCCTCGACCGAAGTCGGGTCGTACTCCCAGGGCAGGAAGTCGATCCGGCGGGGCGCGTCGGGTGCCGCCAGCCCATCCTCATCCATGTCATTCCTTCGGTAGAACCCGTCTGTGGGGCGCAAACGTCCGCTTCAGCCGTGCGGAAGCCGACGTTTGCGCCCCACAGACGGTCTTGAGACGGCGGGGGTCAGGCGCCCCAGCCGGCCTGGGTGCCGCCGACGCGATCGGCGGCGATCTGCGACAGGTAGCCGGATGCCGCGAATGCGGCCATCGGATCGGCGGGGAGCTCGCGCGACTCGCGCCACTCGGCCAGGGCAGGGCGCACGTCGGTGTAGAACGCGTCCATGAAGACCGCGTTCGCGGCCAGCACGTCGTTGGCGGACTGCGCCTTCGCCAGCGCGTCGCGATCCACGAGCAGTGCACGGGCGGTCATCTCCTGCACGTTGAGGACCGAGCGGATCTGGCCGGGGATCTTGTCCTCGATGTTGTGGCACTGGTCGAGCATGAAGGCGACGTCGGGGTTGTTCAGGCCGCCGCCGCGGACCACCTCGAAGAGGATGCGGAACAGCTGGAACGGGTCGGCGGCACCCACGATCAGGTCGTCGTCGGCGTAGAAGCGCGAGTTGAAGTCGAAGGAGCCGAGCTTGCCCAGGCGCAGCAGCTGCATGACGATGAACTCGATGTTGGTGCCGGGGGCGTGGTGACCGGTGTCCAGGCAGACCATCGCCTTCTCGCCCAGCGCGGCCACCTGAGCGTACGAGGTGCCCCAGTCCGGGACGTCGGTGTGGTAGAACGACGGCTCGAAGAACTTGTACTCCAGCACCAGGCGCTGGTCGTCGCCGAGCGCCGCGTAGATGGTCGACAGCGAGTCGTGCAGCCGGTCCTGGCGGGCGCGCATGTCGGCCTGACCGGGGTAGTTCGAGCCCTCGGCCAGCCAGATCTTCAGGTCGCGGCTGCCGGTGGCATCCATGACCTCGATGCACTCGAGGTGGTGGTCGATCGCCTTGCGGCGCACGGCGGCGTCCTCGTGCGTGAGCGCACCGAACTTGTAGTCCTCGTCCTGGAACGTGTTCGAGTTGATCGTCCCGAGCTGCACGCCGAGGTCTTCGGCGTGCTTGCGCAGGTCACCGAAGTCGCTCATGTCCCACGGGATGTGCAGCGCCACGCTCGGTGCGAGGGCGGTGTGCTTGTGCACCTGCGCGGCGTCGGAGATCTTCTCGAAGGGGTCGCGGGGAGTGCCAGGTGTACCGAACACGCGGAACCGGGTGCCGGAGTTTCCGAACGCCCACGAGGGCAGCTCGATGGACTGCTTCTCGAGCTCGGTCAGGATTTCAGGGGTGAGGATGCTCATTGTTCGGTGCTTTCTGCTGCAGCCAGCTGTGTTTCGAGGTTGAAGACTTCGGTGAGCGGCACGGCCGCCTGGTCGGGGCGGCCATCGAGTCCGACGAAGAAGCGGCCCATCTCGGCCTCCCAGCGACCCGCGACCTCGGATGCCGCGAGGTAGGCCTGCGCGGCGGCATCGTCGTCGGTCTCGTAGTAGCCGATCAGGCGCCCGCCGTCGGCGAGGAACAGCGTGTAGTTGCGGCGACCGGATGCCGCGATCTCGGCGAGCATCTCCGGCCAGACCGGCGAGTGGCGGGCGAGGTACTCGTCGAGCAGCTCGGGGCGCACCTGCAGCTCGAAGGCGACGCGGGTCATGGTGTGCTCCTCAGCGAGTTGTCGGCGTCGGCGGGACGCGATGGTGACGCAATAGAATCTTGAATCGTTTCAGCAAACATAATCCGGCTCGTTTCGCTATGTCAAGAGCTCAGGGGCTCGGAGAGGCGTGCTGCGAGCCACGATGCGGGTGCGGGTGCGCAACGTCACCTCGGTGACCGTGCCGGCCGCGGCCTGCTCCCTGCGCTGCGCGGCATCCGCGCGCCGCGTCGCAGTGTCCTCGGGCAGCCGCACGGTGCTCGCCACCGAGAGGGGCAGCACGTGCAGGGTGATCGCGCTGCCGGCATCCGCCCCGACGTCGCGCAGCGACACCGACCAGCGCGTGCCGTCCCAGAAGCGGTCATCGACCGTGCTGCCGTCCACACGCAGTTGCGCGACATCGCCCGCCCACTCGATATCGAGCACGGCGTCCCCATCCCACGGGGGAGCATCCAGGCCGAAGACGGCGGCGAGCTCGTCGAACACTTCGGCGCTGGGGGCGCTGTGGCGCGCGCCCCCGAAGCCGTGATCGGCCGGCACCGCGCCGGCGGTCCGGAGCTGCCGAACGCCGACGGGCCGCGACGGCTCCGCAGCGGTGACGCGCACCGGCACCCAGGTTCGCGAGGCCGCATCGAACCGGCGCAGGTACGTCGCATCCCGAGCCTCGACGCTCGTGCCGTCCCACAGCAGCCGGCCATCGCACTGCCACAGCTCATCGCCGAGCACCCAGGCATCGCCGGCATCCGCGAGCACCAGCAGGCGCAGTCCGTCGATCTCGTGCGCACCCGGATCCACGATGATCGGGTCGAGGTCGCCGACGGCGACTTCGACCGGGATGCCGGGATCGGACGTCAGCACGAGGGTTCCGTCCGTCAGCACGGTGAGAGCGGATGCCGTGGCCCATCGCAGTCGTGCATCGCCGATCTGCAGACCCACCGGCCAGCGGGCAATCGTACCGGCCGGGATGTCGACGGGCGCGCTCGGCAACAGCAGCGTCTCGCCGTCCAGCTCGACCTGCAGCTGAACTCGGGGCACGTCCTGCACGGGTTCGTGAGGAGGGCGGTGCGGCTGGTGATGCGTGATGACGCAGAAGCCCTCCGAACCGTCCGAGCGCAGCGCCCAGCGCAGGGTTCTGGTGTCGTCCAGTCCGGTGGCCTGCAGATCGGGGAGGGTCGACGTCATGCCACCGAGCCGATCGCCGAACGCCGCCAGGAACGCATGCTGCGACCGCAGCAGGGCGGCGGACTCGTGCAGGTCACCGGACTGCCCGATCGGCGCGTGGAAGTCGTAGCTCCACTCGGTCATGTCGTTGGGGTAGCCGGTGGCCTGCGTCTCCTGCATCTGCGGGCCCGGGTTCCGGCCGCCGACGAACATGTAGTAGCCCTGCCAGGCGGAGCCGTTGCCGATCTTCATCTGGGCGAGCGCGGCCACATCGGCCCCGGTGAGCACCGGGCGGCGGTGGTAGGCCGTCGCCATCCCGCTGCCGAGCTCGCAGGTCGCGGGCGGAAACCCGCCGAGCGCATCGGATGCCGGCGCCGTGGCGTCCGCGGCGTCGAATCCCTGCGTCGCCCGCACGTCCGCGCCGACGCCCGGGTCGTCCCAGGTGTGCGAGGGGAAGTAGTGCGCGCGGAAGGACGGATCCCAGTCGTCGGCGGGATCGGCCCAGAAGCCGTCGCCGTAGCCGCCGAACAGCGGCATGACCTCACCCGGCGGCAGCTCTGCTCCGCCCCAGGCGGTCGCGGTCCACAGCGGTGCCGACATCCCGGCATCCCGCGCCAGATGCTTGAGGCTCACCAGGTGCTCCGGTCGGTCGTAGAGCTCGTTCTCGAGCTGGATCGCCACCACGGGGCCGCCCGGCCGCACGCGTCCGTCGAGGTTCGTCGCGAGCTGTCCGAACCACTCGGCGACCAGCTCCAGGTAGCGCGGATCGTCGCTGCGGTGCACGACGTCGGCCGCCTGCACCCAGTCGGGGAAGCCGCCGTTGCGGGCCTCGCCGTGCGCCCACGGGCCGATCCGCAGCACGACTTCCAGGCCTGCGGCGGCGCATTCGTCGATGAACGCGCCGACGTCGCGGTTGCCGTCGAAGTGCGCGACGCCGCGTTCAGGGGAGTGATGCAGCCAGAGCACGTAGGCGGATGCCAGGGTGATGCCGTTCGCGCGCATCTGGCGCACCCTCTCGACCCAGCGCTCGCGGGGCAGCCGGCTGAAGTGGATCTCGCCCGACACCGGCACCACCGGAACGCCGTCGCGCAGCACGGCGCGGTCGGTCACGGTGATGCCCAGCGCCGCCTCGGCGGGGTCGGGCAGCGGGCTCGCGGATGCCGGGGCGGGCCACCCGCGATGCCGGACGGAGTGGATCATCGCCCGCTCACCACGGCGTTGTCGAGCTCGTCGATGTCGACGCCGTCGCGCTCGGCACGGTTGGTCTGCAGCACCCAGCACAGGCCGGCGTTCGGGTGCACCCAGAACTCCGTGCCCGCCCAGCCGCCGTGCCCGTATGCGTCGCGGTCGATCAGGCCGGGAGCGCGGGTGCGCAGGTTGAAGGCGAAGCCCCAGTCCTGGCCGCGCTCGGCGGGGTACGGATCCAGGCGGGGGATGTCGCCGGTGAGCGGACGCAGCATCATCTGCAGTGTCGCGGGAGCGAGGATGCCGTCGCTCTCGCCGGCGTGGATGCGCAGCAGTTCGGATCCGATGCGCAGCAGGTCCTCGGCGCGACCCAGCAGGCCCGCACCTGGGGACCGGTTCGCGCGGAAGCGGTCGATGTCGAGTCCGGCCGCAGCAGCGTCGATCACCTCGATCGAACCGGCGTGGTCGAGGGTGAGGCCATCGGCGCCGAGCGAGTGCGCCCACGCGCGGACGTCTTCGTGCCAGGCGACGCCGGTCGCGTGCTCGGTGAGTGCGGCGATGCCCTCGAACGCCAGCGTCGAGTACCGCGATGAGGTGCCCGCTCGGAAGTCGCGCCCCCGGGTGAGCAGCTCGGTGCGCAGCGGCACGGCCGTATCGAGCTCGGGCTCGCTGATGCCCGACGTGTGGCTGACCAGGTGGCGCAGTCGCACGATGTCGTCGCGGGCGGCGCCGAAGTCCGGCAGTGCCGTCGTGAGCGGCGTCTCGAGGGTGAGGAGGCCGCGCTCCACCGCGCGGGCGGCCGTGATGCCGACGAGTGCCTTCGTGATCGAGAACTGCGGGTACACGGTATCCGTCGCTGCGCCGAAGCCGTCCAGCGCGACGATACCGGTGGCATCCGCGACGCCCAGCACGGCAGTGGGCAGCCGCTCGGCCGCCACGTGCCGTCGTGCCCAGTCGAACGCCGCGGTGTACACCGTCATCACTCCACCTCGTGCCCGAGATCGGGGCGCGGCAGGAACCGTGCCGTGGCATCCGTCACCGCTTCGAGCTCGACGATGACGACCTCATTGCGACCGGCGCGGGTAGCCGGCCCGGGCACGTACAGAGTGCGCTGCGGGCCGCGTCGCCAGTAACGGCCCAGGAAGAATCCGTTCACCCAGGCGTAGCCCTTGCCCCAGCCGGCGGTGTCGAGGAACAGATCTGCTGACTCGTCCAGATCGAAGCCTCCACGCAGGCCCACAGGCCCGGTTGCGCGGCCGTCGGCGACCGGGGCGGAGTCGGCGGCATCCGACACCGCGTTGCCGAGTGCGGGGACGTCGAAGGTGCGCACCCGCCAGGGACCGGCGAGCGCCCTGCCGTTCAGCAGCGGCTCACCGATCAGGCCCTTGGCCTCGCCGATCTTCTGGTCGTAGTTGACTCGGCCGGTCTCCTCGACCAGTATCCGCAGCTCCCGACCGCCCCCGATCGCGAGGGACAGGTCGCCGATCGTGCGCTGCAGGCGCCCGATGTCGAGCCCATCGCGCTGCACCCAGGCATAGTCGCGCACCTCGGCCTCGAGCACGCCGGCGCCCGCGGCATCCGTGGTGTACTCCGCCAGCACCACGTCGGAGCCCAGCTCGTCCATGGTCGGAGGCGTCGCGAACGAGCCGTGGTCTGTGGCGACCAGTTCGAGCGGGGCGGCGACCGACTCGAGCACGACCTGCGGCGTCGGAGCGTCGGACGGCTCCGCGATCGGCAGATCGGGCACCGGGGCGTGCCTCGCGATCACCTCGCGGTACGCGTGGAACTTCTCGGTCAGCTCGCCGGACTCGGTGATCGGAGAGTCGTAGTCGTAGCTGGTGACCATCGGAAGGTAGCGGCCGGAGTCGTTGGCGCCGGCGGTCAGGCCGAAGTTCGTGCCGCCGTGCACCATGTAGATGTTCACGGATGCTCCGGCCGCCAGCAGCCGGTCCAGGTCCGCCGCGCTGTCGGCGAAGGCGGTGGTGTGATGCTTCTCGCCCCAGTGGTCGAACCAGCCGCACCAGAACTCCATGCACATCAGCGGCCCGGTCGGCTGGTGCTCGCGCAGCGTCGCCAGGCGCTCGTCGATGCGGCCGCCGAAGGATCCGGTCTTGTGCAGTTCGGGGTGCGAGCCGTTCTCGAGCATGTGCGGGATCGGCTGGTCGACCTGGGTGAGCGGCACTGTGATGCCGCCCGCGCGCGTGACGCGGATCAGCGTCTCGAGATAGTCCTTGTCCGCGCCGTACGCACCGTACTCGTTCTCGATCTGCACGAGGATCACGCTGCCGCCGCGGTCGATCTGGCGCGGCGCGATGATCGCGTTGACCTTCTCGAGGTAGGCGGTCACCTCGGCCAGATACGCCGGATCGCTGCTGCGCAGCCTCATGCTCTTGTCGGCCGTCAGCCAGGTGGGCAGGCCGCCGTTGTGCCATTCGGCGCAGACGTACGGCCCGGGGCGCACGATCGCATGCATGCCCTCCTCCGCGACGATGTCGAGGAAGCGGCCGAGGTCGACGTCTCCGTCCTCGCGCCACTGCCCCTTGACCGGCTCGTGCGCGTTCCAGGCGACGTAGGTCTCGATGGCGTTCAGGCCCATCAGACGGGCCTTGCGGATGCGGTCGCGCCACAGATCCGGATGCACGCGCGGGTAGTGCATGGCACCGGAGACGATACGGTGCGGTTCACCGTCGAGCAGGAAATCGGTCTCGCCGATCACGAAGCGGGAGGTCATGAGGACAGCGTAACGGAAAGCGTTTTCTGAAGAAATCGTGCCCGGCGCGACACCGTTTTCCACCGAAGTCCCGATTGCCTCTTGCGGCGTTCGACGTAAGGTGCCAGGATAACGGGAAATCGTTTACCCACACTATCCCGAAGCGGCGATAATGGCATCGTCACGAAATTTGAAACGATTCACCATAACGGTGGAATCCAGGAGATGAGAGCAAGGATCTGCTGATCTCGCTCGAAATCTCCTCGCGTCTTCAGGTTTCCTCGCGCCTGTCCCGCCCGAAGAGGAGGAATGCGCATCACATCAGCGGACGAAGAAGTCGCGAACGTGAACACAGAGCCGGTAGGCACGGCTCATCGAGCAGCAAGGAAAAAGAAAGTGCGAAACAGAGCACGCAGAATACTTCCGATAACTCTCGCCCTGACCGCGGGACTAGCAGTATCCGGCCTCGGCGTACCCCTCGCGGCATCGGGTGCTCCGGCTGACGCCGAGCAGGGGACGCATCAGGTCGAATACCTGACGCGCGGTCTGGTCGCGGCCCAGGTGCCCGAAGGCATCTTCCTGAGCTGGCGCTTCCTGGGCGACGAGCCGGACGGCATCTCCTGGAACGTCTACCGCAAGGACGGCAGCGCCGACTACGCGAAGATCGCGACGATCTCCCCGCGCGACGTCCAGCCCGAGAGCGACTATGAGACGAACCCTGGCATCGTGAAGGAGGACGTCACGCCGTCCAACTACACGGACGCAGACGGCCGGCTCACGTCCGAGTACGAGGTCGCCCCGGTGATCGACGGCGTCGAAGGGGCGAGGCAGGGGCTCAGCGTTCCGATGCTCTCCGCACTGTCCGGAGGCAGCGGCCAGGCGAACAGGGGCGCGGTGGACTACATCTCGCTCAAGCCCGCGCCCGCCCCGGTGCCGCTCGCGCACTTCACCTATCGTGGCCACCAGTTCGGCCCCGGCACCAACCTGAGGGCGACCGACATGGTCGTCCCCGGTACGGATGACGAGAACTGGTATGTGCTCGACATGGACCTCCTGAAGGAGTTCCGCACGGCGTTCGACGAGCAGGACACGGTCACGCAGGAGCAGCTCGACGACTGGGTCGCGCGGCTCAACGCGTACAACACCACGGCCAACGCGCTCGGTGCCTCCACGTACGACTCCCCGCGCGCGCTGGTCAACGCCCTCGAGGGCGGCAAGATCACGCAGGCCCTGTACGACGAGCTGGAGGGCGAGTTCATCAAGTATGTGAAGAACCTCGATGCCGGAGAGTCGCTGCCCTACGCGACCACCGAGAACGGCTCGATCCTCACGACGATGAGCAGCGACTACTCCACGCACGACATGACCGTGGGCGATTTCGATGGCGATGGCGAGTACGAGATCGTCGTGAAGTGGCGCAGCACGCAGCAGGACCCGATGTACTCGGAGCCGATCTTCGGTGGCAGCAACACGACGACCGCACCCGAGTACATCGACGTGTACAAGCTGGACGGCTCACTGCTGTTCCGCGTGGACATGGGCTACAACGTGCGTGCCGGCAACGACCACGAGACCACGCTGTTCGCCGAGGACTTCGACGGAGACGGCAAGTCCGAGCTGATGCTCAAGACGGCACTCGGAACGCGCATCGGCAACTGGGATGAGGAGTCGCAGACCGTCGTGTACGAGAACACTCTCGGCACGGTCGTCGGCGGTGCGGATGGACTCGCATCGACGACGGACAAGTTCAAGGAGTACTTCGCCGAGGGTGACACAGCCGATCTCGACACCTACTGGTCCGTGCTGAACAGCTTCGCGATCAGCTATCGCAGTCCCATCGCGGCCGGTGGCAACGACGGCGTCAACGATCCGGCCGTGAAGCGCTGGATCAAGACGTACCACGTCGGGCCGATCGGCTCCGCGAAGGACGAGCAGGAGTTCTTCTCGGCATTCGAGTGGGATGCGGATGCAGGCAAGGGCGTGCTGGTCGACAGCGCCGACTACCCCCACACGTACCAGGGGAGTGTCGACGGTGACGACTGGGCGATGGCACCGACCACCCAGCGCGGCAACTTCTCCTACCTGGCCTACCCGGGTCCGGGTGTGGGGAGCGGGCCGGGGGACTACAAGTCGCAGATCATGGCGGAGTCGGAGGCCTACTGGCTGACTCACCCGTGGAAGGCGGCATCCTGGGGAGACGCGCAGGGCAACCGCGCCAACCGCTACCTCGGGGTCGTCGCATCCCTCGACGGCGTGCACAAGTACGCCGTCTCGCAGCGCGGGTACTACGTGCGCACGACCTTCGCCGCCTTCCGCATCGACGACGGCGAGGTGAAGCTGCAGGCGAGCTTCGACTCCGCTGACCCGCAGTACTGGTCGCTGGGCGGCGAGGCGTACGACTATCAGAACCGGGGCAACCACCAGACGCAGACGGCGGACCTGGACGGCGACGGTCGCGACGAGATCGTCATGAAGGCGATGGTGCTCGACCTCAATGAGACAGGGGACAAGATCCTGCCGCGTGTGATCAACGGCGACGTCATGCCGACCGTCGCCGGGCAGGACGGTGTGCCGCCGACGGCGGGCACGTTCGAGTTCGCGACCGACGCGGTCCGGGACAACCCGCTGAACGAGTGGGCCCCGCTCCGCCATGGCGACCGCAGCGCGCTGCTGCCCGTCGACAAGGACGACACCATTCGGATGTGGTCGGGCAGCGAGGAGAACCTCTACGACGACAACCGCACCGGCAAGCAGCTGGGGTGGCTCCCGGGACCTGAGGCGCACGACCCGCTGAAGGGTCGGCACCTGGATGCGAACGGCGACGTCGTCGAGGACAATGCGCTGATCTACAGCGAGTACTCCGGCACCGACGACGAGGGCAGCGTTGCGGGCAACTTCTCCAACCGCTGGCCCGGCGCTCAGGCCGGAGCATCGTCGTCGTCCAAGAACGTGCGCAGCCTGGTCACCGGTGAGGTGCTGGCCACGACGAACACGGCTCGCGGGATCGCTCAGGGCGAGAACGCGATCTGGTTCGGAAGCGGACTGACCCACATGGGCGTGAACGGCGCGAACATCGACTCGATCGACGACACGACGTTCGCGGCGACCCGATACCTGGCGACCGGTCTCACCTCGACCGGCAACAAGAGCACCCCCACGCTGAAGGCCGACCTGTTCGGCGACTGGCGCGAGGAGCTCGTGCTGCGGGCGTCCGGCAACCGTCTGGCGGTCGTCACCACCCTCGCTCCCACCGAATACGGCATCCGCACGCTGATGCACGATCCGATGTACCGCATGGGCGTAGCGAACAAGAACACCGGCTACGACCAGGTCGGCTTCGCCAGCTTCTATCTCGGCGACGAGGCGGAGCTTCCGGCGCAGCGCACCGACATCACCGTCGGTACGGGCCCGGTGGCGGAATCGCCGGTCGTGGTGTCGTCGTCGTTGCGGTGCATGGCCGGTAAGGGCGTGTTCTCGGTGACGGTGAAGAACGTCTCCGATGAGGTGGTGTCCGCATCGGTGTCGACGGCGTGGGGCGAGAAGTCCCTGACGGTGCAGCCGGGCAAGTCGGTGTTGTCGGGCTTCACGGTGCGGTCGACGTCGGTGGATGCCGGCGAGATCGTGGTGGAGGGGACCGTGGGTGAGTCCGCGTTCGACTCCACGACGCCGTACGACGCCGCGACCTGCGGCTGACCCGATCTGTCGGGGCTGTCCGTCTCTCAGGCGGACGGCCCCGGCCGATCTCAAGAAGTACTGAACAGTAGATGTTTCGAACTGCGGGAGAGTCCGCGGTTCCTGGTTCCGGCGCAAGGCGCCGGGAGAACGGAGAAGTACTGATGGCCGTCAATGGTCGTTTTGCTCGATTTGCAGTCGGTGTCGTCGGTGGCGTGATGCTCGTCGGCGTAGGCGGTGCGGCGTTCGCGCAGTATCCCGATCCCGAGGGTGACAGCGGAGTGGACGTGAACGTGGAGATCGCGCCTCCGGAGCCGTCGGGAGCGCTCACGCTGAGTGTGGCCGGCACCGAGACGAATCTCACGGAGTCGGGGTCCACCGCCGAGTTTCGTCAGTTCACCGGCACCCTGCCGGAGGTGACCGTCTCCGACACCCGTACGGTCGTGCCCGAGGGGGTCGCCTGGTACGTCACAGGGCAGGCGAGCGACTTCGCGGGTGACGCGGGTCAGGATGCGATCACTGCGGACCACCTCGGGTGGACGCCCCGGCTGGTGGACGGAGACGGCGAGAACGTCGCCCCCGGCGACCAGGTCGACACCGTGATGGACACGGGTGCGGATGCGGTGGGCCTCACGGGTGACGAGTTCCTCGCCTGGAGCCTGGACTCGGCGTCTGCACAGGTGGAGAACGGCTCGTGGACCGCCGATGCGGGCCTCGTGCTGAAGACGCCGGCGAACGTGGCACCCGGGTCCTACAAATCCACACTGACCCTCTCCCTCTTCGAGGACCCCTACCTGTGAGTCGTCGCGTCACGGCGCGATGACCGGTGAGAGAGACGATCGGAGCGGCGGGACTCGAGGCATCGTGTCCCGCCGCTCCGAGTCGTCAGGATGGAGCACTGTGATCGTTTCCTTCTCCGAGGCTCGGCTTCGCACGCGAGCCACTCGTGGTGCGGCGCTGCTGACCGCAGTCCTTCTCGTCGTCCTCGTGCCGACGGCGAGCCTGGCCGCGGAGGCCGGCGGCGGACGGGTGACGTGGTCGGTGGTCCCGTCGGATGATGCGGGCGCCGATGGACGGGTCGGGGTCGAGCACGAGATCGACCCCGGCGACAGCGTCGAGGATCACTTCGCGGTGACCAACCTGGGTGAGCACGACGTCGCCTTCCGGTTGTCCGCGGCGGACGGATACACGACGAAGGAGGGCCATTTCGACATGCTGTCCTCTGACAGGAAATCGGTCGACGCGGGCACCTGGATCGATCTGCCGGAGACGGTGACCGTGGCGGCGGGGGCGACGGAGGTGGTCCCGTTCCGGATCATGGTTCCCGAGCAGGCGGAGCCAGGGGATCATCCGGCAGGCATCGCGGCCTCGATCCTCTCGACGGGCACGGCGGAGGACGGAACCGGGGTGGGGATCGAGTCCCGCATGGGTATCCAGGTGATGACCAGGGTCCGCGGTGAGCTCACGCCGTCGGTTTCCGTCGACGACGTGTCGACGGACTACACGATGTCGTGGAACCCGTTCCGCCCCGGCGGCGTCGAGGCGGAGATCACGGTGACGAACACCGGCAACACGCGTGTCGGGGTGACCGGCACAGTCGCGATCGCGGATGCGCACGCCGACTTCCCCGGCGCTGGCGAGCGTGCGTCGGTGCTGCTTCCCGGTGACACGCGCGCCTATACGGTGCGCGTGGGCGACATCTGGCCGCTCTTCGTCGCGGCCGGAACCGTGACCGTGGCTCCCGAGGCGGTGAGTCTGGACGGTCAGCGTCTCGACGTGAACAACGCCGACGCCGACTTGATCGTGCTGGCGATCCCGATCCCGCAGCTGATCCTCCTGGCCGGCATCGGACTCATCGTCGTCGCTGTGCTCGGCGGGCGGGCGCGATCGAGGAAGCGGATGGCAGGGCTTCTCGCAGCCGCACGTGAAGAGGGGCGTCGTTCCGCCCGGCTTGATGAGGAAGGCGAGGGATGATGATCCGTACGGTCATCGTGGCGGCGACCTTGGCGATGGGGGCGTCGTTCGCCCCCATGATCGTTGGCGTCCCGGGCGGGGCGATCGCAGATCCCGATCACGACGGCGTCGGGATCTCCGTCGAGATCGAGGCGCCTGAGAGCACCCCCGAGCCGTCGACCGCCCCAGACCAGGGGCTGGCCGTCACGGGGACGGAGTTCCCCATCGCCTTCGCCGCAGCGGGGGCGACGCTCGCGGTGGGCGGTGCGATTCTGGTCCTTCGGATGCGATGGCGGAGGTCGCGGCGGTCACCGGTGGAGGGTGCATCCTGACGGCGTACCGCAGCACCAGGTCCACGCCTACGATGGAATCATGAATCAGAAAGCGCTTTCCGATCCGGCGGCGCTGATCGACGGACAGCATCCCACCCGCTCCGCTCTCCGTCTCGTCGCCCGGCGCCCCTGGCGTCTGACCGCCGCCGTCGCGGCATTCGCGATCAAAGAGACCCCGGTGTGGTTCCTGCCGGTGATCACCGCGGCCATCATCGACATCGTCGCCTCGCGCGGCGACGTGACCGGTGTGCTGTGGTGGTTCCTGCTCGCCGCGCTGCTGCTGGTGCAGAACTACCCGAATCACCTCATCTACACGCGCAACTTCATGACCGTGGTGCGCGACCTCGGCGCCGACCTGCGAAACGCCCTCACCGCCCGTCTGCAGAGCCTGTCGATCGGATACCACACACGGGTCAGCGCGTCGATCGTGCAGACCAAGCTCGTGCGCGACGTCGAGAACGTCGAGCTCATGCTGCAGCAGGTCACCCACCCGCTGCTGTCCTCGATCATGGTCATGCTCGGAGCCCTCACCATGACCGCGATCGCCGTGCCCCAGTTCCTGCCGGTGTACGCCCTCGCGGTGCCGATCGCCATCGGCATCCGCTACGGCATGCGCAAGCGCTCCCAGAGCCGCAACGAGCAGTTCCGCCGCGAGATCGAGACGCTCTCCGCACGCGTCGGCGAGATGGCATCCCTCATCCCCGTCACCCGCGCGCACGGCCTGGAGCAGACGGCCATCACCCGCGTCGCCGACGGTGCCGACGGCGTGCGCCGCGCCGGACTCGACCTCGACCTGCTCAACGGCCGGGTCGCCTCGGTCTCGTGGGTCGCGATGCAGCTGCTCGGCGCTGCGTGCCTCATGCTCGCCGCTGTGTTCGCGATCACCGGCATCCTGCCGATCTCCCCCGGCGAGGTCGTGATGCTCTCGACGTACTTCACCCTGCTCACCGGCGGGCTCACCCAGCTGCTCATGCTGATACCCGTCGGCGCGCGCGGGCTCGAGTCGGTGCGGTCCATCGCCGAGGTGCTGCAGGAGCCCGACATCGAGCACAACGCCGGCAAGCGGGTCGTGCGGGAGGTGCGCGGCGAGATCGTGCTGGATGCCGCGACGCATCGCTATGCGGATGCCGTCGACGACGCGCTGCACCGGATCGACCTGCGCATCGCGCCGGGCGAGACGGTCGCTTTCGTGGGCTCGTCGGGTTCGGGAAAGTCGACACTGCTGAACCTCGTGCTCGGGTTCGTGCGCCCCAGCAGCGGCCGCATCCTCGTGGACGGACAGGACCTGCAGGAGCTCGACGTGCGCACCGTGCGCCGATCGATCTCGGTCGTGCCGCAGGAGTCGGTGCTGTTCGAAGGCTCGGTCTTCGACAACGTCGCCTATGGGCTGCCGGACGCCACCCCCGAGCGTGTCGAGAAGGCGCTGCGGGATGCCAATGCCTGGGAGTTCTTGCGCGAGCAGCCGGACGGCTGGCACACGGTCGTCGGCGAACGGGGCGCGCGCCTCTCGGGCGGGCAGCGGCAGCGTCTGGCCATCGCCCGCGCGCTCGTGCGCGATCCTCGCATCCTGCTGCTCGACGAGGCGACCAGTGCACTGGACCCCGAGTCCGAGGGACTCGTGAAGGAGGCGCTCGAGCGGCTCATGCGCGGGCGCACGACGCTCATCGTCGCCCACCGGCTCTCGACCGTGCGCCAGGCCGATCGCATCGTCGTCCTCGAGCACGGACGGATCGCCGAGCACGGCTCGCATGACGAGCTGATGGCGCTCGGCGGCCGCTACGTGCAGCTGCACCAGGCGCAGAACGGCCGTCCGCCCGTGATCACGGGTGCCATCCGGCTGCCGAGCGCATCCCGCCTCACCCCGGAAGAATCCCGCCCCACCCGTGAAGGAGAAGCATGACCACCCCTCAGCCGCTGCGCGCCGCGATCATCGGCACAGGCGGCATCGCGCACGCGCACGCTCAGGCCATCCGCGACCTGGCGCCGCGCATCGAACTCGTCGCCGTCGCCGATCTCGAGCCCGACCGCGCGCGGGCCTTCGCCGAGCAGTTCGGCGCGAGTGCCGTGTTCGCGACGTCCGACGACCTGCTCGCAGCGGGCGGCATCGACCTCGTGCACGTCTGCACGACGCCGAAGACCCACGCACCGCTGGCGATCCAGGCGATGCGTGTCGGCGTTCCTGTGGTCGTCGAGAAGCCCACCGCGTTGAGCCTGGCCGAGATGGACGAGATCGTCAGGGTCTCGCGGGAGACCGGCATCCCCGCGCTCACCGTGTATCAGCACCGCTTCGGCGCGGCGGCGCAGCGACTTCTGCGCATGGTGCAGTCGGGCACACTCGGCCGCGCGCTGGTCGCCACCTGCGACACCCTCTGGTACCGCACGCCCGGCTACTTCGACCTGCCCTGGCGCGGGCTGTGGAGTGTGGAGGGCGGTGGGCCGACGATGGGCCACGGCATCCACCAGTTCGACCTGCTGCTCGCCGTGCTGGGCCCCTGGTCGCGCGTCTCGGCGTTCGCGGCCCGCCAGGTGCTGCCCACCGACACGGAGGATGTGTCGACGGCCGTCGTCGAGTTCGCGAACGGCGCGCTGGCCACTGTCGTGAACTCGATCGTCTCGCCCCGCGAGAGCTCGCGGCTGCGCTTCGACTTCGAGTACGCGACCGTCGAGGTGGAGCACGTCTACGGATACGTCGACGCCGACTGGCAGATCACGCCGGCACCGGGGCATGAGTATGTGCTCGAGCAGTGGCAGGCGGATGCGGCATCCGTGGCGGGTGCGTCTCCCGATTCCCGCAGCTCGCACCGCGACCAGGTCGCGGCGATCATCGACGCGCTGGCTCGCGGCGACGAGCCGTCGGTCACCGCCGAGGATGCACGCCGTACGCTCGAACTCGCCGCTGCGACATACGCGTCGGCCTTCCGGGGGCAGCCGGTGGCGGCAGGCGAGATCACCGCGGATGATCCGTTCTGGCGTTCCATGGACGGCGGGGCGGTGCCCTGGCATCCGATCAAGAACCCGCACCCGAGCAAGACCCCGCACCCGCTCAAGACCGAGGAGACGGCACGATGACACTGAGGCTCACAAGCAGCGATGTCGAGATCGTCGTCTCCGACGGCGACATCGATCTGTTCCGATATGTCATCGTCCCCGAGTCCCCGCAGCTGGAGTCCCCGAAGCCGTACATCGACCCGATCCGCACCCGCGCCGGCCGCGTGGTGAGCCTGTTCCGCCCGTGGGATCACGTGTGGCACAAGGGGATCGCCTGGTCGCTGCCGGTGGTCGACGACGAGAACTTCTGGGGCGGGCCGACCTATGTGCACGGCCAGGGATACCGGCAGCTGCCCAACGACGGAACGCAGAGTCACCTCGACACCGTCTCCGCGGCCGTCGAGGGCGGCGTCGCGACCTTCGCCCATGACCTCGAGTGGATCGCCGAGAGCGGTCGCCGGATGTTCACCGAGCGCCGCACCCTGACCGCCCGCCTGCTCGACGACACGACCTGGGCGCTGACGTTCGAGACAGCCATGACCAACGTGACCGATGCCGCGATCAGGATCGGCTCGCCCACGACGAAGGGCCGCGAGAACGCCGGGTACGGCGGGCTGTTCTGGCGCGGACCCCGTTCGTTCACCGAGGGCCGCCTGGTCACCGCCGAGGGCTCCGGAACCGGGTCGGACATGCGCGGGCAGCGGCACGAGTGGATGGCTTTCGAGGGCCGGCACGACGTCATCGACGCCGTCTCGCTGATCGTGATGGCCGATGCCGCCGGCAACCCGCATCATCCGCCGCAGTGGTTCGCCCGCTCGGAGGAGTTCGCCGCGCTGAATCCGGCGCCGTTCTTCAGTGAGGAGCTGCACGTGGCCGCGGGGGAGACCGTGGTGTTCCGCTATGCGGTGGGAATCGCGGACGCGGATGGCGATCATGCGGAGCGGATCGCCGGCGAGCTGCGGAGCCTGCTGTGAGCATCTTTCCCGGCGGTGTCGCACTGAGCGACCTGGAGGTCTACGACTGGGAGGCCGAGGACGGATGCCGCGGCGGTTCGCCGCACCTGCACACGGCCTCGAGCGAGGGGTACGTCGTTATCGGCGGGTCCGGTGCGGTGCAGACCCTGTCTGCCGCGGGTTTCGCAGAGGATCGCCTCGCGGTCGGCGACGTGCTGTGGTTCACACCCGGCACCGTGCACCGGTTGATCAACGACGGCGACCTGCGGCTGCTGGTCGTCATGTCCAACGCAGGGCTGCCCGAGGCGGGCGATGCGGTGCTGACGTTCCCGTCCGAGGTGCTCGACGATCCTGAGGCGTATGCGGCCGCAGCGGCCCTGCCCGCCGACACCGACCGGGCGGATGCCGCGAAAGCACGTCGCGACCTCGCACTGCGCGGCTTCGCCGAGCTTCGGGATGCCGGACCGGGCGCCTTCTCCGCGCTGCACCGCAGAGCCGTGGCGCTCGTGCAGCCGAAGGTCGCGAGCTGGCACGACCTCTGGCGCTCGACCGTGCTCGCCGAGACCGAGCGCACAGGCGAGCGCCTGGAGAAGCTCGCCGCCGGAGACGAGTCCGCACTGGCGGACGCCGCCGTCGCGAGGGTGGCACCCACCTCAGCCCAGCGCGGACATGGCATGTGCGGGATGCTGCGCACCTGGGAGTGGCAGCAGCGCTGAACGGCACGCGCCGCACCTCTTGAATCGTTATGCTCGATCAGTCCCGAGGAGGATCGATGTCGCCCCACACCCCGTCCGACCGAACACTGCGCTGCGTGCTCGTCGGCACCGGATCCGTCGCCCGCCTGCATGCGCGGGCCGTTGCCGCGCACCCCCGAGCCGCGCTCGTCGCGGTCGCCGACATCAGCGCCGATCGCGCAGCCCGGTTCGCCGCCGAGCACGACGTGCCCGAATCGTACGGAGACTACGACGAGATGCTCGCCGCACAGCGTCCGGACGTCGTGCTGATCTGCACACCCCCGGGGCCGCACCGCGTTCAGACGCTCGCGGCCTTCGCCGCCGGCGCGCATGTCATCGTGGAGAAGCCGCCGGCACCGTCGCTCGATGAGCTGGACGACATGCGCGCCGCGGCGCTCGCCGCGGATCGTCAGCTGGCCGTGGTCTTCCAGCAGCGCACCGGCACGGCCGCCGCGCACGTTCGCGACCTGCTGACCGGCGGGGTGCTGGGCCGGCCGCTGGTCGCCGTATGCCAGACGCTCTGGTTCCGCGGCGCCGACTACTTCGCCGTGCCGTGGCGGGGCAAGTGGGAGACCGAGGGCGGCGGCACGACGCTCGGGCACGGCATCCATCAGATCGATCTGCTCGCCCACCTGCTCGGCGACTGGTCCTCGGTGCAGGGCCGGCTGTTCCGCCTGGATCGCGAGACGCAGACCGAGGACGTCTCCACCGCGACGATCGTCTTCGAGTCCGGAGTCGTCGCACAGGTCGTCACCAGTGCCGTCTCGCCGCGCGAGACCAGCTCGATCCGCATCGACACCCAGAAGGCGACCATCACGGTCGACCACCTCTACGGGCACGGGCACGAGAACTGGCGCATCACCCCGGCACCCGGCTTCGAGCCCGAGGCGGAAGGGTGGGCGTTTCCGGATGCCGAAGAGCGCAGCGATCATGCGCCGCTGCTGCGCGACGTGTTCGACGCCCTGCTCGACGGAACCCCGCTGCCGCCCACGGCCGACGCACCGGCGCGCTCGTTGGAGATCGTCGCGGCGATCTACGCTTCCGCCGCCGCCGACGGTGCCGCCATCACGCCGGAGCAGCTGGCTTCGCACCCGACCCACCGTGCCGGATTCATCAGCCCCGTGCGGGACCTGCGTCCGTGAGCGAGCTGTACCGCGACCCCGTCTATGACGGCGCCACCGACCCGCGGGTCGTCATCGACCGTGATGGCGGCTGGTGGATGTTCTACACGCAGCGCCGGGCGAGTCTGACAGAACCCGGTCCCGGGGTCGCCTGGGTGCACGGCAGCCGCATCGGCGTCGCCGTGTCGGATGACGGGGTGAGCTGGGAGTACACCGGGACGCTGGAGCCGACGGCATCCGGTCTCCTGCTCGAGCCGGGTCCGCCGCCCGGCGAGGTCGATCGCACCCACTGGGCGCCCGAGGTGGTGTGGGACGGCGTGCAGTGGCGGATGCATCTCACCGAGATCGACGGCATCCCCGACCGGTGGCCGGGGCATGTGCGGGAGGTCGTCGAGTACGTCTCCGACGACCTGCGCGACTGGCGGCGGATCGGGCCGCTCGAGCTCGGCAGCGACCGGGTGATCGATGCGGCGCTCGCGCGGACGCCCGACGGGCTGTGGCGGCTCTGGTACAAGGACGAGGCCGCGGACTCCGTCACGATGGTGGCCTCTTCCCCGGATCTGCACGAGTGGAGCGTGGACGGCGTCGCGATCGGCGGCCGCCCTCACGAGGGCCCCGATGTCTTCGAGCTCGGCGGGTTCTGGTGGATGATCGTGGACGAATGGCGGGGGATGGGCGTGCACCGCTCGCACGACGGCATCCGCTGGTCCCGTCAGGGCGGGCCGGATGACGTGATCCTGGAATCGGCGCCCGACGGCGGCCACGGTCATCACGGTGCGCATGTGCGCGACGGCGAGGACCTCTGGTTCTACTACTTCGGGCAGGCGGATGCCGAGGCGAACGCCGCCAGCGGCGAGTTGCGCCGCTCGGCGGTGCACCGAGTGCGACTCGTGGTCGAAGGCGGCGTTCTGCGCATTGCATAGTCACGGTTGGGACACGGAGTACCTGGGGCCGAGACCTGGTGTTGAAAAACGATTCAATTTGGGTTAGTTTGCAGGGAAGCGCTTTCCCAGAATCTTGGGGACAGCGCTCCTGCACCCACATGGACACGGACGTTCCGCGGCACCCGCCGGAGGGCGTTCACAGAGAGGACAAGGATGTTCAACAACAAGCGATTGGTGGCCGGAGCCGCCCTCGCCACCGGAGCCGTGCTGGTTCTCAGCGGCTGCGCGGGCGAGTCCGCAGATCCCGCGGCCACGTTCAACCCCGACGAGAAGGTCACCCTGAACCTTGCGTTCTGGGGCAACGACGTGCGCGCCGATCTGTACAACCAGGCGATCGATGCGTTCAACGAGGAGTACCCGAACATCAAGGTCAACTCGACCTTCCTCGGCTTCCCGGAGTTCTGGGAGAAGCGCCAGACCGAGGCGGCCGGTGGCGGTCTGCCCGACGTCATGCAGTTCGACTACTCGTACCTGCGGCAGTACGCGCAGAACGGTCTGCTGCTGGATCTGGACCCGTACATCGGCGGCATCATCGACAAGAAGCCGCTCGCCGATAACATCCTCAAGATCGGCGTCGTCGAGGACACGACCTACGCGATCCCCACCTCGACCAACGCCTGGGGTCTGTTCACCAACCCGAAGCTGCTCGAGACCGCCGGTGTCGAGGACTTCGCCGGCGGCAGCTGGGATGACTACACCGACTGGATGAAGACGGTCACAGACGCAGCCGACGGCGAGTTCTACGGCGGCACCGATTTCACCGGCCGCATCCAGAACTTCGAGCTGCAGCTGCGCAGCGAGGGCAAGAACCTCTTCAACGACGACGGCACGGCCGGCTTCGACGAGAAGCGCCTCGCAGAGTTCTGGAACGACGGCGCGGCAGCGCGTGATGGTGTGGTCATTCCGCAGCAGCAACTCGAGGAGATCACGCCCCTTAGCGGATTCGACTCCGCGAAGACCGCGAGCGAGCTCACCTGGGACAACTTCGGCGCCGGCTACCTGGGCAACCTGGGCGAGGGCTACACCGAGCTGGGACTCGTGGCCCCGCCGGTCACCAAGGACGGAGCGAAGGATCTGTACCTGAAGCCGTCGATGCTGCACGCGATCTCGGCCAAGACGAAGCACCCCGAGGCCGCGGCGACGCTGGTGGACTTCCTGATCAACTCGCCGGAGTCCGGAAAGATCTTCGGCACGAACCGTGGTCTTCCCGCGTCGACGACGGCCCTGGAGGCCGCTGACCTCGACCCGCTGAGCACGCAGATCAGGGACTACGAGGCCTCGATCTCCGACCGCCTGGGTGACGCGCCGCCGGTGCCGATCGTCGGGTACGGCTCTCTTGAGGAGAAGTTCCGCGTTCTGGGCACGGAGCTCAACTTCGGAACCACCACGGTGGATGATGCTGTGAAGCAGTTCTTCAACGAGATGGACGTCGTCCTCAACCAGTGAGGAATCGCCGGCGGGTCGGGGCATGTCCCGGCCCGCCGGCTCACCTCCGCACCTGCCCGCATCCCCGGAAGGAGAGCCCGTGAGCACCACAGCGACAAGGGTCATCGTCACAGAAGACCGTCCCAGCGCGCATCTGCTGCGCAGGGGACGCCGCGACCTGAACCCGGTGCGTCCCGGCCAGCGGGCGCGCGCCCGGCGCGAGACCGCCACCGGCTTCGCGTTCCTGACTCCCTGGCTGATCGGCTTCCTCGGCCTCACGCTCGTGCCGATGGCGTACTCGCTGTACCTGTCGTTCACTCGGTACAACATCTTCCAGCCGCCGCGGATGATCGGCTTCGACAACTACATCCGGCTGTTCACCAAGGACCCGGTGTTCCTGCAGTCGGCCGAGATCACCCTGATCTACGTGTTCGTGGGAACGCCGATCACTCTCGGCGCGGCGCTGGGCGTGGCGATGCTGCTGAACTACCGGGACAAGGGCTCGGGCTTCTTCCGCTCGGCCTTCTACGCTCCGTCGCTGATCGGCGCGTCGGTGTCGGTGGCGATCGTGTGGCGGGCGATGTTCGCGCCCGATGGTCCGGTCGATAGCGGCCTGCAGATCTTCGGCATCAATCTCGGCGGGTGGATCGGCAACCCGCCGATGGTGCTGCCGATGATGATCCTGCTGCACGTGTGGACGTTCGGTTCCACGATGGTCATCTTCCTCGCCGGCCTGAAGCAGATCCCGAAGGAGCTGTACGAGGCGGCCGAGATTGACGGCGCGAACTCGTGGCGCAGATTCCGCGCGGTCACCATTCCGATGCTCTCGCCGGTGATGTTCTTCAACCTGCTGCTGGGCCTGATCGGCGCATTCCAGGTGTTCGCGTCGGCGTACATCATCTCCAACGGCACCGGTGGGCCCGCCGGCATGACCAACTTCATCACCGTCTACCTCTACAAGCGAGGCTTCTCGGACGGACAGATGGGCTACGCCGCGGCCATCGCCTGGGTGCTGCTGATCGTGGTCGCCCTGCTGGCATTCATCCTCTTCCGCACGCAGAAGTCCTGGGTGCACTACGCAGGAGACGACAAATGACCTCCATCACCGCCGACACCGAGCGCCGGGCAGCAGCTTCTGCGCCGCGCAGGGTCAAGCGCAAGACCGTGCAGACGGTGATCTGGCTGGTCGGCCTGCTCGTGCTCACCGCCATCGTGCTGTACCCGCTGCTGTGGCTGTTCCTGGCCACGTTCAAGCCCAACGCCGAGTTCGGCCAGAACTCGGGCCTGTTCCCCGTCAGCCCGACATTCGACAACTACGGCAAGGTCATGGAGGGCATCGCCGGCGTGCCGATGTGGCGGTTCTTCCTGAACTCGTTCATCCTCGCCGCATCCGCTGTCGTCGGTACCGTCATGTCGTCGGCGCTCGCCGCCTACGCGTTCGCTCGCGTGCAGTTCAAGGGCCTCGGCATCCTGTTCGCCGCGATGATCGGCACGCTGCTGCTGCCGTTCCACGTCGTGATCATCCCGCAGTACATCATCTTCAACAAGCTCGGCTGGATCGACACCTTCATCCCGCTGATCCTGCCGAAGTTCCTGGCGACCGAAGCGTTCTTCGTGTTCCTCATCGTGCAGTTCATCCGCCAGATGCCGCGCGACATGGACGAGGCCGCGCGCATCGACGGGGCGGGCCACCTGCGCATCTTCTGGTCGATCATCCTGCCGCTGATCCGGCCCGCGCTGATCACCTGCGCGATCTTCGCCTTCATCTGGACATGGAACGACTTCCTGAGTCCCTTGCTGTATCTGACCAGTCCCGAGAACTACCCGCTCCCGATCGCGTTGAAGCTGTACAACGATGCCTCCTCCGGTGGCGCGGACTACGGTGCGACCGTGACCGCCTCGTTCGTGGCTCTGGTGCCCATCATCCTGTTCTTCGTCGTCTTCCAGCGCTTCCTCGTCGACGGCGTCGCCACTCAGGGTCTGAAGGGCTGACGATGTCTGCCGGTCGGCGCAGTGAGGCCAGGGCCGCGGCGCGTGAGGCGCGCTCCGGCGCCGGTCCGACGGCGGCCGGGTTCGAGCCGGGGCCGAACCCGGGGGCGAAAGCGAAATTCGGCCTCTTCGGCGAGGTGCTCACGATCGGTCTGCTGATCACCCTCGTAGCCCTGCCGGTGGTCACCCTGCCGATCGCGCTGGCCGGCGGCATCCGCCACCTGCGGCGCTTCGTGTCGGCGAGCGATTCCCGGGTCGCGCTGTTCTGGGACGACGTGCGCACCGGCATCCTGCCGTCGCTGGTCGTCGGAGTGCCGGCCGCGCTGATCGCGGCCGTGCTGACCGTGGATGTCGTGCTGGCGCGGACCGGGATGCTGCCCGGCGGTGAGATCGTGGGCGTGGTCGGCTGGGCGGGCCTGGCGGTTCTCGCAGTCGGCATGCTGCTCGCGGCCGGCGCATGGACGCCTGAGACGGGATGGATCGCCGCTGTGCGGGCCGTGCCCGGAATCGTACGTGCGGATGCCGTCGGTGCCCTCTTCATCGCGGCCACCGCCGGTTTCGTCGGCGTGGTGACCTGGGCGCTGATCCCGCTGTTCATCCCGGCGATCGGATGCGCGGCGCTGGCCGTCGTCGCCGTTCCGGCGCGCCGCAGACGCTGAGTCTTCTTCCGAGATGACAATCTGGAGTCCTCGCCCGCCTCGCGCGGGTGACATGGGGAGGGAAGCTGCATGGCAGTGGGCGTGAAGGATGTCGCGGCTGCGGCCGGCGTATCGGTCGGCACCGTGTCGAACGTGCTCAACCGACCGGAACGGGTATCGGCGAGCACGGTGGAGCGCGTGCAGTCGGCGATCCAGGAACTCGGGTTCGTGCGCAACGACGCCGCCCGCCAGCTGCGAGCCGGGCGCAGCCGCAGCATCGGTCTGGTGGTTCCCGACATCGGCAACCCCTTCTTCGCCGAGGTCGCACGTGGTGCGGAGGATCGGGCTGCGGATGCCGGAATGACCGTGCTGCTCGGCAACAGTGACGAGAACGTCAAGCGGCAGGACGCGCACCTCGCCCTGTTCCAGGAGCAGCGGGTGAACGGCGTGCTGCTCACGCCGGCATCCGACGACCTCGGATCGGTGGAGCGCTTCGCCGCGGGAGGGATGCCAGTGGTCCTCGTCGACCGCGAGGTCGATGCGGAGGCGTTCCCGTCGGTGTCGGTCGACGACGTCGAGGGTGGACGGCTGGCTGTGCAGCACCTGCTCGACGGCGGACGGCGCCGGATCGCGTACGTGTGCGGTCCTCGCAGCGTGCAACAGGTCGTAGACCGTCTGCGCGGCGCGGAGGCTGCTGTCGCAGGGACGCCCGGTGCGACGCTCGAAGTCGTCGAGCAGACCTCGCTGACCGTGCTGCAGGGACGCGCCGCGGGGGAACTGCTGGCGGTGCGCGCCGTCGAAGACAGACCGGATGCCGTGTTCGCGGCGAACGACCTGCTCGCGGTCGGACTGCTGCAGGCGTTCAGCTTCGGCTCCGGCATCCGCGTACCCGAGGACATCGCGATGATCGGATACGACGACATCGACTTCGCTACGGCCACAGTGGTGCCGCTCAGCTCGGTGCACCAGCCCGCGCGGCTGCTTGGCTGGACGGGAGTGGATCTGCTGCTGAAGGGACTCGACGGGGTCGACCACGAGAGGCGGGTGCGCTTCCAGCCGGAGCTCGTCGCGAGGGAGTCCAGCGGCGGCTGAGCTCGATTCGTTCCAGCTCCGTGCACCCGTTATGATTGCAGAACGGATCTGCGCTCTCGCGAGACGGATTCCTGGAGACGTCGCATAGTCAGGCCTAGTGCACCACCCTGCTAAGGTGGAGTCCTCGCAAGGGGACCGAGGGTTCAAATCCCTCCGTCTCCGCCAAAGTTCCTGATCAGGAACGAAATTCCGTTGCTTGCTCGATCAGGTTCAGTCCGACGCCTGCCGAGATTATGTGCGCAGTGACGGGGCTTTCGACGGGGACGTCGTCTGCTTCACTTCCGTCCGGCGGTCGGTGAGATCCGTTGGCCAGAGCGCGAGTTGCAAGACTCTGTACACTCATCTTCGCAGCAAGACCTTCTCTGTCCGCTGGCGAGCGCTGCGTGGCCTTGAGCGCAGCAAGTCGGAGCGATCATGAGGTTCAACGGCGACGAGCGGAGCTGCCCCAGAACACTGACGTCGGAACCGCCACGCGAGCGGGCAGATCCGCGCCGTGAATCTTGTTGATGAGGGCCTCCACTGAGGTCGTCACCAACTCGCGCAGTGGCCAGTGCACCGACGTAAGCTCGGGCGAACGAGCGGGATCTGCCGTCGCGTCTCCATAGCCGACCACGTCGACGTCAACACCTGCCGCGAGTCCGGCAGATGACACCGCACGCATCGCGCCGGTCGCGAGGATGTCGGACGCACACCAGAGCAGCGTCGGCGCCTCATGTCCGCGTAAGAGCTCCGTTGCCTCACGCTGCCCTGCCGCAGCTTCCCACCCAGACAGCTCGACAATTCTGGGGACCGTGGCGAGTGCCGATGCGGCGTGCTTGATCCGCGGGGGAAGCCCGCCGGGTCCGTGCAACATGACAACCTGACGCAGCGATGACTGATTCAAGCCGGCGATGAGCTCATCAATGCCGGCATTCTCATCGACATACACGTGGGGTGCAGAGGTCAGCGCGCCCTCCTCGGGTGACGGCGACATCCACACCACTGGTGTATCAACGCTTTGCAGCAGTTCGCCGATGCGCGGATCCGCGAATGGCTGTGAGACGACGCCTGCCAGGCCCACCTGGCCGACGAGGGCGCGGATTCGCGCGAGCGTGTCATCGTGCGCGCCCTGATCTGAAACCGTGAGCAGGTTGTATCCCTGCGCCTCAGTGGCTTGCAGCCCTGCGACGACGGTGACGTGAACGACCGGCATGTAGGGATGAGCGGGCAGCTGCGGAAGGATGATGGCGATGAGCGTCGAGCGTTGCGTGCGCAGTGCACGCGCTGCGGCGTTGGGGATGTAGCCGAGCTTCTCTGCCGCCGCACGAACGTTGGCCTCGGTTGCTTCTGCGATCCCGAGCTCGCGCGCGCGGCCTCCGAGGATGAGCGAGACGGTGGACGGTGCGACACCAGCCGTTCTGGCCACATCCGAACGAGTCGCTCTCGCCATCATGTTCTTCCTCTCGCCGCCCGACGTCCTCGACTCTATCTCGAAGGCGTGACTGCTCTACCGCATCTAACTCGTGGTAGTCTCGGCGGACCTATGTTACTGCGGGACAGGAGGCCGTCAATGGCGGGAACGAGCGAAGTGAGCGGCGTCAATGTTGTCCTCATCGTCACTGATGACCAGGGATCCTGGGCTGTGCCCTGGAACATGCCAGAGCTGGTCATGCCCGAGCTGCAGCGTCTCGCTGAAGAGGGCACCGTTCTGCATGAGGCGCATTGCGCCTCGCCGGTGTGTTCACCGTCTCGCGCATCCATGCTCACCGGGCGGATGCCATCGGCCCATGGAGTGCATGACTGGATCGTTGCGACCGATTTCAGCAGTCCAGGTGGCTTCCTCTCGGGCCAGCCTTCGATCGCCCAGACGCTGGCCGACAGCGGATACATCTGCGCGATGATCGGCAAGTGGCATCTGGGTGATTCCCGGGACGTGGCTCCGGGATACTCGAGATGGTATGCGCACCGCGCCGGGGGAGGCCGCTACGTGGGTGCGCCGATCTGGCGGGATGGCAAGCCTGCGGCAGAGCCACGCCACTTCACTCAGGCAGTGGGTGATGAGGCGCTGGCGTTCCTCGAAGAGGAGGCCGGTGTCCGCCCCTTCTTCCTGCACATGAACTTCACTGCCCCGCATGACCCGTGGTTCGATCAGCATCCCGAGCGACTCACAGGCCTGTACGAAGCGACCGATTTCCCGTCAGTGCCCGCCCCACCCGAACACGAATGGTTCGCCGAACGACGCGAAGACTTCCACGACGCGATCGCAGATCGTCGTGGCGCACTCGTCGGCTACTGCGCATCGCTCACCGGAGTGGATGAGCAGATCGGGCGCGTGCGCCGCGCACTAGATGAGCACGGCATCGCCGATCGCACCGTGATCATCGTCACCTCAGACAACGGGTACGCCTGCGGGCACCACGGCATCTGGGGTAAGGGTAACGGCACCATCCCGACCAACATGTGGAACTCCTCTGTGCGGGTGCCGTTCGTGCTTCACGATCCCACGAGATCCCTCCCGGCGCACTTCACTCGGCCGTGGTCGACAGTCGGCGTGTATGACACGATCTGCGACGCGACCGGCCTCGTGCGCCCGGCCGACGGCTCCCGTGCCGGACATTCACTGTACGCCGCGCTCGAGTCCGACGACCCCGGTGAAGTCGTCATCCTGGATGAGTACGGGTCAGGACGGATGATCCGCGTGGGCGACTGGAAGCTCATAACCAGACCCGGCGGCCCAAACGAGCTCTTCGACCTTGCCGCGGACCCCGGCGAGGAGTGCAACCTGATCGATGAGGTCGCGCAGAGCGATCGTGTGAGCGAGATGCGATGTCTCCTCCAGAAGCGGTTCGCAGCGCTGTCGTTGCCGATGTACGACGCGGCACGACGTCATGTCGCGGGTTTTGGGCAACGACTTCCGGTCGACCGGGGGCTCAGCGATAACGAGACCTATGTGCAGGATCGAAGTAGTGGCTTGACCCCATAGACATCCGATGTCTAGACTGCGACATGCATAACTAACTCCAGATAGTTAATTCCCTCTCCTTGCACCACCCGACCAACGGAGGTCTCCATGCACTCAACTCTTTCCGCTATGCGCACCACGGCGATCGGCGGTATCGCACTCCTCGCTCTGGCCGGGTGCGCGAGCACTACGCCCGGCGAGAAGGGATCGGATGACTCGGCCCCGAAGCCCAACGTCTCATGCGAGATCGCTGACACGAACATCGATTCCTCGTCTGTCGACACCAGCGAACTCGAAGGTGAGATCACCTTCATGACCCAGGGCTTGAAGGGTACATTCGATCCGTTCTTCGAGAATCTGATCGCGGACTTCGAGGCACAGCACGATGTGAAGGTCAACTGGACCGACCAGGGCGGCTCCGCGGACTTCGACACACTGATGGTCACGCAGGCCAGCAACTGCTCGATGGCCGATGTCATCAACGTGCCGTCCTCTACCGTGATGGCGCTGTCAGCGGGCGATTTCCTGATGGACTTCGACACGAAGCGTCCGGGTATCGGAGAGACCTTCGTTCCCAAGGTCTGGGACTCGATCGGACTCGGCCACAAGGGCGCCCACACCGCGCTTCCCTGGTACTTCGGACCGTTCGTCACGACCTTCAACAAGGAGATCTTCGAGCAAGCGGGCCTCGATCCCGAGCAGTCACCCAAGACGATGGACGACTACTTCGATGCCGCCGACCAGATCGCCGCGAACACAGACAAGGGCGCCGTCTACGGCAATACATCCTGGTACATGGTTCCGCAGTGGCGATCGATGGGCGTTGAGCTGATGAACGACGACAACACGGAGTTCACGTTCGCCGACGACGAGCGGGCCCTCGAGTGGGTCACGCGTATGGCCGACCTGTACGAGAACGGCGGCATCCCGAAGGATTCCATCACCGGTGACCTCGACATGTCGCAGGCGTTCGGTGGAGGTGAGCTGGCCTTCGGAACACCGAACGTGTCGTTCCTTCGCAATGTGCTCAACAACGCGCCCGCCGTCTACGACACCACCGGGGCGGGCCCGTCGGCGAGAGACGAGGGCATCGCGCCACTGTTCAACGGCCAGTTCATCGGCGTTCCCGTCACGACCAAGAATGCGCCTCTCGCCGTCGCCTTCGCGGAGTACATCACCTCCGCGGAGCAGGGGTTGGCCTGGGCGAAGTACGGCATCGACACGGAGAGCGCGGCGGTGTTCCCAGTTACCACGGAAGCGCTCAACGACCCCGCGCTTGTCGAGGGCAGCGACGAAGGCGCCTTCAACGAGGCACGCAAGATTGCGGCCGAAGAGGCGAAGCTCGCTGAGGCCTACATCCCTATGTTCTACGTCACCGGCGCGGTTTCTGACGCACTCGTGAACAACGTGAACCTCGCGATCGCAGGTCAGGTCGCCCCTGAAGAAGCGTTGGCTGCGGCTGAGTCCGAGATGAACAGCCTGCTCAAGCGCCTGCTCGACAACTGATGAACAGTTCGTGCCCGGCCATGACCGACGGCCGGGCACGAACTTTCGTGGAAGCGAAGACATGACAAGCCCAGAAGCCATCGTCGCGGTAGAGGTAACTGAAGCACGAGCGAAGCCTCGTGGCAGCGCATTGAAACCGCCGGGTTCCCGGCGTAGGCGACGATCCGATCACGGCACTTCGCTCAGCGGTGCAGCGCGGTACCGCAAATGGTGGACGCCCTACCTGTGGATGGCAGCACCGGTGCTGGTCGTCGGATACTTCTACGTCTTCCCCTTCTTCAACACGATCTGGCTTTCGTTCACCGATGCGCGGCCGCTGAGCGCCAGCGGCGCCTTCGTGGGGATCGAGAACTACATCGAGGTGCTCTCCGACGAGCGCTTCTGGAACGCGACGCTGAATTCTGTCGTATACGCGCTCATCGTCGTGCCGTTCATGACGGTGCTGCCTCTGCTGCTTGCCGCCCTTGTGCGCGACCGGATTCCCGGCATCGGTCTCTTCCGGTCTCTCTATTACATCCCGGCGGTGTCCTCGCTGGTTGTGGTCTCGCTGGCCTGGACGGCCATCCTCAAAGACAACGGTGCGGTCAACAACATCCTCGTCGGCAGTGGTCTCATCGATGAGCCGATCTCATTTCTCACTGATCGCTGGCTTCTGATCATCTCTGCCACGCTCATCACCCTGTGGCAGGGCCTGCCGTACTACATGATCATGTACCTGGCTGCGCTGGCCAACGTCGACCGCTCGCTGTACGAGGCGGCTGCGCTGGACGGCGCAGGGCCTTTGCGCACCTTCCTCTCGGTCACCGTACCGGGCGTGCGAGTGATGATGGCGCTCGTCGCGACTCTGTCGATGATCGGTTCACTGAAGATCTTCACCGAGGTGCATCTGCTGTCCGGCGGCACGGGCGGCATCGGTCGCCGTTCCGAGACTCTGACGATGTACATCAGATCCATCGGCATGGATCCCAGCTACGGTTCGCTTGGTGGGGGCTCGGCGGCCGCGGTCTGTCTTTTCATCCTGACGATGGGCCTGATCATCCTGCAGCGTCGCCTCGAACGCAACAAGGAGTCCTGATGTCCACCACCAGCCTTCGCGGCGCTCGTCTCGTGCGCCGGTACATTCTCCTTGTCGTCGTGCTCATCGCAATGCTGGGACCACTCGTCATCCCGTTGCTCGGCGCATTCAAGGCACCCGGTGAGGCGGTGTGGGGCCCGGACGCCACACTTATCCCGCAACAGTGGTCGCTGGAGGCATTCCTCACGCTGTTCAAGACGACGAACATCGTGCAGTACGTGACGAACTCGCTGATCGTATGCGCCATGTCGATCATCAGTGCGTTGGTGCTCTCGAGCATCGGCGGGTACATGCTCTCGCGCCGAGGCTGGAGCGGTCGCAGTCTGCTGCTGCTGTTCGTCATGTCCGCACTGATCTTCCCCTTCGAGTCGATCATGCTGTCGCTGTTCGCGCAGGTCAGCGGGCTCGGCTTCCGCGATACCCTCATCGGGGTATGGATGCCATCGATCCTCGGCGCCTTCCACCTGCTGCTCATGCGCGCCGCCTTCCTGGGAATCCCGGACGAGATGGAAGACGCTGCGTACCTCGATGGCGCCGGCGAATGGGTCCGCTTCACGAAGATCTTCCTGCCCCAGGTGCGCGGCGCACTGACGGTCGTCGGGCTCACCGCGTTCATCTTCGCGTGGCAGGACTTCCTCTGGCCGCTTCTGATCACTCAGTCGGACGACAGAATGACCATGATGCTCGGTCTGACCCGGTTGATGTCGGATTTCGGCACTGACTACCGCGTGGTGCTGGCCGGTGCTATCACCGCACTCGTCCCGATCCTGGCTGTGTTCTTTTTTAGCCAGAAGTATTTTTTCCGCGGTATTGAGGAAGGTGGCCTGAAGTTCTGATGTCTGAAGATTTCACTCCTGACGCACTGGAGGCGGCGGGCGCACTCCGGCCCGCTCCGGACCCCGGATACTCCTGGCCAGCCGATCCCCTGGCGGCGCAGCGCCTCGAGCACTGGCGCGACCTGAAGGTCGGCGTGATCATCCATTGGGGTATCTACGCCGCGATAGGTCAGGGCGGGTCCTGGTCGCTGCATCGCGAGCACCTGGGTGATTTCACCGATCCTCCCGCCGACTTCGTCGGAACGGATGCCGAATATCAGACCTGGTATTACGACCAGGCGCGAACCTTTACCGGGAAGGATTTCGACGCCGAGGAATGGGCCGCGGCGTGCGCGGACGCAGGCATGAAATACGCCGTCGTCACCAGCAAGCACCACGATGGATTCGCGATGTACGACACGAAGTACTCGAACCTCAAGAGCACGGCCGAGTGGACCGGGCTGCGACGGGACGTGTTCGGGGAGTTCATGGACTCGTTCCGTGCGCACGGCATGGAGACCGGAGTCTACTTCTCCAAAGCGGACTGGGCGCGCCCGGACTATTGGGACCTGGCTCGACCTGTCACCGATCGGTTCCACAACTACGACATCGCCGCCGAGCCCCACCGCTGGCAGCGGTTCGTCGAGTTCACGCAGGACCAGATCGAAGAGCTGCTCACCCACTACGGCCCGATCTCCGTGCTCTGGCTGGATGCCGGTTGGGTGCGCGACCCGGACGAGCCGATCGGCATCGATGACATCGCCGCGCGTGCTCGTCAACTGCAGCCGGGCATCCTCGTCGTGGACCGGGAGGTGCACGGCCCGAACGAGGACTACCGAACTCCTGAGCAGGAACTGCTCGATGTCGACCCGGGATACCCGTGGGAGGCCTGCATCACCCTGACCCGCTCATGGTGCTCGCTGCGCAAGGACGACCCGACCAAGCCCACCGGAGAGGTCGTGCGCAATCTGCTGCAGATCGTGTCCCGCGGTGGCAACTACCTGATCGGGATAGGTCCGGATGCCACTGGGGCCATGTCTGAACACGTTCGTCGTAGTCTCGCCGAGCTCGGCCAGTGGCTGACCGTCTGCGGAGAAGGGATTTACGCCTCGCGCAGCCCGCGAATGGAGCTCGCAGCCGGCGGCGACCTCGAATGGTACGTCACCGAGCGGGACGGCGCGTTATATGCGTACGGCACCGGCGGTCTGACTGAAGTGCCTGCCGACACACTGACGGTTCGGGTCCCGGTCGCCGCCGCCGAGATCGCGACCGCCGACGGCTGGGTCGGACTCGAGGTGTCTCGCGATGGGGCGACCAGCACGATAGCGGTGCCGGGTGGTGTCACCTCGTACGCGACAGCGGTCCGTCTCGTTCCGCTCGAGGAGGCGCATTGACCAGCCCGGCCGAGCTGTTCGCTCGCGCCCTGACGCGCCCGGGCGGCAGCGATGCCCGTCCGGCTCGTTCGTGGCGCGACGACGAGAGCATGCAGCTCTCGCTCGACGGTGATTGGGCGTTCACGCTCAGCCCATCTCCTGATTCCGCGCCGGACGGATGCTGGGAGGAGACGTACGACGACGCGGACTGGGATCGCATCGCGGTGCCCGGGCACTGGGTGCTGCAGGGCGATGGCGCTCACGGGCACCCGGCCTACACGAATGTCGTCCTGCCGATCCCGCTGGATCCCCCGCACGTACCGGACGAGAACCCGACGGGTGACTACCGCACCGTGTTCGATCTGCCTTCGGACTGGGATGTGCGCCAGGTACTGCTGCGATTCGATGGTGTGGACGGCTCAGCAGCCGTTCACCTTAACGGCCGGCCGATCGGGGCGCTGGCCGGCTCCCGACTGGTGCAGGAATTCGACGTGACTGACGTCGCGCGTCCGATCGGCAACGTGCTGCACGTGCGCGTGTTCCAGTGGTCCGCGCAGACCTACTTGGAAGATCAGGATCAGTGGTGGCTGCCCGGTATCTTCCGACCTGTCGCGGTGCTCGGCCGGCCGCACGGCGGCGTCGACGACCTGTGGCTGAGGGCGGATGTGACCGATGACGGGCTCGGCAGTGTGGTGCCGGAGGTCACGGCAGGGTCCGATGCCTGGCCGATGCGCCTGCGCATCCCGGCGCTGGACGTCGACGTGCTCTGGGACGCGCCGAGCGATGTGGCGTCGGTCGAGGTTGGAGCCGTCAGCGCCTGGAGTCCGGATTCGCCCACACTGTACGATGCCCAGCTAATCGCCACCGGCGAGACCGTGGAGGTCCGCCTGGGATTCCGCAGCACCCGCATCGAGGGAGCGTCGTGGCTGGTCAATGGTCGTCGGCTGCGACTGCGCGGCGTCAACCGGCACGACTTCCATCCCCGGTACGGCCGCACGTTCGACGAGGAGGACGTACGCGCCCAGCTGATGCTGATGAAGCGGCACAACATCAACGCCATCCGCACGAGCCATTACCCGCCCGATCCCCGCTTGCTGACTTTGACTGACGAGATCGGTTTCTGGGTGATGGACGAGTGCGACCTCGAGACCCACGCGTTCGAGGAGGTTGACTGGGTGGGTAATCCTTCCGCCGATCCGGCATGGCGGATCGCCTATCTGGACCGCATCCGGCGCACAGTCGAGCGTGACAAGCAGCATGCGAGTGTCATCGCATGGTCTCTGGGTAATGAGTCCCACACCGGTGAGAACATCGCCGCGATGGCCGCGTGGGTGCGTCGCCGCGACCCGTCCCGCGTGATCCACTACGAAGGCGACTACGCCGCCGAATACACGGACATCGTGTCGCGGATGTATTACTCGCCCGCGGAGATGGGGCGCATGAGCCGCGGAGAAGACTCCCCGCTGACGATGCGGCCGGGGGATGCGGTCCGGCTTGCGCAGATGCCGATGATTCTCTGCGAATATGCGCATGCGATGGGCAATGGGCCGGGGGGCCTGGCGGCATATATCGACGCCTTTGAAACTCTGCCTCAGTGGCACGGTGGCTTCATCTGGGAGTGGCGCGATCACGGCATCCTCACGACGACCCCGCACGGCGTGTCGTACCATGCGTACGGCGGTGATTTCGGCGAAGCGCTGCATGACAACAACTTCGTCATGGATGGCATCGTCGGGGCGACCGGTGAGCCCACGGACGCGCTCGCCGAGGTCGCCGCGGTCTACGCGCCGTTACGGATCGATCGCGTCGGGCAGCAGATCCGGATCCGCAATGAGCACCATGCGATCGGCACTCTGGGGCTCCGGTTCGAGTGGAGCGCCGAGCAGGAGGGCGTCCAGATCGCGCGCGGCGAGTTTGACCTCCCGGACACTGCGCCGGATGTCACGGCGGTGCTCGCCGACCCCAGTGACGGACTCGGGCTCGGCGCCGACAGCTGGCTGACCGTGTCAGTGCGACTGCGGGCAGCCTCGGCATGGGCGCCGGCCGGACACCTCATCGCCCGCCGTCAGTTCTGCGTACGCCCCCGCCAGGCGCCGATGAGATCCATCGACTCACGACATGATCGGGTCGCCATGGACGGTGATGCTCTCGCGTTCGGCGCGGTCCGCCTTGATGCGCGCACCGGAGTGATGCGCTCTTGGGCGGGGCAGCCCGTGCGCGATGCGGAGGTGACGCTGTGGCGTGCGCCCACTGACAACGATGCGCTGGCCACGCCGGTGCTCACCAAACCCCTGGAAGTCGAAGCCCATCGCACCCCATCGGATTTCCCCTCCGAAGTGCTGTGGCGCAGGGCGGGACTCAATCGGCTGCACCGGCGAGTGATTTCTGCGCACTGGTGCGGCGACGAGTTCGTCATCCGGCACCGACTGCTGCCCGCCGGCAACACCACCGGGGCTGAGGCCGAGTACCGCTGGTCGCAGTCCGATGCCGGTGCGAGGTGCGATCTCACGGTCACTCCACTCGGGAGCATGACTACCACCTGGCCGCGCGTCGGTCTTCACCTCGCGCTTCCGACGTCGTACACCCGCGCCCGCTGGTATGGGTTCGGCCCTCACCAGGGATACGCCGATGCGCGATCTGCGGGCTGGATCGGCGTACACGAGCGGGGGATCGATGAGTTGCACGAGCCATTCGCCGTGCCGCAGGAGAGCGGACACCGACCCGACATACGGTGGCTGGAACTGCACGGCGACGATACGCCGACGCTGCGGGTTGGCACGGTGGGCCCGCAACTGCCCGGCTTCAGCCTGCTGCCATGGTCAGCGGCGCAGATGGCACAGGCTCGCCATAGGCATGCACTGCCGACGAGCACTGCCTCCCATCTGGTTCTCGATGCAGCCCAGCACGGCTTGGGATCCCGCTCGTGCGGCCCTGACGTACTTCCTGAGCACCAGCTATGGCCGCGCCAGGTGGCGTTGTCGCTGCTGTTCGAAGGCTAACTTCTCGGTGGATGCAGAAGCGGGGTGGTGCTGATCGGCACCACCCCGCTTCTGCGTCCGCAGGTTCAGCCCACGGCGAGGGTCAACTCAGCCGCGGCCATCGCTGGCTTGCCGTCCTGTGCGTCCAGACCGACCAACTTGACGTAGCGACCCCTGGCGTCGATGTCGATCGTCTGCCAATCGCTGCTGTTCACCAGCGTCCCGGTCTTCGCCGGAGTCTGCGGGAACTGGTTGGGATCGTCGCTGATGTAGATCTCATACGTCTTGACACGCCCTGCGGTGGAACCCTGTCGAGGCAGGTAACCCAACTCGCAGATCGATGTCACCCGGCCAGCATCGAGCACGATCCAATGCGGGAAGGAGGCAGGATCCGTTGACCAGCGCCGGTTCCAGAACGTCGACGGATCGCCGTCGGCCGCGTTGTCCATGCCGGTGGGCTCCTTGTCCGTCTCCTGCGAGCTGACGGACACGACACCGGGCCGTTCCACGGTCCCGCAGGTCGCAGTGAGGGGGGGGCGTTGACGGTGAACTCGCCAACGGTCTTCGCCTTGATGTGCAGCGGGAGGATAGCGGAATGGGCCGCCCCCTCGTTGGTCAGCGTGAAGCTCGCTGTCGCGCTCCCGCCGACCGGGATCCTTGCGATCGTCTGCTTCGCTGGGGAGGCCATCCACCCCTCGGGAGCGGCCGCCGTCACTATGACGGACGGGATGGGCTTGCTGCCGTTGTTTGTCACGGTGAGTTCGACCTGGGTGGAACTGCCTGGTGCGATTGCCTCGTCGGCGACGGTCGCGGTCCACTGGGTGGGAGCGGTGGTCCAGTAGTACAGCGCCGCCTTGCCGCCGCCGAGGTTCACCGTCGTTGTGTATGAGCCACTCGCCTTGTCCCGCGACAACTTGACCTTCTTGGACTTGCCCGTGTCGGGATCGACCCGCATCAGTGTGCTGCCCTTCGTGGGCGGTGCAACCGTGACCGTGATGTCCTGAGCGGTTTGCCAGAACTGTCCGTCGTCGTAGCGGATGCTCTGCCCGGTCGATGGTAACTCGGCAAGGCCGGTCAAGCCGTTGACGACCATGAATGCGCGCGGGTCATCGCCATCGAACGTGTTTTCGATGATGTCGGAGTCCAGCCCGGGCAGAGCCGAGAAGTAGCCGAGCACGACATCGCCGGCCAAGCCATCGTTCGCGGTGCCCCTGTTCTGCGCGGTGACGTCGAGCACACCGTACTCCGCGTTAGGTGCGTCGGCGAACTTCGACATGTGCCAGCCTGTGGCCACGGGGTTGGCAACCTCGGCACCGTCGCTGAGGTGCGCGCCGGCCTTCGTCGAGACCCACTGGTTGTTCAGCAGCGTGAGGTACTGGCCGAAATTCTTCACCATGTCGAACTGTTCGGCGAACTCGTACCATTCACGCAACGGCGCTCCGTCGACGTCGACCATCGCACCGCCGTCGAAGCGCATGTACTCCAGACGGAACAGGTTCAGCCATTTCATCCCTGAGGCCAACGACAGGCTGGTGACGATCTCGCGCTGCGACTGGGAGCTGTTGCTGTCAAACGAGTCGAGGTATTGACCGAACATGATCGGCTGGGAACCGTCGCCGGTGAGACCCTCCAGCGCAGCCTGCCGTTGGGTCTTCCAGATGTCCAGGCTCAGCAGTTGCTCGACGACCTGCCATGATTCACGAGGTCCGTGGCTGCCGAAGACGCCGCCGCCTCCCCAGTAGTAGTGGTCGAAGCTCGCCAGGTCGGGCTTCGCTGTGCGGACGTAGTGGCGGAAGTTATCCAAGTTGCTCCATGAAGGGTTCGAGTTCTGATTGGAATGCGTGACTGCCTGGGGATACGTCTGCTTCGAGAAGTCGAACCATTCCGCAAAGGAAGTCACCTCCGCATTGGAATAGGCGCCCTCATCGCCGTACTGCGCATCGATGAAATTGCCGAGATACGGTTTCATCGCATCGTTGATGTATTCACGGGGCTCGCCGGCCTCCCCGATCCCGTTCGACCCGAACGGCGCCTTCGCGATCCCCCAGGTGGCCGACGGGTTGTTCGTCATGAACTCGGTGTTCGACAGCGGCGGGTCGTAGAACTGTGCGAACGGCTGACCCAAGGAATCATATTCCTTCGGGTCCGGCGTTGATCCGCCCTGTCCTTCGACGGGCAACCAGGCACCGGTCATGATGTTGTAGGCGATGGCCAGTTCCTGCGCTCGACCGACGCCTTCGGAGGCGTTGGGGGCGACGCCGACCTCTGTGATCTTGGCAGGCTTCTTCTTTGGCGGCTTGCTTCCCTCCGGAAGAGCGAAGACATCGAATCCCTCCCATTCCAGCCACTGCAGGAGCTTCTGCTGGGCTGCGGCAAGGGTGACGCGCACGTAGCGTCCCGGGACGAAATGGTTCCAGTCCCAGTAAAGCAACCCCTGGTCGGCGCGTAGCGGTGCCCGGTCCGCGACTGTCGTCCACTCCTCGCGGTCGGTTGACACGTCGATCTGTGCGTAGTTTGCGCCGGGGCCAGGGAACCACAGGTCGTTGAAGGTGCGCACGGTGCCGGTGACCTTGCCGACCTGTCGCACTTTCTGCAGATCGAGGACGAACTGGGTCACGCCCGGAGTATCCGGGGATCCAGCAGTGAAGGGATACGGTGGTGCCCAGGTGGTCTCGGGATCTCCGTCCACGAGGGCGGTGACGGGATGGCCCTGCTCCTCGCCGACCGGCGAGGACGCAGTCACACCCTCGACGCGTTCGCGACCACGGAAGTCGGTGTCGACCTTGGTCACCTTCACTGTGTACTTCTTGCTGGTCTTGGGGCTGGAGACAACCACCTTGACGGTGTTCTTGCCGAGCTTCAGCGGCACCTGCACACGCCCGGTGTCGTCTTGAAGCTGGCCGTTGACCGTCACGGTTTCGCCCGGATCGGTCGCGATGGGGAAGACGGACACGCTGTCACGGCTGCGATATGCCGTAGCTGCATACGACGTTCTCTTCGGCTCAAATTCACGATCCAAGGTGCCGATATCGTCGAGGATGAGGTCTTCGAGCAGTCCCAGTTGGCTACTCGCGGCCGGGGGTTGAGCGACCTCAGCGTCCGAGTGTGCCGCAGCCGGCGTAGACAGCGCCGTCGTGAGAGCCAGCGCGCCGATGGCGGTCAATGATATGGATTTCTGCATGTATGGCTCCATCGCCTGAGAGTGATCCACCTGCTCGAAGGGGTGACTTGGTAGTGCGACCCAGCAGATGCCTTGAACTTGCGTGTGTGCCATCTAACCCGAAATAGTCGGCGGTGTCCACCGTTCTTCGACCCGCGTCGACCTTCCAGCCCCTGTACGTAGTACCTCGGCATTCAGGTTGCGCTGCGCAGTCGGCCACGCGAGACAGCTGCTTGAGTCGCAGGGCTGTGAAAGCGATGCATTGGTACCCGCCCTGGTGTTTGGTATACAATACTTTCAACTCAACCTGACGGCCACGGCGGCTTGGAAGGAGATTTGAGTCTTTGCTCAAGGGACTTTGGGAGGGCGCGTAATGGCTGTTGTAGCTTTGGTCGGGACTCTGGACACCAAGGGCAGAGAGTACGGTTTTCTGCGCGACGTCCTGCAGGCTGCCGGGGTCGAATCGCTGCTGATCGACGTCGGAGTGCTCGGCTCTCCCGTGATGACCGCCGATGTGTCTCGCGACGATGTCGCGAGAGCGGCGGGGAGCAGCCTCGATGAGGCGTCCAATCAGCCCGATCGCGGCAGTGCCATCTCACTGATGGCAAAGGGGGCGAGTGCCGTCGTCTCCGACCTCGTCTCAGCCGGCAGCATCGACGGAATCCTGGGCCTGGGAGGCACCGGGGGAACCACCCTCGTCACGGAGGTCATGCGTGCGCTGCCAGTGGGCTTCCCGAAGCTCATGGTCTCGACAGTCGCCTCCGGAGACACGCGTCCCTACGTGGGATCCGTCGACATCACGATGATGTACTCCATCGTCGATATCGCCGGGATCAACGAGATCTCCAGCATGATCCTCACCAACGCCGCGGCCGCGATGGCCGGCATGGTGAACGCGCAGAAGCCGGAGCACGTCGAGAGCAAGCGGGTGATCGCGGCATCCATGTTCGGGCTGACGACCCCGGCGGTCGAAGCGGCGCGCGAGTTCCTGGAAGGTCATGGTTACGAGGTGATGGTCTTCCACGCCACCGGCGCCGGTGGAGCGTCGATGGAGAAGCTCGTCGACAGCGGCTTCGTCGCCGGGGTGCTCGACGTGACGACGACAGAACTCGCTGACGAGCTGGTGGGTGGTGTCTTCGCCAGCGGTCCGACCCGCCTCACCGCTGCTGGACGCGCCGACATCCCCCAGGTGGTCAGCCTCGGTGCCCTCGACATGGTCAACTTCGGGGCGAGGGACACCGTGCGTGCGGAGTTCTCGAAGCGCACTCTGTACGTGCACAACGCGTCGGTGACGCTCATGCGCACGTCGGTCGACGAATGCCGCGAGCTGGGGCGCCGTATAGCCGCGCGTCTGAATGACAGCGCGAACGCCGCCACGACCACGGTGTTCATCCCGGAAGGTGGATTCTCCGGCATCGATGTCGAAGGTCAGGCCTTCTTCGACCCCGACGCGGACGCAGCTCTCATCGAAGCGCTGACCGCCGATCTGAACCCGAGCATTCCCGTGATCAGAAGAAGTGTGCCCGTCAATGACCGGTCGTTCGCCATCGAGATGGCCGAGACCCTGCACAACGCCATCCAGAACTCAAGCAGAACAAAATAGAAGGAGTGCATCGTGGAAAGAAGTGAAGCGCTGTCGCGTCTGCGCCATCAGATCTCCGAAGGCCGAGCCATCATCGGCGCCGGCGCCGGAACAGGGATCTCAGCCAAGAGCGCCGAAGCGGGTGGGGCCGACCTCATCATCATCTACAACTCCGGGCGATACCGGATGGCCGGTCGCGGCTCCCTCGCGGGGCTGCTCCCTTACGGCGACGCGAACGGGATCGTCGTGGAGATGGCATCCGAGGTGCTCCCAGTCGTCAAGGACACTCCGGTGCTGGCCGGTGTCTGCGGTACGGATCCATTCCGGCTGATGCCCCAGTTCATCGCCCAGCTCAAGCAGATGGGATTCAGCGGAATCCAGAACTTCCCGACCGTCGGTCTCTACGACGGAGGGTTCCGTCAGAACCTCGAAGAGACGGGAATGGGCTTCGCGCTCGAAGTCGATGCGGTGCGCGAAGCGCACTCGCAGGATGTCCTCACCACCCCCTATGTCTTCGACGTGAAGCAGGCACAGGCGATGACCGAAGCGGGGGCCGATGTGCTGGTCGCGCACATGGGCCTCACCACCTCGGGCAGCATCGGCGCGCAGACCTCACGGTCGATGGAGGAATCCGTTGCAGAGGTGCAGGCCATCCGCGACGCCGCGGTCGGCGTGCGCGATGACGTCATCGTGCTCTGCCATGGCGGCCCCATCGCCGAAGAGGCGGACGCCAAGCACGTGCTGGACAACACCACCGGTGTCGCCGGGTTCTTCGGTGCATCCAGTATGGAGAGGCTGCCCACCGAGATCGCCATCGCCGATACTCTGCGCGGCTTCAAGCGTCTGCGCGTTTCATGACCGGGTCACCAACGAATGGAGATGAGTCGATGCCGACGACGAAGCTGACCCTGCTGAACTCGATGGCGGCCACCGACTTCGAGCAATCGTTGCGCGTGCACCAGGAATGGGGCCTGGAGTGGATGGATCTGCGGGATGAGATCTACGGCAACTGGGTCAAGACGCTCGACGTCCCAACGGCGCAACGTGCCAAGAAGGCGATCGATGCGGCAGGGCTCAAAGTGTTCTGCTTGTCGACGAGCGTCTTCTTCGCGGACATCGCCAAGGGCGAGGCGGAGTTCCGTGACGTCCACCTCGAGAAACTCAAGCAGATCATCGAGATCGCCCAGGTGTTCCAGCCGCAGGTCGTGCGGATCATCGCCGCTCAGCTTCCCGAGCTCGAACCCGGCGCCCGGTCGATGCCGTTCATCAAGGAGAAGTATCCGTGGCTGGTCGATGTCTACCGTGATGCCCTGCAGCTCATCGCCGAGGCGGGCCTGACGCCGACGATCGAGAATGAGGCGTTCCGATGCTTCCTATCTCAACCGGAGGACTTCGTCGAGTTCTTCGAGTGGCTCGACCGTCCGGAGCTCGCGCATCTCACCTGGGATGTGCAGAATCACTGGGCCACAGGCGTCTTCCCCTCGCTCGAGGTGTACGAGACGCTGAAGCCGTTGATTCACTACTACCACGTCAAGGGTGGCCAGACCGATGGCGAGTCCGACCGGCTGGCATGGAACGTCGCGCTCGAAGATGCGTCCTGGCCGGTAGCGGAGATCACTCAGGTCGTCGTCGATGACGGCGTTTCGCCGGTGATCTGCCTCAATCCCGCTCAGCACGGCGAGGACAAACCAGGGTACGACTACGAGGGAATCGTGAAGCGAGACATCGACTTCCTTCGCCGAGCAGTGAAAGGGATCGAATGATGGAGTATCAGAGAGAAGCGGAGCGCAGAGTCCGCGTCGGAATCGTCGGTGTCGGCTCGCACTCCTACCGCAACGTGCTGCCCACGCTCACTTACCTGCCGATGGAGCTGGTGGCGATAGCCGATGTCGATCCCGACCTCGGCTCAGCAACGGCACGGCAGTACGGCGTGCAGAATGCATACACCAGCGCCACGGAGATGTACGCGAACGAGCAGCTGGACGCCGTTCTGCTCTGCGTATCTCCGCAGCTGCATCCGAAACTGGCGATCGAGGCGTTCGAAGCGGGCCTGCACGTGTGGATGGAGAAGCCCGTCGCGACACGAGTGTCCGAGGTCGACGACATGATCGCCGCGCGCGGCGACCGCATCGCGGTGGTCGGCTTCAAGAAGGTCTTCATGCCCGCGACGGAAAAGGCCAAGGAACTGCTCGCCCTGGACGCCATGGCGCCGCTGCGAAGCATCGTCGGCGTCTATCCGATGAACATTCCCGCTGGCGGACAGCGGGCGATCGATTCCGGCGAGGCGTCGAAATGGCTCGCCGACGGATGCCATCCGGTCTCGCTGCTGCTCGAGATCGGCGGACCGGCGGAGTCTGTGACCGTCCATCGCGGGATCGATGATTCCGGCGCGCTGATCATCCGCCATGTCAACGGCGCCATCAGCAACCTGCATCTCGCGGAGAAGGCGCCGCCGTTCCAACCGGTCGAACGCTATGTGGTGTTCGGCGGCAACCAGAGCATCGAGATCGAGAACTCGCGCAAGATCACCTATCAGCGCGGAACGAAGCTCAGCTACGCCCGCGGCACCTCATTCACTCTGCCCGGCACGGACTCCGGCGCCGTGGTGTGGGAAGCGCAGGACGGCATGAACACGCTGGAGAACAAGGCGGTGTTCACACAGGGCATGTACGGCGAATTGCAGTACTTCGCCGACTGCGTGCTCTCGAACACCCAGGCGACCCGGGCGAATCTGGAGTTCGCGCGTCAGGTCGTCTCCGTCTACGAAGCCGGACTGCTCTCGAATGACGACGCCGTGCAGATCACAGACCACTAGGAGGGAAGCAACGTGAAGAACACGCTGAAGAAGAAGTCCGAGCATCAGATCGTTTCGACGGAGTGGGGCCGCCTCGAGTGGTATGTCTCCGCCGAGATCGGCAATTCCGAGACCATGACGGTCGGCAAGTGCGTGCTCAACCCCGGCCAGGCCAACGGACGCCATCTGCACCCGAACTGCGATGAGATCCTCCAGGTGCTCAAGGGCAAGATCATCCACAGCTGGAACGACGAGGAGTTCGAGATGAACGAGGGCGACGTGATCGCCATCCCGAGCGGCGTCTTCCACAATGCGCGCAACATCACCGACGACGTCGTGGAGCTGGCCATCTCCTTCTCGAGCGCATACCGCACCACCGAGGACGAGTAATCCTCCCGTTCGGGCCGCGACCGCAGTCGATCGGTTCGCGGCCCAGGCTAGGATGACGAAAGGAATGAAGGCTGGAGACAAGTGGAAGACCTGACTGTCGGCGCGCGCACGGTGAATGAACTCGCCTATGAGCGACTCTCCGGCCTGATCTTCTCCGGAGCGCTCGGGCTGGGTGAGCGACTGGACGAGCGCTTTCTCGCCGAGCGGATGGGTATCAGCCGCACTCCGCTGCGCGAGGCCATCGCGCAGTTGGCCAGCAACGGCATCGTCGAGCGTCGGCCCTATCAGGGCAACTTCGTGCGGACGTTCACGCTGAAGCAGATCCACGATCTGTATGAAGTGCGCAAGGAGCTCGAAGCGCTCGCGGTTCGGCTAGCCGCTCCGCGGCTGCAGGACGAGGGCCTGCGAGAGCTCGCCGAGACCGTGGCACGGTGTCGGCTCGCCCTCGACGAGAACGACACCGAGGCGTTCGAGCAGACCGACCGGGACTTCCACGCCACGATCCTGCGGTACTCCGACAACGAGGCGCTCATAGCCGCTCTGGCCCGGCTGAGTCTGCACATCCAGCTCCTGCGCCATCTCGCGAACCGGGAGCCGAGTCTGCCCGAGCACACGATGCACGAGCGCGAGGCGATTCTCGACGCCTTCACGCGGGGTGAGACTGAGACCGCCATCGCGATCATGCGAGAGCACATCGACGGCGCGCACAGTGCAGCGATCAGCCAGATGGCAGGCGATCCCGCAGTCTCTGCGTGATGGTCTTCCGCACGGGGCTGATCCATCGCCCGTGACGGGTCTGCTTCCTGGTACTCAGCGAAGCGACCCGAGGCGCTCGACGATGAGTGAGCGGATGCCGTCGGCATCCGCACCGATTCCTACCGATACCTGCTTCGGACCCGGCGTCTTCCGATTCACAACTGTGCATCCGCGCGCGGGACCGTTGCCGCATTCCACCTCGATCGAGGCGGGGGCAGTAGGCACGAGGCTGTCGTCGATGAGGGCGGCGATGGCGATGGCGTCATGGATCACGAAGGTGCTGCGCCCGCGAGAGCGAAAGTAGTCGTTGTAGCGCCGGGTGATCTCCGCGGCTACCGCGGCGACCGGGCCTGCGGTGCCAAGTGCGTCGAGCCAGGCTTCGTCGCACGGCACCTCCCGGGTGGAATCGAGGCCGACCATGGTGACGGGCGGAGTGTCGTTGAACACGCGTGCAGCGGCCTCGGGGTCGCACCAGATGTTGAATTCCGCAACGGCGGACGTGTTTCCGCCCGCGATCGCGCCGCCCATGACGACGATCCTGTCGATGCGCTCCGTGAGTTCGGGGTGCGCAGCCAGCAGCAGTGCGACGTTCGTGCACGGGCCGATCGCCGCGATGGTCACGGGTTCGGACGACTCGCGCAGCGTCCGCGCCATCAACTCGACGGCTCGGCCCGGATCCGCGGCGGCATCCGATTCGGGGAGTCGGTCCGAGAGTCCGCCCATGCCGTCAGCGCCGTGAATCTCGGCTGAGGTGCCAGGGGAGGGGTGCACCAGCGGTCGCGCGGAACCGGGCGCGACGGGGACGTCCGTTCTGCCAGCCAGAGCGAGCAGGCGGTGCGCATTCGCGGTCGTGGCTGCGAGTCCCACGTTCCCGTACGTGGTTGTGACGGCTCGCACATCGAACTCGGGGCTGCTCAGTGCGAGCAGGACAGCGAGCATGTCATCGACACCAGGGTCGGTGTCGATGATCAGAGGAGTGGGCATGACGGACCTTTCATCCGCGAGACGCCGGCGGCGCTCGTCGTCTTCATCTTCACACGTTGACAATTTCGAATTCAACGTATTGAATCTAATACACCAACGCATTTCGCGCAGGTCAACGACGATCACAGCGGCTCTCTCGCGGGCCAGATTGGGTACACAGATGCATCGCAAGCAGAAAGCGTTCAGAGGCTGGCCGTTCCGTGCAGTGCTCGCCGGCGCCACCGCGCTGGCCCTCACCCTGACCGCGTGTTCCGGGGGTGAAGTGAAGAATTCGGACGAGGTGGCCACCGGCGGCAACATGGTGACGGTCATCGGCGCCGATCCGGAAACCCTCAACCCCGGGCTCACTACTTCCAACGACACGGCATTCATCGTCGCGCAGGTCTTCGAAGGGCTCGTGAAGATCGATGCTGATGGTCTTCCCCAGCCCGAGCTCGCCGAGGAGTGGAACATCTCCGACGATGGGAAGACCTACACCTTCACCTTGCGAAACGACGTCACCTGGCACGACGGCGAGAGCTTTACGAGCGCGGATGTCAAGTGGTCTTTCGAGACGGGACTGGAGAACAACGCTCGTGCTCAGACCGCGCTCAAGGAGGTCGCCGACATCGAGACGCCGGATGACCGAACTGTGGTCGTCACGCTCACCACTCCTCAGGCCGCATTTCTCACCCAGATGAAAGTCTTCGATACGCCCATCATGCCGAAGCACGTCTTCGAGGGAACCGATCTGGCCACCAACCCGGCCAACCAGGCTCCGATCGGAACCGGCCCCTTCGCGTTCGACTCGTGGGATCACGGCTCCGCCGTCACCCTCAAGAAGTACGACGGCTACTGGCGTGAGGACCAGCCCTATCTCGATGCTGTGACGTTCAGCGTCATGTCGGATGCCGCGCAGCGCACGATCGCACTGCAGACCGGTGAGGCCGACTTCGTCGGCGCGTTCTACCTCGCCCGCGCGGATGTCGCTGCTCTGGAAAAGAACCCGGACATCGTCGTGCGCAAGCAGACCACGATCCCTTCCCTGCACTTCATGCAGATGAATGAAGAGAACGAGGTCCTCGCGAACAAGGAGGTGCGTCAGGCCATCGCCATGGCGATCGACCGTGAGCGCATCGTGGACCAGGCGATGTCGGGGCTGGGTATCCCCGGTAAGGGATCGTTCGGCAATGGCTTCCCGTGGCTGTACAACGAGGACGTCTCGTACGACAAGCTCTATCCGCTGGACCCCGCCAAGGCGAAAACGAAGCTCGAGGACGCCGGTGTGTCAGCGGGTACCACCCTGCGGCTCACCTATGACGCTTCCAAGGTCCAGTTCCAGGCAGCATCCGCGATCATCAAGGACAACCTGAAGCAGATCGGAATCGACGTCGTCCTGGAGCCGATGGAAGCATCCGTCTACAAGGACGCGGTCTACACCAACCGCGACTACGATCTTGCGCTGCAATCGTTCACCTCGAGCGGAGACCCCGCCATCGGCTATCACCGCATCTACGTGTCAACGCCCACGCGTGAGGTCAACAAGAATGCCACGGGTTACTCCAACCCGAAGGTCGATGAGCTGCTGGAGGAGGCGGCATCGGTCGCCGACATCGACACACGCGGCGAGCTGTACAAGCAGGCGCAGGCCATCCTCAACGAGGATGTCCCGACCCTGATCCTCTTCGATGAGCTCCAGGCCGACGCGGTCGGCGCGAATGTCGAGGGCTTCTTCGCCGGCATCAACCCGATGGACCAGTGGGCCGGCGTCCACTTCAAGAAATAGTCAACACCACGTGAAGCGCATGACGCGCTTCCACGAGCACAACCTGAACTGCCTCACGAAGGAGTGGCGATGCGACAAGCCGAGATCGCGTTATTCATAGCGAAGCGGATGCTATCCGCATTGCCGCTCCTTCTGGGGGTGGTGGTGGTCAACTTCCTCCTCATCCAGTTGGCGCCCGGTGATCCCATCACAGTTCTGGTGGGCGACAACCCCGTGTCGGAGGAGTACCTCAACCAGATCCGCGCCGAATTCGGGCTCGACAAGCCGGTCTGGGAGCAGCTCTGGATCTATGTGGTGCAGATTCTGCACGGCAACCTGGGGACTTCGTACTCGCGTCACCAGCCGGTCACCGAGCTGCTGCTGGATCGAGCGGGTAACACGCTCAAGCTCACACTGACCGCGATCCTGCTCGCGACCGTTGTCGGCGGACTGCTCGGTGTCCTCGCCGCACGGTTCCGCGGGCGTCCGATCGACGCGGGAACCCAGACGGTCACTCTCCTCGGCTTCTCTGTTCCCGAGTTCTGGCTCGGGCAGATCCTGATTCTCCTGTTCGCAGTGAACCTGCAATGGCTGCCATCCGGTGGGGCCTACTCGATACGCACCGGAGATGCAGGATTCTTCGCCACTCTGAACTATCTGATACTCCCCGCTGTGGCGCTGTCCTTCAGATACGTCGCACTGATCAGTCGCATGACGCGCGCCAGCCTGCTCGAGGTCTCCAATGCAGACTTCGTCACCGCGGCTCGCGCACGCGGACTCAGCGATGGCGGCATCCTGCGCCGGCATACGCTCAAGAACGCTGCACCTCCTGTGATCACTGTCATCGGCTACAACTTCGGGTTCATCCTCGGTGGCTCCGTCATGATCGAGACGGTGTTCTCCTGGCCCGGGATCGGACGCCTGCTCTACGAGTCCATCGGGAGTCGGGATTACCCCGTGCTCATCGGCATCCTGCTGGTGATCTCCGTGACCGTCGTGATCGCGAACCTGATCACCGACATCGTGCACATGCTGATCGATCCGAGAGTAGGGCAGAAGGCATGACTGACAACAGCTCAGACTCCACACTCGCGCTGGCCACGGTCGAGCGCGAAGGCCTCCGGCCGCCGCGCAATCGGTTCGTCGAGGCCTGGTCCGGACTCTCGCGATCGAAGATCGCCGTGGCATCACTGGTGTTCATCATCCTGGTGCTGCTGATGGGGGCGTTCGCGCCACTCCTGCAGACCAATGACCCTTTCGCGGGTGGCAAGGACGCGCTTCTCCCGCCGCTCTCCGGGGAACATCTGCTCGGCACCGATCACCTCGGCCGCGACATCTGGTCCCAGCTGGTCAATGGGGCGCGTGTCTCGCTCATGGTCGGCTTCAGCGTCGCCGCCGCAGCCACAGTGATCGGCATCATCGTCGGAGCTCTCGCCGGATTCTACGGCGGCTGGATCGACTCGCTGCTCATGCGCATCACGGAGTTCTTCCAAACCCTGCCGCGACTCGTGCTCGCGCTCATCATCGTCGCCCTTTTCGGCAGCAGCGTCACCATGTTGATCGGGGTCATCGCGATCCTGTCCTGGCCGCAGACCGCACGTGTGGTGCGAACAGGATTCATGAGCCTGCGAAGCGTCGCTTTCGTCGATGCTGCGCGAGTCTCGGGAATGCCCAGGACGGCGATCATCTTCCGAGAGATCCTCCCGAACGTCCTCGCATCCGTCGTCGTGATCGCATCCCTTGACGTCGGCGCGGCCATTCTCACGGAGGCATCGCTGAGCTTCTTCGGCCTCGGCGATCCGAACCTCGTCTCCTGGGGAGGCATGCTCCAGCAGGCGCAGCAGTATCTGGCCCAGGCATGGTGGATGGCGGTTTTTCCCGGGGTGGCGATCGCACTGATCGTGCTGGCATTCAACATTCTCGGCGATGGTCTGAACGACGCGCTGAACCCACGCTTGAAGGAGAGAGCATGACTGAGACACTGCTCAGAGTCGAGAACCTGCAGGTGGAGACGCGGGGGCGTCGCCGACCGGTCCGTCTCGTCGATGGAGTCTCGCTCGAAGTCGGCGTCGGAGAGATCGTCGGGCTCGTGGGGGAGTCCGGCTGCGGCAAGTCGATGACCGCCTCATCCATCCTGCAGCTCTTCCCCACAGACTCTGTTCGGCTGGCAGGTGGCGAGATCTCGCTCAAGGACGCCGGAAGACTGGACCAGATGTCGTCCGACCAACTGCGCAAGGTTCGCGGCGTGCGCATCGGCATGGTCTTCCAGGACCCTTCCACCTACCTGGACCCGCTGATGACCATCGGCAAGCAGGTCGCCGAGGGGCTGCGCGGTCACCTGCCCAAGAGTCAGCATCCCGCGCGTGTGCTGGAACTGCTCAAGCAGATGGGTCTGCCCGACCCGCAGCAGATGATGAAGCGGTATCCGCACGAGCTCTCCGGCGGTCAGCGACAGCGTGTGCTGATCGCAGCTGCGCTCGCTCTGGAACCCGACGTGCTCATCGCCGATGAGCCGACGACAGCTCTGGATGTCACCATCCAGGCCGAGATCCTGACGCTGCTGAAGTCGCTGCGCGACCGTTTGGGGCTCGGCATCCTGCTCATCACCCACGACCTCGGAGTCGTGGCAGAGATGTGCGACCGGGTGTATGTGATGTACGCGGGCAGGGTGGCTGAGACTCGCGACGTGGAATCCCTCTTCGCCGAGCCGCGGCATCCCTACACCATCGGGTTGCTGCACGGCACGCTGAGCCCCGACACCCGGCCGGAGGACATGTTCTCCATTCCCGGTTCTGTCCCCGACCCGCGGGCGATGCCTGCTGGCTGCCGGTTCAACACACGCTGTCCGGTTGCACTCGACAAGTGTTTTGCGGATCAACCCCCGCTCATCGACGTGACCGGCGGCGCCTCAGCATGCTGGCGCGCCGAGGAGGACACCATCGGGCAGGCGTGGGATCAGACAGCCAAGGAGGAGAACAATGTCGCATGAGTCGACACCGGAGGGCACGGGTCGGGCACCGCTTCTGAAAGCGATGAACGTGACCACGGTCTTCAAAGTGAGGGGCGGTGTCGGCAAGCGCGCACTGCGTGCGGTCGACAACGTGTCGCTGACGATCGGTGCAAGCGAGACCGTCGCCGTCGTCGGCGAGTCCGGTTCCGGCAAGACCACCTTCGGGCGTGTAGTGCTCGATCTGCTCAAACCCACGTCGGGGCGGGTCGAGTACGACGGCGTCGACGTGGCCGCGATGGACAAGAAGCAGTGGCGCCGTTTTCGTCGTGAGGTGCAGGTCGTCTTCCAGGACACCGGATCCTCGCTCAACCCACGTCGCAGCATCGGCGGATCCCTCGAATTGCCGCTGCGTTACAACCTGGGGATCAGAGGTGAGAAGGCACGCAAGCGCACCGCACAACTCCTCGACATGGTGGGGCTTTCCTCTTCCACATTCGCATCCCGAAGCCCGCTCGAGCTCTCTGGGGGACAGCGTCAGCGCGTGTCGATCGCGCGTGCCATGGCATCCAACCCCCGGCTCATCGTCGCCGACGAAGCCGTCTCGGCTCT
>Ga0160455_100201_pt1 | contig 51898 bp, 41 predicted proteins | sample HID1972I_E6MG_FD_108206 | JGI IMG/M metagenome (GOLD analysis project Ga0160455, IMG submission 108206) | Enriched pill bug-associated microbial communities from UW Madison campus, WI, USA - HID1972I_E6 MG | ecosystem: Host-associated > Arthropoda: Insects > Digestive system > Unclassified ... | reverse complement strand
GCACCAGATCTTCGTAGTTATCGCCGCTGATCGTGGCCGTTACCTCCTGCGTACCCACGTCCGTGCGGCTGTTGCCGGTGTAATTCACGCTTGTTCCGTCCGGCAGGTCGCCTTCTATTTCCAGCGACTTGGCCGTACCGTCGTAAACGAAGCTACCGTCTTCCAGTGTGATGCCCGTAATCGTGGCCCCAGTGATCGTCAGGTCAGCCGTCAGCACCAGATCTTCGTAGTTATCGCCGCTTACCGTGGCCGTTACCTCCTGCGTACCCACGTCCGTGCGGCTGTTGCCGGTGTAGCTGACTGATGTGCCGTCAGGTAGATCGCCTTCTATTTCCAGCGACTTGGCCGCACCGTCGTAAACGAAGCTGCCGTCTTCCAATGTGATGCCCGTAATCGTGGCCCCAGTGATGGTCAGTTCAGCGGTCAGCACCAGATCTTCGTAGTTGTCACCGCTGACCGTGGCCGTTACTTCCTGCCTGCCCACGTCCGTGCGGCTGTTGCCGGTGTAATTCACCGAAGTGCCGGCCGGTAGGTCACCTTCGATTTCCAGGGACTTGGCCGTACCGTCGTAAACGAAGCTGCCGTCTTCCAGCGTGATGCCCGTGATCGTTTCGTTGAACTGAACACTCAATGTATTCGATACATCGTTCCCATTGTTTGCTATATTAACCGCTACGTCCGCAGCTACGGAAAGTTGCACGCTTCCACCTGTGGTAGGTGTAACCAGGAACGTATAAGAAATATTGTCGTTGGTCTGAAAATCGCTCAATGTACCATTGGTAACCGTAACATCATCGAGCGTAAATCCGGTAACTGCTTCGCTGAAAGTCGCCGTAACGGTAAATGGTGCATTCACGGGCAATGCGGCTCCTGTAGACAAGACAACCGAAGGTCTCACCGAGTGTACAAAGACATGGTCTGTCGGTGCGACTCCATTCAACCCTAGTACTGCGTCATTGCCAGCATTATCACGTAGGGTGCCGCCGTTCAGGATGATATCACCGCCAAGGACTACGCCATCCAGGTCCTCATCTTCTGCCTGTACGGTATAGCTGAAGGTAAGCCTATCTGTTCCCGAGCCGTCGGTATAGATTGCCTGAACGATGGCTGTGCCGATGGTCACTTCCAGATAAGGCGTGCCGCCAGCGTCGTTCACCGTCACGTCCTCACTCATATGCACCGTAAATGCCAGCACATCTGCTTCCCGGTAATAGCCATCGGCCGGCACGGCTACCGAATTGACCACCGGCGCTATCCCGTCGATCACAATGTCGTGCTGCCCGGCGATCGAGTTGGCGCCACCGACAACCGGAAGCGTCAATATCGCATCGTCACCGGATGCGTTCTGTATCCTCGCACCATTAAGCACTAACGCAGCAGTCGATTGATAATCCAGATCAGCGCTTTCATCGCCTGCCTGCACGGTATACACGAAATGTAAGGTAGAGGTACCCGCTCCGGATGACAAGTACGTAGCCAGGCGGTCGATATCGCCCGTCTCCAAGCGCAACGTCGGCGATCCGGTTGGGGTATTGACGAGGACACCTTGGTCAAATTCAATCGTGATGTTGATGGCGTCCCCGACTTTGTAAACCCCGTTCGGAGTGGTGGCATTCACACTGATAATCTCTGGATTAATTGGGTTCACCGTGATCGGGATGGTGTCGTCGTCAGTTTGGGGACCGCCCGAACCGGAATTCCCAACGTCATTTGTTATGATCTGCAGACTGGCCGTGCCATTGTAGCCAGCTGTGGGGATGAACGTCAACCCCTCAAGCGCCGCATTGATGTCGGTAATCGTTCCTTCGAAGGTCATCGTGCCGTCACCTGCTCCACTGCCGCCGGTGAACGTCAGCCCCGTCGTGCTTCCCAAGGTTATCAGGCCGTTCGTTCCTGTCAGCGTCACCTGCATGCTGCCACCCCCGGCATCAACGTCGGAAACAGACACTGCGTTGCCATTGGCCGTACTGAATACCAATGACTCGTCTTGGTCGACCTCCTGGTCGGTCGGCACGGTATTCACCGGTGCATCGTTTATAGCGGTTACCACCAGCGTTACCGTCGTCGTGGCTGTCTCTGAATCGCCCGTACCCGAATTGCCCGGGTCGGTGCCTGTATTGCCGCCGTCGTCGATATCGATGGTAAGCGTTACGTCAGCGGTGGCATTGAGCGCCGTCGTGAAGGTGAGGTTGCTCGCCGCAATAAACGCGCTGATATCGGCAATCGCCCCAACCAATGTCAGCGCGCCGGTTTCCGAACCACCGACGGTTACCCCACTGCGCGATGTTGCGGAAAGCATACCGTTAGCTACAGAAAACGTAACCGTAACATCGGCACTGCCCGCATCCACATCACTGAAGCTGATACCTGTAAGCGGGGTTTGCACATCCTCATCCGCTGAGATGGTTGCAGGTGCCGTAATTGTAGGAGCGTCATTGATCGCTTCGATGGTGAAATAAACCCATGCTGTATCACAGCGGGAAGGCGATCCATTGTCACACACCTGGTATCTCAGGCTGTCCAAATCGGCATAATCAAAGTTGGGTGTATAGGTGAAACTACCGTCTGCATTCAATACCACCGTCCCGTTTACGGGCGCAGTGACCAGCGATGCTGTCAATCCGTCTCCTTCCGCATCCGAGTCGTTGGTCAACACATTGCCTGTTGCGGGCGTATCCTCCGTTACTGCTACCTCATCATCCACCGCACTGGGGGCGGTATTCACCGCTACCACGTTGATGTCTTTTGTTACCGGAGCGCTGTCATCCGTTCCATCATTGACGACGAAACTTACCGTGCGGCTGGCCGTATTCGGGTCTTGTGAGTGGTTGCTGTAGGTTACAGTCCGTAGTGCCGCCTCCCATTCTAACAATGTAGCTGTGCCACTTGACGAAGTGAGGGTCAGCACACCTGTACCAGCGTCATAGCTACCGTCGATATCGCCTGTACTCCCACTGCCTACAAAGGCAAGTACATCCTCGCCACTTTGGAAATTACCCATAATAACCACCGTCGCCGAAGCCAGTGTTGTATTGTCTGGATCCTCAACTGTCAAGCCTTCGTCAATCGCTACCGGTATGGGATCGCCGTCGGTCGGCTCCGTAAAGGTCGTTGCTCCTCCACTGGTGGTGATGACCGTCGGGCTATTGACCGTCTTGGTTACATTATCCGTTGCAGGATTACCCTCATTGCCCAACACGTCTGTGAGGGTAACACTCAGCGTAAGTGTACCATTGGGCAAACCAGACACATCGATGCCGGAAACCTGTTGATTGGCGGAGGCAACTGCTCCATTGCCCGTCACCGATGTCCCGCCACCACTGCTGGTAATCGTGTAATCAAAATCGGCACCCACTTCCGCTGCGTTCAACGTAAAACTTAAGGCTGTATGGTTGGCTACTGTAATGGTCGCCTGATCGATGGACACCCCATAACCTGCGGGCGCCTCGGTATCTATCGCGATGGTTGCCTGCGTCGCTGCAGTATTGTCATTGCCCGCCGCGTCGGTAAAGGTACTGGCATTGACATCGATCGTTGCCGTGAGTGTGGCATTCGCGCTGGGCGTGAAGGTCGCAGTATAGCTGGTGCCACTGCCTGCAAAGCCAGAAAGCGTGCCGCCTGTGAAGGCGACGTCATCCTCACCGAAATTCGAGCTGGCTTCACTAAGTGTAAAAGTCAGGGTAGCCGTTTCACCGGTCTTCAGGCTGGCCTTATCACTGCTGATGGTGACCGTGGGTCCAAGGTCATCCACAACCGTAATGGTAAACTCTTCTTGGTACGTACCCCCGTTGTTATCTTCAGTCTGGATGCGAACGCTGTAGGTACCGGCAGCGAGACTAGCAGCGTTATCGGCTTGCAAAGTGGAGCCACTGATTTTGAAACTTGCATTGTCTGTATCACCCGAGCCTGGCACTAAGGTGTACGTAAACGTATCGCCCGTGTCGGGATCGGTGGAGGTGAGCGTACCTACAGTTGCGTTGACGCCGGCACTTTGGTTTACGGAGGTGTTGCTGATGGCAATACCTGTTGGCGGGTTGTTTGGTAGGGCTATATCAACTATTGGCGGCGAAGCCGAGGTAATTGGATTTGTAAGGTCGTCCGCATCGCTGCCACTCCAATTATCCAGGTCAGTGAAACGCGCTAACCATGTATCCCGATCGGCCGGCGTGGTTGGTCCGGTGTACTGAACATTGTCTTTTTGATTCGTGCCACCCGGCAGACCTATGGCATTGGTTCCATTGATAAGGCCATTCTGGCTGCCGGTGCCGTTGGGTAGCTGTGAATCTCTTAAAGCGGCGCCTATCGAAGTATTCCAGTTCGCAGCATCCACTGTACCACCGGAATTATTCATCCCAAAAATGAAAAAAGGATTGGTATCTGCACCTTGGTAAATGAGAATCTGTTCGCCAGTGCCAATAATCGCATCGGCTGAGAGATAACCCGTAATCGTTATATCACCAGTGAAATCGGTTAAGGTTGTCAAATTGGTCAACTCGGTGTCATCATCGGAACCGCCCAGAAACAGTTCCAATACGGTTCCGGCAGGTATCGCACTGGATAATGTCCAGGTAACAATACCATCACCGGTATTCGTTGGATTTAAAATGGTAAACGCATTGGTCGAATTATCCCACCCTCTATCTGTGATGTTAATGACCGTACCGGCTGGAATATCCACCAAGGTGACCAAATGCACTTCATCCGTAGGCCCATTCAATCCGATGACCGCCAAATCGCCCACGTTGAGCGTTTGGGCCTTTATGCCGGTAAAACATAGCAGTAAAGAAACTGAAAAAAGAACGGCTAGTTTTTTCAGAAGTTGTAGCTGTCTATTCATAACAACGCGTATAAAAGGGTGATTGGGCATATCATTACGGGCTTAACGGTTCTGTTAGACCATTACACCTACAACGAACGGGTCATCTTTCGGAAAATATTCCTTGATATCCATCCATTGACCAAGTTAACTGTATTCGTATATTACCTTAGTTTCTAGCAGGAAACACCCCATACATGCAGATGACGTAATACATGACCAAAGATGGCTGCATATTGGGGTGCGGCATAGTGGAACCGGCCGGGCCCACGGTTACCGAAGGCGGCGGCACCACCACATCCGTAATCGTTATTGCGCCTGCATTCATGGCAACGGGCGTACCCGAGGCTGCATACGGTGTAACACCCGCGCCGGTATCCTCAGCAATGAAGTTTCCCCCCGGGTTGTCCTGCCCACCGGAGTCGTTAACACCGTACAATGTCGCCGTTGCGGTAACATCACCTACGTGACCGGTTGCCCCATGGTTATGTACGGGCATTTGCGGTGTAATCAGCGTTACATTCTCCATGCCGGTACGTTCACCGATGGCATAATTGCTGAGGCCTGCCCCTTGTCCAATACCCAGCACGGTTCTCCCCCTAAGGTCAGGAAGTGCAAATGTGGTTTTTCCATCACCTCCATACTGGGTACCCAGTATGGAAAAAAGGGCCGTATTGCTATTGATCGGCAGTAATTGCCCTTCGCAGGAAGCCCAGTTTTTGGGTGCAAAATTAGCCGCGAAAACGCGGATTTCTCCTATTGTTCCTTCCATAATTCTTGACTTATTAAGATCATCAAATTAGTTTCTTGATGGGAATATACCCTCCAAACATATTATATAATTCACCGCGAGGCTGGGCTGAACATTTTCATGTGACATGCTTCCGCCGCTCGGCGAAAGGGTCACTGTCGGGGGGGAAACATGGAGGTTTGCCGCAACGGAACCTGCATGCATCGCAACGGGGGTACCCGCCGTAGCATACAAAGCCGCTCCGGCTCCGTCATCCTGTCCCAGGTAATTTCCGCCTGGCGTTGATTGCCCACCGGCATTGTTTATCCCATTGAGTGTAGCCTTTGCCGAGCCAGGATGTGATGCTTGCTGCACCGTAGCAGCATGTGAATGCGCCGGCATTTGGTCGCTGGTCAATGTTACCGTTTCCTCGCCCACCTGGCTTCCCAACGTATAATCCGGCAGCCCGGGGCCTTGGCCGGTTCCAATAGGAATACGGCCTCTCAAATCAGGTAAATTGAACGTAGTAGTACCATCTCCGCCGTAAAGGGTGCCTATGATAGCAAATAACACATCGTTGGATGCGATGGATAGCGGTTGGCCCTGGCAAGATGCCCAACCGCGGGGGACGAAATTCCCGGCAAAAATCCGGATTTCTCCAATAGTTCCTTCCATAATAATTATGTGCTTGTGGTTAATGATTAGTTTCGTGACGGGAATATGCCCGCTATGCAAATAATGTAATTTAAGGCCAGGGACGGTTGCATATTTGAATGCGGTTGATTTCCACCGGTCTCTCCTATCGACACCGTAATCCCTGCCTGCACATCGGTAATCGTTACAGAGCCCGCATTCATCGCAACAGGTGTTCCGGATGACGCATACGATGTAGCACCGCCTCCATTATCTTCCGCCAGGTAGTTGCCGCCTGGCATAGCACTACCACCACCCGCGTTCACCCCATACAGGGTAGCCGAACCGCTTGCGGCGACTGCCGTAACCTGTGCCGTATGCACATGTGCCGGAAGCTGAATTATTGTCAACGTTTCTGCGGGCGCGCCGACAGTTTGCCCTATGCTACGCTGGCTTAGGCCAGGTCCAGTCCCTTGACCAATCACCGTTCGCCCACGTAGATCGGGCAAACTAAACGTAGTCACCCCATTTCCGCCATACGTTGTACCCAGCAATGCAAAGAGGGCCTGATTGCTCGCTAGGGGCAATGTTTGTCCTGCACAAAAGGCCCAATTTCTTGGGGCAAAGTCGCCTGAGAACAAGCGGATTTCCGCCATTGTACCATCCATAATTCAATTGTTTTTTTATGTAAACATTTAATTAGTTGTAAATCGCTCACCTGGTTTTACACCCATGCTGAAAAGCTTACTTCCAGAGAGGTAACCTTCGGGGAGATGCACCACATTCACCCGAAGGAACTTCTTATCACTGCAAGCCACAATCAAACCATATATTGCATCCGCGTACACGATGGTACCCGGGATGGGGGCGCGCGCTACGTTTGTCCCATTCATGTCTGCCGGGGCCACTTCCAGCAACCTGATTTCATTACCTCTTAACCAGGTAGATGCGCCGCCGTATTTTGGGTTAGCCGCATTGATCAACCACTCGATTTCTTCGGCAGATAGTTTCTCCCAATTGATGGATAAATCGGCTATTCCGGGCTTCTTTACAAAGCGGGATGTTATGCTTTGCTGGCCTTTTTCAATCAGTTCGCCTAACATCATTTGTTCGGTAAATGGCCTTATCATATTAGCGGCCATGAATCCCATGCGTTGGCAATGCATGCCGTAGGTCTCTCCCGGAATCATGGGGTACTTCTTCTGCCAAACGACCGGCCCTTGATCAATCTTCGGTGTCATTCGATGTACGGCAAGCGTGCTTTGTTGCTCTCTATTCCGAAGTTGCCAAAACACCGGGTCGGCCCCCCGGTAAACGGGCAGGTCACCGAAATGAAAATTAAAAAAACCATTGGACGGTGTATCAAGGGTAGCGGCGGGGATTTTCCATGGAAATCCAAACACGAATACCGCAGCGGCCTCCACCTCGTCTATCCAATCTTCCAACGTTCGTTGTCGCTTATCAGACGGAATAAATGTGATGTCTTTTTCCTTCAAACCCATTTGTAATAAGGGTCCGAGTAAATAGTCTTTACTCTTTTCGGGTATTCCAACACCGGCCAACCACCCCTTCTCTTTCAATTGATGGAGCGCTGGTATGGCTAACGTGTCTGTATTGCAAAGCACAGCGATGTTCATGGCTTATACGCCTAGATATGGGTTCCCCCAACCGGAGGTAGGCCCTTTAATACTTTTCAAGAGTTCAATATCAGTGATCTCCACGGTCTTTAGCGGCGTTTGCACCGTCATTTCAATCGTATTTCCGTCTCCATGGTGTGTGTTTTTCACCAGATATACGTAATTGGCCTTTCCCGGCCACGACGAATCAATCTGCAATGCTCCCCTTATCGAATGAGCTGTAATCTTGCTGATTGCCTCCTTTAAGTCCGAGTTGCCTTTTTTTGCAAGTGCCTCGGCCAGTATCACGCCCGTTGCCGAACCCAGCTCGTCAAACGGGCTGTTCGTATTTAACGCTTTGACGACAGGCTGAACAGCTGGTATATCCAAAGTGGTCGTGACGGCGGTATATATTTCCAACTCTTGTTGTTGCGCGTCAAAAGACTGTAACAGAAATGGCAATGCCAGCAGCGGTATTTTCTGATGATATCCCGAGCGGACATATTCCTCCAAAAAACCACTGGCTTCTCCTCCGCAAAACGCACTGAAAATGAAATCCGGCTCGAACGCCGCAATGTCTCTAAATACATCTTTGGGATTTGCGGTCTTATTATGATGCCCCAGTTGAGCAATTGAAAAGGACATGACCGACCGTGGATCCGCGGCTTCCATACCTAATTTGAGCATATTGGAGAAGGCATACCCCGCATCGTAAATGCTGGCGACAAACATGCCCCGTTTACCAAATGTATTGACTGCCCAATGCCCCAAAGACCATACCTGCTGCCAAGTGTGTGTAGAGTTTATAAAAACAAACGGGTTGAACAAATTGGGATTCGGCACGTGTTCCCCGATATTATTGATTAAAAATGGTACCCGGTTCTTTTCAAATTTTTCAGCCACCTCCATACCCACTTGATTCGATAAAATCCCTGTCACCACATCGACTTGATGATAGCCAATTAATTTATTGATCGCTTCTTCTACGGCCGACCTACTACCTTGCCCGATAAACTCGGGAATGAACTCGATCGTGCAATTCTTTTCTGCCAGCTGTTCGGTTAATGTACGCTTCAGCCCACGTTCAAACGCTTTTCCCATGGACAAGATGGTGGAAGAGGGTAGCATTATGCCGATACTAATATGATTCATATTATGATATTTATTCACATCACATCTCCATCAATAGCCACTATAAGCCATTTACCATATGACATTTAATCCCCACGAAATAATCCGGCATACGGTTATCTCGCAGTCATGCCTATGATAGGCTCCTTTTTACGCAAAGACCAGAAATTCAATAAAGTATTTGTCATTGGTAGATGAATATATTTCATTGGTAGAATTTCTAAGATTAGGCTTAGCCGGGTAAGGCAATAAGCGAAATCTTTAAATTTTATGCTGCTAATTTATGAAAAAAAAATTCTTCTTATTAAAGAACTGTTTTAATTTATGTTAAAGAATTATTTTTTATTTGTTGTTAAAACACGCAACTACCTTAAAAAAATCGTATTTTATTTTTCCCCAAAAAACCGTTAATTTGCTTTACATCTACTTCATTAGCCTGATTATCGATGATATCTTTTGCCCGAATACCGCTTTTAAGTTCAACTACCCTGGCAACGGAGGTAGCCCGATACAACGAAGCGTGGCAACTGCATTTTAATACTGCTCACTACCAAGGGGAATGGACCGTATTGCCGTTACGGACGCCGGGCGGCCGGAACAGCGCAATTCCCGATCTGATAGACGAGGCAGGTTATGCCGACACGGTACACATGCAGCACTTTCCTTCTGTTCGGGAGTTGATCCGATCCTTAAGATGCCCGGTACAATCGGTACGCTTTCTGAATCTAAAAGCTGGTGCAACCATCAAGCCGCACCGCGACCATGAATTAGCATTTGAAAAGGGAGAGGCACGTCTGCATTTTCCGGTGGTGACCAATCCGCACGTGGAGTTTTATATCGAAGATACCCGAGTGGATATGCAACCTGGAGAATGTTGGTACATCAATGCCAACCTACTGCACCGGGTAAGCAACAAGGGCATCACAGACCGCATCCACCTCGTGGTCGATTGCCTGGTAAATGATTGGTTACGCGATCTCTTTAACCGTGCTGATAAACAAATGAAGGAGGAGGTAGTCGATGTCGAGAAGCAAAAGCAGATCATTGCAGCACTCAGGCGACAGGATACACCAACTGCCACACAACTCGCCAACCGATTGGAGCAGGAGCTATGAATAAACTGATCGTTAAAATCACCGATTTCCTGACCGCGATCGGCCTGTACGTGCGGTTTGGTGCGCTGATTATCGACGTTGATCGGCTGATCCATCCCGGCGACATCCTCCATGAGGCCAGACACCCGGCCTGCATGCCGCCCGATATCCGGAAAACAATGGATGACAATCTCGCTCCGGGTGATCTTCACAATGGGGGCGAGATGATGGCCATCGCATGGTCGTATGCAGCATGCCTCCACCTGGAAATCGATCCGGCCGTGATCTTTCATCCAGAAGGATATAACGGCGATGGTCAGACCATTTTGGATCATTTTTCAAACGGCAATTATTTCGGGGTGCCTTTATTACAATGGTGCGGCATCACCGATGCTTTTCCGGCAATGCGCTCCTGGACGTGCATTTCCAGACCCGCTTAACTCCATTTATTCGCACGATGTCGCCGATTCGAAATTGGTATCCCTCCCACCTCCGCACTCATGAACAGAATCTTTGGTGTGAATGGATTCACTTGGAAGACATCCCATTCACCGATCCGTTTTTTGACGGGACATTGGCCAAAGCCCGAAGCAAATTGATCAATTCCAGCCATTTCCGACCAGCAAGCTCCGTTGACATGCTAGCTGATTGGAGTGACGCGCTACCCCACATTCCGCCCACGGCTTTCATCTTCCATGTATCCCGCTGCGGCTCCACGTTATTGTCACAGCTGCTGGGATTACATCCGCTGTGCATCAGTCTGGCTGAAGTTCCACTTTTCGACGATATCATACGGCTGCCTTACAAGGAAGAAGCCCCACCTGACTTTTCCGTTGCCGAAACGCTGGCAGCTGCCTTACGCTTCTATGGGCAGCTACGGATGGGCAATGAACGGCACCTCATCGTTAAACTGGATAGCTGGCACATTTTCTTTTGGCGGCAACTTCGTGCGTTATATCCTGAGGTTCCGTTTATACTTTTATACCGGCGACCTGATGAGGTAGTCCGATCGCATCGGAAGCTCAGGGGCATGCACGCGGTACCGGGGGTGGTTGAACCGGCAATTTTCGGAATTGGTCCCGAAGAGACCCTCCCGGCAGATTTGGACGGGTACTTAGCACGGGTGCTGGAGCGATATTTCACCGTGTATCTAGACGTCGCATCGGAAGATAACCTCGCCGTGCCCCTCAATTACGCCGACGGGCCGATGGCTTTATTACATAAAGTCGCTTCGAACTGCGGAGTACCACTTGATGATGCCTATCTGGTAAATGTTGCTAAGCGATCGGCATTCCATTCCAAACATCCTACGAAGGTATTTTCGGAAGAAAGAGAACGCCTAGATCTCACCCCTTCCCTGGCTGCGGCTTTCCTGCAGTATGACCGGCTGGAACAAGTACGATTGCAAACAAAAAAGGAGGCTAGTGTTCCCGGCCTCCCTTTATAAATGATTTTGATAATGCGTTATTTCGCGAATTTGAAGCTTTTGCCCAGGAACCGCGCACTGCTACCCAATTCCTCTTCGATGCGAAGCAATTGGTTGTATTTTGCAATCCGGTCAGAGCGCGATGCCGAACCGGTTTTAATCTGGCCACAGTTAAGTGCCACGGCCAGGTCGGCAATGGTATAATCTTCTGTTTCGCCGCTCCGGTGGCTCATTACCGAAGTGTAACCATTGGTTTGCGCTAAAGATACTGCATTAATTGTTTCGGTAAGCGAACCAATTTGGTTTACTTTTACGAGAATAGAGTTCGCGGTATGTGTATCAATGCCTTGTTGCAGTCTTTTGGTATTGGTCACAAACAAATCGTCACCTACCAATTGTACCGTTGCGCCAATTTTGTCGGTCAGTACCTTCCACCCTGCCCAATCGTCTTCGGCCATGCCGTCTTCGATCGAGATGATGGGATATTTGCTGGACAACTCAGCAAGGTAAGCTGCCTGCTCTTCGCTGGTACGCACAGCCCCCTTGTCGCCTTCGAATTTCGTATAATCGTATTTGCCGTCCTTGTAGAACTCGGATGAAGCACAATCCAGCGCCAGATAAATATCGCTACCGGGTTTGTATCCCGCCTTTTCGATGGCCTTCAAAATCGTTTCCACGGCATCTTCCGTACCATCAAATGCAGGTGCAAATCCACCCTCATCACCGACAGCAGTGGATAACCCCCGGTCATGCAGAATCTTTTTAAGATTATGGAATACCTCCGCTCCCCAGCGTAGGGCTTCAGAAAACGAGGACGCTCCCACCGGCATGATCATAAACTCCTGAAATGCGATAGGCGCATCGGAGTGCGATCCACCGTTGATGATGTTCATCATCGGAATCGGCAGTGTATTGGCATTCACACCACCTATATAACGGTATACAGGCTGACGGCTTTCCTGGGCAGCGGCTTTGGCTACCGCCAATGAAACCCCCAAAATAGCATTAGCACCCAAGTTACCCTTATTTTCGGTACCATCCAGATCGATCATCACTTTATCGATGGCGTTCTGTTCGAAAACATCGATGCCCTGCAGGGCCTCCGCGATCTTGGTATTTACATTTTCCACCGCTTTCAATACCCCCTTACCAAGGTACTTTGTTTTATCCCCGTCCCGCAACTCTACAGCTTCGTGTACACCCGTGGAAGCACCCGATGGAACGGCCGCACGGCCCACAAATCCATTTTCAGTAGTTACATCTACCTCGATGGTAGGATTACCGCGCGAATCTAGTATTTGCCGCGCATGTACGTCGATGATCAAGCTCATGTATTTTTTCTATTTAAAGTTTGCAAAAAGAATTGTATAGTTAGTGTAATTGCTACACCCTTAATTCCGCTGGCCAAATTTACTGAAAAACTTTCAACGTTCCAAGCTCAGCTCCCCTTCTTCCATTAGCTGCACAAAATCGTCAAACAAATAGCGTGAATCATGCGGACCCGGTGATGACTCGGGGTGGTATTGTACCGAAAAGGCATTTTTTCCTTTCACACGGATGCCTTCGATCGACTGATCGTTCAGGTTCACATGGGTGATCTCTACTTTATCCGACTGCTTGATGTCTTCAGCTACGACTCCGAAACCGTGGTTTTGGCTAGTGATTTCACACCGGTCAGCGATGATATTTTTAACTGGGTGGTTGATGCCACGGTGACCGTTGAACATCTTGCTTGTACGTATCCCATTAGCCAACGCCAATAATTGATGTCCTAAGCAAATCCCAAAGAGGGGTTTGTCTGCCGCAAGGATATCCTTCACTGTCTGTACGGCATAATCCATGGCAGCCGGGTCGCCCGGGCCGTTAGAAACGAAATAGCCATCGGCACCCCAAGCGTCCATTTCTGCAAATGGGGTCTTCGCTGGAAACACCTTGGCATATACTTTCCGTGCGTCGAAATTACGCAGGATGTTTCTCTTGATTCCCAGATCCAGTACAGCTACGCGAAGCGGCGCATCCTCACTGCCGTAATAATACGGTGTTTCGGTAGTCACTACTGACGACAATTCCAATCCCGCCATCGAAGGTACCTTGGCCAGCTTCTCTTTCAATGTGCCTACATCCAGTATTTCCGAAGAAATGATGGCATTCATTGCTCCTTTATCGCGAATGTGGCGCACCAACGATCGGGTATCGATATCGGAAATGCCTACCAATTTACCATCTTCGAAATAGGTCTGGATAGACGAATCGGCCATTTTACGGCTGTAACTGACACTGTAATTTTTGCAGACCAGTCCCGCAATCTGAATCTTGTTTGACTCAGACTCCTCCCCTGCTATGCCGTAGTTGCCAATATGGGCATTTGTGGTGACCATAATCTGCCCGTAGTAAGACGGATCGGTAAAAATCTCTTGGTAACCTGTAGTCCCTGTATTGAAACAGATCTCGCCCGTCGTGGTTCCAATCTTTCCCGCAGCCTTGCCCTGGTAGACGGTTCCGTCTTCCAATAACAAAATCGCCGGAAGTTTGCTGTAGTTAGTCATTCGTTATCCTGTTGTTGATGGTTTGCTATGTTGATAAGATCTGTACCTGCATTCATAAAAAAAGCCCTCAACGGGCCTGAAACGGTTAGAAATGCAAAATATGTCGGAAACATTTCCGGGCTTGGGGCATTTTGTCATGAAGCAATGTACTCCAAATTTCACGAGGGACAAAGGTAAGGGATTTCCATGGTTTTTTAAAAATTTTTTACACGGAATTTGAATCGGGTATTTGTCAGCTACCAAATTGCTCCGAGGCCGGATCTCGAAGTATTTTCGTCAGCGCAATGCCTACTGCATTCACCTGCCTGCAACAGTACTTCATGAAGCGCGATGACCGAGCGGAGATAGTCAGATGATGCACCCCTGCGCCCCGAGATGGCGCACACAACTGAAGGGAATATGAATAAAATGAACGGAGTTAAGGCTTGAACGATACACTACTTTTGTGAGACAGATACTTATACATTTACTTTAATTGAAAAACACCGTTAGCCAAGACCGTAATTAGCACCGATCCCGTTTTTTGCTGCACACACCTATGAATTGATATGTACGCTCCTGTCCTATCCACATGTTTTCGTTTGCTCCGATTTTTTTGGGTGGTAGCGCTGCTGTTGGGGGTAGTGAAGGAGGTATGGGGACAGGATAAGAAAAGAACATATGCAAATTTTCAAGGAACCTATGAAACGGGAATTAACTTAGGATTAGTACTTTTGACAGGCAATGTATCTGACGATGGAAATGCGATAGATGGAAATGTAACAACTTTTTCCTCTCTTAGTGTTCCTGTCGGAATAGCTGGGGCACTATCAGCAACTCAATATCTTGAATTCACAACAAACGGCAGCCACACAAGCGCTCGAACAATAACCGGAAATGTGCCGGTTACCGTAAAAATTCAATTTCCCCGTGAAGTACTGGGACTCTTAAGCGGTATAGAAATCGGCTCGTTCAATAACCTGGTTCCTGTTAATGCCGGACTAACTAATAGAGCAGGTTATAATACCAACAATCGGACGATCGCATATTCCGGGTCTTCTTTACTGAACCTCCTTAACGGTACAGGTACATTCGAAATCACATTTACTCCTGGACAGAACTATCAGGGTGTATATGTCCGTTTAAGTGGAAATGGATTAAGTATAGCGCTTTCCAGCGCGGTTTACCACGCTTACATTTACGAAAATCACACATATACCGATTGTGAAGAAGAAAACAATCCGATGGACGTCCTATATGGCACACGATCGGTGGCAATTGGCGCATTAACATCACTTGGAGGCGTTACCAACCCCTACAACGCTATCAATTCAGATCTGACCAAGTATGCAACAATGAATGTCGGTGTGGGGGCTTTGAATACCATCTATTTAAACACCATTTTCCCCACCCCTTCCGAACCGGGGCAAATGGTTCGAATTGTCGTTGAAGACCCAGGTGCCATACTAGACCTCAGTGTCCTCTCTTCGTTTTCGATTCAACCATACAATCGGGAAACAGCGGTGGGTAGTGCTTTGGTAGCCAACAGTGGCGTAGTCAGCGCTCGACTGCTGCCGGGTACCCAAAAGTATGAACTGACATTCAGCGTCGAAAATCCTTTCGATCGTGTTGAATTACGGCTTGACAACACAGTAACGGCGCTGACGTCTTTAAATATTTACGAAGTTAGTCGTTTACCACGTGTAACATTGATCACAGACCCCAGCGAATTGGCGTCGATGCTGACGAATTGTGGTTCAGTCGATTTAATGAATGCAATTGCCAATTACCAACCGGATTACTATGATTACCAATTTTATAACACGCCATCCGGTGGTACTCCTCTACCATCGTCAGTCGTAATCGCAAGTGGAAGTTATTATATTGAGGCTAGTGAACAAGTCACCGGATGCATTTCTCCGCGTGTGGCAATAACAGCTACCGTGTTACCCAGACCAACAATTACAATCCCGGGATCGATAACCGTATGCCAAGAAGATTCTCAGATAAATCTGATTTACAGCGCCACCACAGGATCCCCCGGTACATATAGCATTGACTGGAACACCAACGCAGAATCTAATGGATTTATCGATGTTGAAAATTCAACGCACAATTTCTCACCATCGGGCGGAGCTATCGTAATCACTAAGCCTTCGGAAGTCGCACCAGCCAGCTACTCATTTGTTTTAACCATACAAAACGCCGATGGTTGCACCAGCGAAGGCCTAAATCTAACGATAGAGATACAACCAAAACCGCCACCACCATTAATAAACATTAACCCACATTCACAATATTAAATTAAAAACACGAAATCAAAATTTACACGTATGAAAACGACAATTAAACAAGCTATCGCCGCTGGAAGTATGTTACTTGTGCTAAATGCACTGGAAACAAAGGCTCAAGTTTTACCGACAACCGCCAACGTTAATTTATTTTGTACAGGCTCAGATCTTGAGCTCGACGCCCCACCTCCGAACACGGAATGGATTGTTCGTTACAGCTCAACCGAAACAACAACGCCAACAACGACTTTGGTTTTAACGGATAACACCATTCCAGCTGCAGATCTGGAAACTGGATATTATTATATATCTACTGTGGGAAATACAGCTAATCCAGAAATATGCGAATCGGAGATGACCTCCGTTCCTGTGTATGTTTTCGCCCCGCTAACCGTCGCTTTTGACGCGGAAGACTACTGTATTGAGGATGCCGGTAATCAAGTATTTACAGCTGACCTAAGCACCACAGATAATTATGATACGTTTGCTTATCAGTGGTATACAGTCAGTGAGGGCGTAGAAACCCCAATAGTGGGGGCGACATCTGAGACTTATACCCCAGATCCTGACATAGCTCCGAATACCACAACTACCTATCGACTGAAAGCGGGATATTCCGTCGCTAGTTTAAGCTACTGTTCATCTTTCGAAGACAATGATGTGGAAGTGTTACCGAAACCAAGCACACCAACGATCACAATTGGCGGGGGTGCAACTGGCGAAACATTATAATTTATTTCAATGTTTATCTTGTACGCCATAGAAGGAATATGGCGTACAAGATTGACGAAGTCAATCATGTTGCAAAGGCGGTCCCTATTGATGTTTTGGATGTGTCTCCTAACCATACAGGTGATGGCGCAGACGCAAACTACTCATTTTGCTCAAGGTAGCTCAGTTATACTTACCGCTAACTCCGAAGACGCGCTATCCTACCTCTGGTTCCGCGACGGTGAACCAATAAATGGCTTTCACGATCAGCGGATTACGGTGACCGAGGCCGGAACCTACACCGTAATGGCGCTGGGAAACGAATGCAATTCCGACCTTTCAGATCCCGTCGAAGTTATTATGGATTCCGATCCCGGTGAAGGTAACGCTACCGTTGATATGCGTATCAGAAACCAACCAGATCGCCCCACTGTGCTCATCGGCGGACTGTTCACATATCAACTTTTCATCCTGAACAACGGTACACATGTGGCAGAAGGGGTCGTAATCACTGCCATCATTCCCCAAAATGTTTCCTACGAAGGCGTATTCGGCGAACACGCAGGAGAAGTAACCTATAATCCGGCTTCACGCGAACTGGTTTGGCTACCCGGCGACATGGCTCCCGATTATTCGGAGACGCTTACAATCAGTATCCGAGCTGAGAATGAAGGCACAGCTTCACAACTCGCTTCCGTAACTACCCGACTAACCGACAGTAACCCTGACGATAATCAATCAATAGCTTCCGTAGAAGTGATCGCCATGAAAATTCCGAATATGTTTACGCCCAATGGTGACGGCCTCAACGACTATTTCCAAATCCGTGGACTGGAATTATTTCCCCAAAGCCGGATTGTCATTTTCAACCGGTGGGGCAACGAAGTATACAAAGCTAGCCCCTATAAGGGCGACTGGAACGGCAACAACCTTAGCGAGGGCACGTACTACTATGTATTTGAGGTCCGACTCCAAAATGGCCAATGGCAGACGTTCAAGGGATACATTACGCTAATCCGGAATGTTGGTGAGTAATACTGCCTTTCCCGTTAATAGTGCCTTGACGAAAGCTAGCCAGCTGGAGCTACCGGATGAACATGGGTTTAAAAAGGAGTTCCGGGAATTGGTTCGAAAAGCAAAATCCTTCGAATCAACATCACTCCGTGTAAAAATCAATGAGCGATGCCGCGTATACCGTATGCCAGCCATCCACAATGTCATCGTAATCTTCATCGGGAATCTGGCTTTGCCTCACTTCCATGGAAGTGCCTTGCTTATGCGGATGTAATTTGATGGTCACGATGGAAGGTTCTTGCTGCTCACCGAAGTACCACTGTTGCTCAATTTTCTTACCAGGCTCAAATGATAAGTTCCTACCGACAATCGCTCCATCCCACAGCGAAAACTCGGTATCCGGTTCTGCAACCATCACCACCTCATCACCAGTCCAGAGCCGAATGGTTTCTGCAGTGGTTAGCGCCAAATAAACCAGCTCCGGCTCAGCTGGAATGATGAAATATGCCTTATAATCCTTCATATCCTCTTATATCCTTGGATACAAACATACCCATTTTCCCGTGTATCACTTTTTTTATTTTTTCAATTTATAAGCTCATAATATAATATAAATAATATATCTTTGTGACTAAGATACTTTTTCACAAAAATAACTTTTATGACGAAGGAAACAGCGCATGGCGAGAACGTTCGGGAGTTACGGATATTAAGTAGACGATACTCGGATACTTCCATACTGATGCATGAAGCCATTGCACGAAAGGCCGGTCTTTCAGGCACAGATCATAAATATTTGGGATTATTGATCGAGCAGGGTGCGAAGACAGCAGGTGAGTTTTCCAAACTGACTGGTTTAACCACCGGTGCCGTCACAGGTTTGGTAGATCGACTAGCGAAAAAAAAGCTGGTCAAGCGGGAGTTCGACAAGCACGACCGGCGTAAAGTAATCATTGTGCCCCGCACAGAAAATGTCCTGAAACTGCTGCAACCTTTGTTTTCAGAACTGGATAAGAAAACTACGGCATTGGTTACCTCCTTTTCAGATAAAGAACTCAATGTACTCGAAAAATACTTTCACTCCGCCGTATTGATTATGGATGAAATTATAGAGAAATTAAATAATGACGAATAAGATGGAACAGCTAACAGCAAATTATCTGACAAGAGCCGAAATATGGTTGTTAATCACTACACTGGCATACTTCATGATGAATGGGGCACAATTATTTGAAACAGCGGCCATCATACCCAAATGGACTGCCTCACCACCGGAGTCCCTCGCGATGCTAGGAGGAAAATATGGGCTTGACCTCAAGGTATTTTGGATTGTTACACATTCGCTACATGAGGTTACTTTCCTATTAGCCCTCATTTTCTGCTGGAAAATAGATCCGGTCAGGAATTGGTTATTATTTTTGTTTTTACTTCATGTTGCCGTTAGGGCCTGGACGCTCATGTATTTTGCACCCAATATCATCGAGTTCCAAAAAATAGCAGCATCCGGCACCACGGACACTAATTTGCCCATCCGCACTTCTCAATGGCGAATCCTGAATTATTTCCGCGTGGGAATTTTTGTAGCGATATCATTCGGCTTGATTCCTTTATATATTATGGTCACGAATCTACGCATCAAGCTCTTGTAACGTAAGGGAGGATTGCCCGACACCGTGCCCACAGATAACAGCGAATCGGCACTCATAATCAGCAATGCACCCAACTGATCCAGCGCCTGAAGGCCTCCTAGCCAATACTGTAAGTAATATAAGGTTCGGCCCAAACTATAAAGGATTCAGGCTAGTGATAATTGCATATGAAAGCAATTGTAGATTACATTTTAACATCCAAATGACTCAAAATTACAGTTTCGCCAATATATAAATTATGAAACCTGAGTTGATGGGTAAAGCCTAGTTTCTAGATGCTGTTAAGCGCATGCTGAGGCTTTTTACCATTCAACGCAGCTGCAACATTCCTCGTAGCCGCACGGACGCTCAATTCCCTTACCGTGCGTGTGCCACCGGCCATATGTGGTGTTAACAATACATTCTTCATCTCTCTTAGCCGTGCAGGCACATGCGGTTCATCCTCGAAAACATCCAACACCGCTCCTCCGAGCTTTCCGGTCTTTAACGCCGCAATACAATCATTTAAATTCAAAATTCCACCCCGAGAGGTATTCACTAATACTGCCCCATCTTTCATTTTCGAGATAAAACTGGCGTCTACCATTTTTTTCGTAGAAGAATTAAGTGGAACATGTAGAGAGATAATATCCGAACCCTTCAGTAATTCGTTCAATGGTCGATAATCCTTTTCGTTGCTTTTTTTCCTTGTATAGTATACCACATCAACACCCATGGCTTTTACAAGCCTCTTTAGCTCGCTTCCAATGCTTCCAAGACCGATTATTCCTAAGCTACATTCACGCAGACTAACACCATCCCATCTGCCTGGTTCAAAACTGTTCCACTCACCATTCCTAACGAAATTGTCGGCTTCCAACATCTTTCTTATGATAATCATCATGCCCACAAATGCATATTCGGCAGTTGGATAAGTAAAAAAGCCCGGCGTATTCGTTGCCCAAATACCCCTTTCTGTAAGAAGCGGCAAATTCAGGTTGTCATGTCCAATGGATACGTTAGCAATAATTTTAAGTTGTCGTGCTTGATTAATGAATTCCTCATCCGTTCTTATATCAGTGAAATTAATCACTGCATTATAATTACCAATTAAATCCATCAAAATGTCCCGGGGCATTAAGGATGCATTTTTCCCGGCCCAAATGGTCACTTCGGCAATATTATCAAGTACTGACAGCCATTCGTGGGGCACCTGTCTGGTGATCAACACCTTTTGTTTTTGATTCATTTCCTTTTTACGCGCTTTCAGCTATTCCTCCCCACTCTGATATCTTACACATAAAATCCCTCCTTTTTTTCAAGAACCCCAGGATGTTTCTCCATTTCATCTTCCACTAAATCGACCCCAAGTCCGGGCCGTTCCGACAGCTTTAAATGCCCCTCGGATATCATATCAAACAGGGGATAATCAATGACAGTATCTCGCCAAGGGACATCATTAAACATAAATTCTTGACGAAAAAAATTGGGGATACTGGCACATACGTGTGCACTTGCCAATGTGGATAGTGGACCATTTGGATTATGCGGTGCAATCAGTATGTTGTATGTTTCCGCCAGCGTTGCCATACGTTTTAATTCAGAGGGCCCTCCACATCGGGTAATATCGGGCATCACCACTTCTACCAATTGTTTTTCGAGGACTTCACGTATTCCAAAGCGCGTATACAATCGTTCGCCTACGCAAATGGCCATATTGCCGGGAAGTCGATCGCGCACCGCTCTCAATGCTTCTACATTTTCAGGGCCAACGGGTTCTTCATACCACACGATATCAAGTGGGGCCAGCAATTGCGCCATTTTTATGGCCGTCCGAATATTGAGCATGGCGTGTGTTTCAATCATGATATCGACATCCGGACCTACGGCGTCTCTAACCGATTTACTGATGGTATACGCCTTGTTTTGCTGCGAGACGGTTAAACTAAGATTCGTGGAAAGATCCGTATCGTACAGATAAGAAGTATGTGCGAAGGGATCGAATTTCAAGCCTGTAAAACCCGCCTTTTTTACGGCTGCCGCCTGGCTTGCGTAATCGGTTTCATTGTGACCACCATGTATGAACCAATAATTTGCATAAAGTTGTATTTCTTTGCGAAAGCACCCACCCAAAAGTTCATAACAGGGTACGCCTAGCACCTTTCCCTTTAGATCAAGTAGCGCCATATCAATGCCACTGATTGCGCACATGCTTGCACCGTAAGGGCCTACCCAATTCAGATCTCTGTATAGCTTCGTCCAAATAAAATCGGTACGCATGGGATCAAGGCCTACAACGCATTCGCCTACGTGCTTAGCTGCATGATATATAATTGGACTCCCTGGCCAGTTAGTAGCTTCGCCCACTCCAGTGTAACCGCTATCCGTATAAATTTTTATCAGTGTCCAATTGTACTTGATGCCTTCCACCAACCAGACTTTAACCTCGGTTATTTTCATACCATTACATTATTCCGAATTTATCAAAAGCCGCTTTCGCACTCATTCCCTCAAGCATGGCGTCTTTTACCGCTCTTTCTCCACGGACTTTTTCCAATGCCCCTCGGATTACCTGGCTTTCTGCTGCCTGCGGGACCACACAAACGCCGTCAATATCCCCAATTAAAATATCACCTGGGTAAATACTAACCTCACCTATTTTTATCGGCACCCTAAAATCGATAACCTTTCCACGGGGAGCCTGGTCTTGAGCATACCTACCTAAGGAAAACGTTGGGAACCCTAATTCTAATATTTTATCAGTATCCCGTGAGTAGCCATTCACAATGGCACCCACCGCACCAAGCCTCTTTGCCCTTACACTCATCAACTCCCCCCATACCGCGTATGACGGAGAGGAGCCCGTACACACATAGATTTCATTTTCCTTCAGATCATCCAACGCATCAAGCATCAGACCGAAATGCTGCTGCATAACCGTATTCTTAGTGCTTGCTGATGAATCACCGAAACTATCCGTTTCAAGAACGGTCATCGCTCGCCCTGCAACCAACATATCATCTCGCAACGGTTGAATTTGGGGCGGCAAAAATTGGCATAAGTAGCCCATTTTATCCATGATGTCGCCCACAACAGCAGTGAATAATTCAGCTCGTATTAGCTTAAACAGTTCATTATCTGATTTCCATTCTTCCATATCCGTCTACTTTTCTTTTAACCCAGCTTGATAATTCGATATAACTTCAGATGTAGTTAGGTATCTATTATACACTCTCATATGTCGAAGTTGCCCCTTAAAATCAGGATCGCCATTGCATTCATAGGTATCGTTGAGATCTCTCATGAACGTGTATATGCGACCCCAGCCATAGGGCCGCGTACTTAACGAGCCGTCGCTCAGCACACCATCAACGATGATAGACGCGATGCCGGATGCCCCATCTACCACAAATACAGCGTGGTGAAGTTGGTTAGGCGAAATGACTTCTTCATCAGACACGAAAACTTGGCCTCCGATATACGACCCCTCCGCATCTCTCATTTCACCATCGTGGATTTTGATCTGGATGGCACGGCTTTCAGCCAGCGAAACCTCCAACCCCCTATGTTTGGAACCAAACGTACTCAATATCGTTTGTTCAGGCTCCAATTCCTTCGCTGTAAACCAAAGCTCTAACGTAAATCCGCCCCCCGTCATCAAATTTGGAAGCGCGGGAAAGTTAACGTTTCCTACTTTCAGCATGTTATCGTCACTCTCCATAACCAGCCCATCCCTCACAATACTTCCGTTATTTTCCGAAAATTGTGCCCACATGCCGTCCAGCAAATCCTGATTCACCTCGTGAACCCGAGCATAATTCTTTTGTGTTTCCACGATCCATAGCTTACCGTCTTGTTCAATAAAATCGGGATAGCTCATACCGAAAGCCTCCGGATCCATGTCGTAAAGTACGATTTCGGGTTGTGACCATCTTATTTCTCCGTCTTTTTCAATTCCGCCAGACAACCATACTGGATTCCTGCCTTGGTAGGTACGGGTTCTGAAATTATTGTGGTACCAAAGCAGGTATTTTCCGTCGCGGGTACGATGTATCCTTGGGCAGGCCCGTGGGTTACCCATCACCCTACCGGAAGCATACGTTAGTTGTTGGGGAAGCGAAAAATTCCGCCCGTCATCCCTGCTTATCGAATAAGCCATATAGCCCTCTACGGTACGGTACACCACATACAGACTGCCGTCTTCCATTACGACGGTGTGGTGTTCTTCCTGTACATCACCGAATTGGGGGTTGTTAATTCCTATCTCTCCTTCTGGTAGTAAATCCCAACGGATTTTCCCGGGGTCGCTCTCCGTTAATATATTCGAGCTTTTAAGAATAAACCCTTCTGCCCTTCTATGGAACCCCTTGGCCTCTGGATTATCGACAAGCAATTTTGAATAGGTTATATATGCAGCTTTGTCTGTGACTACAGGTTTGGCGACGCTCCAAAAAAATTGATAGGATCCATTCGAGAAATTATCGTAATCGATTTTGGTTTTCCGGATAGGGACCTCATATCGCTCGGTTGACCACGTTTTTCCGTGATCATCTGAGTACCGAAATACAAACGGTCCGCTCATCACTCCAGCGAGCGCGGGATGACGATCTCGGTTGAAATTATAGAATACATAGATTCGTCCGCTGGGGACTTTTAGCGGAACAGCCCAAGACGACTGGGGAACTCCGGAAGGCTCCACATCAGTAAGCCGACTCCAGGTTTTTCCTCGATCATAGCTTTTTGTAGAGACAATGTGATTCATGTACGCGGATTCTACCCCGGAAGACGTTGTCATGGTGCATACCCAACTCCCGTCATCACACACAATTACATAGGGTTGATCGGCATAATGCTCGCTGGGGAGCTCACTCCCATTACTAATGTACCTAGGATCGGTGTTGGTTATCTCGATGGTTTGCGACTGCAGGGTCAACGGCAAGAACATTGTTAATAAGGCGAATAACATCAACAAGCGGATCATAAGACTAAGATTTAACTGAATAAAATGTATTGTATATAGTTAAGTAACGCGAACGAATAGACTTCAGCTAACGGATTTATTTATTCCCTAACTCGAGGTATTTCCCAAGAAGATATCGCTTCCGGTCAGGATACCAAAGGATTGTTTTCCCGCCAAATTCCGTCACGCTGGGATATGTTCCTATTTCCGCGGTCATTTTGGGCGGTACAGCAACATCGCCTGTATTTAATATTTCAACGGGATCTCCAAACCATATGGGTTGTTTTGCGGCTCCTTTAAATTCGCCGACCGAATAATAAGTTGGATTCCTTACCACGTTAGCCACATTAATGTCCCAACGCTTAGCTGCTTGGTCGTATCCCAGCCGCTCCCCAGTGTTATTGTGAAAAAGCAGTACGAATTTTCCATTATTTAACCTATAAATCGGACAGGGGGACATGGGGTGTTTAATCCCCTCTCCATCGTCCGAATACCTAAGCATTTCCGGGTCTGTCCAAGTTTTCCCATGATCTGAAGAAACGGCATAATAAATATAGCCCGTCATGTTCCGCATAATCGTAAACAACTTTCCGTCGGGTAAGAGGATCACAGCCGGCTCCTGGGCCACCGAAAGATGTGGATATACCGGATTTTGTACTTCCAAACCGAGATCGTTTTCCGGATACCACTCTATTTCTATTTCATGGGGAAGGGGATCTTCGTCTAGATTCATGAATCGCATAAAATAACACCGGGAATCGGCATTCACCCAATTCGGTTCATCTTCCATAACAGTGTTTGATGTGATCAAGGTGTACCCAGCTATCCACTTATCTTCACTGTCTTTAGTAGGATGTTGCCACACAATCCAGTTTTTGGGATAGGTGGAGTCAGGATTATCGTACTTGGAACGTGGCATGGGGATTTCTTCGGGTTGTGTCCAAGTAACTCCATTATCGTCAGAAAAAACACATCCCATTGTACCGCTGCCCTGCCGATTATTGTCATATGGCTCGACTTCTTTGGTGTAAAAAACATAAATCCGACCATTTTTTGATACAACGGGAAATCCCCAACTCGCCTGCAGCCCACCCCGGCCGTATTCGGCACCTACTACATATTCCGGAGCTGACCAATTGACTGCATCGGCACTGCGTGCCAATACCAGGTGATTATTCCCGCTGCCTTCTACCGAACTTTGTGTCCAAAGCGCCAATAGCTCCCCGCTTTTGGGGGCTTTAAAAACAAGAAAATGTTCGTTGTCGCCGTTATAAATACCCGAGCCGGTAGGCACATATACCAAAATATCAGGGTTACTTCTTTTCCATTCAACATCCGGATCGCCCAAAGGCACATCTTTACCGTATCGACCGAATGGATAATTCCTATCGATAAGTTCCTGCCGACTAAAGAGCTGCTTCAGATCGGATTCATGCGGAGTTTCATTTTCGCCACCTGCCCCGCCTGTGCAGGAAGTCATCATAATGAATAAAAGCATCAGCAATAAACACGCTGGATATCTGTGGCCGCCTACGGTGGCGCTATTCAAAAGCTTATTCATGGTATTACACGTATTAAAAACAACTGGTTCCTTGACCGAATAACGACGCTTTATCCATACCGCTACCAAGAAGGATCTTGCTGTAAAACGCCTGCTTGAATGTCTAGTTGGCTTTCCGGCAATGGCCAATAGTCATGTTTTTCAGCATTAAATACGGCTCCCTGCATGAAAGACCGGAAATTAGCATCCTTTTCTATAAAGGCCGGAATAACTTCATCGAGGATTCCCCACCTCCGGAGGTCAAAGAAACGGTTTCCCTCCATAGCCGTTTCAAGTCGAAGTTCCATACGAACGGCATCCTTTGCGTATTGCTGATTAGGGAAGCTTTGATAAGCTCCCAAAAGATAATTGGCAGCTGGCCGATCCCAGTCCACCTCAGCATCGTCTGAGCCAGGAGCATTCGGGAATGTGTAAGATAACGTTCTCCCCATAACGAAATCGTTGGATGAACGTTCCCTTACCTGATTCACCAGGTTCCTTGCTAATTCAAGGTCATTTGCTTCAACTGCACATTCCGCCCTCCAAAGCAATACGTGTGCATATCGAATAAACCTGGTGTTTAACGCTGTAGACCTTGCAAAAGCGGTATGGGAAGCTATCCCCTCCAGTGACTTGGGGTACATTCTCTTTTTCAATTCAAAAGGGCCTCCGTGTATCTGGTCGCGCGCCCACCCTGTACATATGCCCCAATCCAAAAACGGAATACCACGTCTGGCAACTGTCCAGTCCAGGCGAGGGTCCAGCAAATCGGTGGGTGGAATGAATTCATCATTGGGACCCAAGCCCATGTCATTTTTTAAATTGGATTCATCGTATCTGGGGCCGTCATACCCCAATAGCGGCAGCCCGTTCTCATCTACCTTAAACGCATTGACTAAATCCATTGAAGGTTGATACATACCGCAACAAACGGGGAGCCCCGAAGTAGTCGGCGGATTCGTAGTCCAAATATCGGGCGTACCATTAAAACCTTGTGCGGTGCCGTCGTTGACAGCCCGTTGTATTTCGAATATGGATTCCGAATTGTTCCGGTGATCGTAATCAAAATTATCAAAGAAATGAGGTGCCAAGCTGTATATACCGCTGTTTATAATTTCGTCAAGTAATGGACTGGCGTCAGTATATTTTCCTTGATGGAGCAGCACATAAGCTTTCAATGCCAATGCAGCGTATTTTGTAGCCCGTCCCGGTTCGCTAGGGAATCTTTCGGGTAATAACGAAACTGCTTCAGTCAAATCCGCTTCGATTTCCGGCCATATGGGGTGGTCATTGGGAACCGACTCCGGATTATTTTCCTCGTGCGATATGAACGGTACCTGATAATGCATTTGCTGGACTCTAAAATGAAAGAGTGCCCGTAAAAACTTTGCTTGCCCCATTGCCTCACTTCTTTCCTGTTCAGTCATGTCTTTGGCGTTCAATATTGCGTTAATACAGTCGTTAGACCTTGACACCCCATCGTACATAACAATCCACTTACTGATGATGTGCGCATTACTCGGTAAAGCCACAAAACGTTCGATTTCCCCGCCGTCTGCGAGATCCGATAGGGTAGACCCTTTATACGCATCATCCGACGCAAGATCCCAGACCCAATTGGTAATAGAGGCCGAATATGCTTCAGCTGGCCATCCTGATTTGATGGCAGCGCCTTTGATTAACGAATAGCTAGCCGTTAACAGAAGGTCGACACCATCTTTTGTGTACAGATCTTCAAGCGACACCACGCCGGTTGGCTTTTTATATAAAAAATCTTCACTACATGATAACGATAATCCCATGACTAACAGCAATACCAGCGAGGTTTTACTACTAATATTTTTTAGTATTGTTTTCATATCATCAAAAATTTAGGGGGTTAACGATTTAGAAATTTATGTTCACTCCGACAATATACGATTTGACCGTAGGCCATCTACCTCCATCAATACCGAGGTTTATACCTGAATTATAAAACGCAGGATCCAATCCTTCGTATGAAGTGAAGGTAAAGAGATTCGATCCGACCACATATATGCGCAAATTCTCTACCCCGATATTTTTAAACCAATCGCCTGAAATGTTATAACCTAGCTGCAGATTCCGGACTCTCACATAGGACGCATCTTCTACATAATACGAAGAAGGTAATTGGCTCACTTGGTCGTTTATTTCGGCAATAGGCATTTTTGCATTGGAATTGTCCGAAAGATGGGGACTGCCCCAGGATTCGTACAACCGCCGTGTCCCTCTCCAAAAGTCCATATAGTTGAAGTCCATGATCCGTCTATCTAAATTCATTGCATCATTGCCGATACTGGAGTAGATAGACGCCAGAAGATCAAAGTTTTTATACCGTAGCGCTAGGTTTAACCCCAGCGTCAAATCGGGATGTGGGTTACCAATAGACGTGCGGTCATCCGAATTTAACACCCCATCGCCATTGACATCAGCAAATTTAAAATGCCCGGGTTTGTTATAGGAAGGGTCCAATTCATTGGGAACATACGCATCAGCTTCGGCGCTGGTTTGGAAGATTCCCAACACTTGATAGCCGTAAAACTCAGGAAACGCGGTACCTCTTTTTGCATAGGTATAATATTGATCCCGGAATGTAGTCCCGTACCTTACCTCATCAACAGCGTCTGACAACCTAAGTATTTCATTTTTATAGGTTGACGCCACCAAATTCACGTCAAATGACAGATCGTTGTTCAAAGCCACTCCTTTATAGCCGACCGATAGATCGATACCCCGGTTTAACATATCTCCGATGTTTACAGAAGGTGCAGCGGCATAGCCGTAAACAGCGGGTATCGCTTTGGGATACAACATGTCGGTTGTCTGTTTCGTCCAAAGGTCTAACCCCAGGGAGAAATTACCGAGAAAGTTGGCGTCCAGCCCGAGATTAATCGTTGTAGTAGTTTCCCACTTGGCGTCGCGGTTGCCAAAACCTCTGGTTTCGAAGCCCGACTGTGGATTGTTGCTTGATCCATCAATCGGATAGTAGGAAAAGTTTAAGTCCGTTTGGAACGTAGAGAATCCATTATAGGTGCCTATACGGTTATTTCCTGACTGCCCCCAACTGGCGCGGAGTTTTAAAAAGTCTAACCAATTGACGCCGGTCATAAACTGCTCTTCCGAAATAACCCAGGCTCCGGCGATTGATGGAAATGTACCCCACCGATTGTTTTCTGCGAAAACAGACGAACCGTCACGCCTTAGCACGCCATCGAATAAATATCGGTTGTTAAAATTATAGTGCAGCCGCCCAAAATAGGATGCGTACGAGCTTTCTGAATAACCGCCACTATTGGTTTGGGTCCCTTCACCAGCGCTGAGCACAAAATACTCTGGAGTTTGTAGAAAATATTTTTCGCGGGCGGCTTCCATATCCTCAGACCTACTTGCGCCGGTTTCAAAGCCCAGCAAAACATCAAAGGTATGACCCTGGACGTCCTGCCGGTAGTTTAGCGTATTTACCCAATTCCAGCTCCGGCTATTGCTGGCGGAAACAGTAAGCTTGTCTAACGTTGTGCCCGCGTAATTCCAAGGGTTCGCCTCCGTTGGATAGTTATTATTGCCGTTTCCTGTGTTTATTCCCACAACAGATTTTGCAGTCAAGTTCTTAAGAACGTTGATATTCACAAATACGTTCCCATCGATAGAGAGGTACTTCTGGGTATAATCACTCTGTCTCCAAATTTCGGAAGGTTCGCTGCGATTGGATGAAAATCCAATCAGCTTTGTAACCGGAGCCCAGTTGCCCATAATATCGTATACCGGGCTCAGACGCGGCATCAATAATGTCATCCCGATTGTACTTCCTTCGCCGCCGTCCGATTGCCGCCCATAGATATTTTGAGACCGGATTCCTAGATTCTCACCAATTTCCAACCAGTCGGTCAAGTTTACCGATAAATTGGTTCGGAAATTGAACCGATCGTAGCCTGACTGTTTAACCGAACCGGTATTATCGGTATAGCCCAGCACAAAACTATATAACAGATTGTTGGTACCGCCATTTATCGCCACATCATAATCTTGCTTTACCGACCTTTGGTAAACGTGGTCAAACCAGTTCGTACCTTCTGGAGTAGATTCAACAATCTGATAATCGTACGCATGGTACCTGCTTAGGTCTATGTCGTTTGTCACCGCCGGATAAATGTATTTTGGAATAACAGGGTTTTCTCCATTCCCATAGAGGGGATGGTTCGGCTGGATACCGGCGTTTCTAAATGACATCCAAAGCATTTCACCAAATTCGGTTGGATTGAGCATATCGTATTGCGGGGGTAGCCCGCTGATACTTGTCCGTGCGTTTACCGCCACTTTGGGTGCCTGATTTCGTTTTCCTTTTAGGGTGGTTACCACGATGACCCCATTTGCGCCGCGGGCACCGTATATGGCGGTAGATGCTGCGTCTTTCAAAACGGACATGGATTCAATCTCGGCGGGATTCAGTTGCCCGATTCCTGAGGGCACCCCGTCTACAATAATTAACGGCGATGTATTGTTGATTGTACCGATTCCACGAATCTGGATATCCGCACCGGAAGTCGGCAAATTCCCACTATTTGCCACGACCCCGGGAATCATGCCTTGCAAGGCATTGGTAATGTTATTCACCGGATTCATTTTTTTTAACTCAGTTGTATTCACGTTGACCACGCTACCGGTCAATGACTGCCTGCTCCTGGACTCATAGCCCATAACTACGACTTCGTCCAACAATTCAGCGTCAGATTGTAATATCACCGAGATATTCGTCCGCCCTTGTAATGCAACCTCTTGTGTCCGGTATCCTAAGTAGGAAACAGTAAGAGTAGCCTGTGCGTCCACATCATCCAACGCAAAATGTCCGTTAGCAGCTGTAGCCGTACTTTGATTTTTTCCGATAACACGAACATTCACGCCCTGCAGGGGTCGATCATCCTGATCGAAGATTGTACCCGTAACGCTCTGTTGCGCTTGAAGAGGGCTGCTTATGATACCTAACAGCATAGCGAGCAATAGCCCCACTAGTCTTACGTCCTTTTTTTGTAGTCTAATTTTCATGTTCTCTATCATTGGTTAGTTAATTCCAAACGGATAGTCCCTGACGACAATTTTTTCCGTCGATTTCCTCGATTTTTCAACAGTTGTCAACTGACATAAATCACCGAGATATTTATTCTGATATCGCAGATGCGAGTCAGAAATCCACGCCCTACTAGTAGCAAAACGGCTTATACAAACTTAGTTGCTAGCAATTTCACCAATTACAGCTTGACGAACTGTCTTTATACCGGGGGTTTCCTATCTTCCCCCCGCTGGTCCTTCTTTTTGAACCAATTCGCCAATGCGGATCCAGTAATATTCTGTAGCGGCCCGAAGATCGTAGACGCTAAACCCAATGTAGCAACCTTGCCCATCTGGAGGGCTAACCCTGTGGCTACTCCTCCATTCTGCATCCCCACTTCGAAGGCTATGGTGCGGCGATCTTTTTCGGGCAAACCGAACAATCTGGCCAGAAAATAGCCTAAACTTAATCCGGCGACATTATGGAGCAAACAGGTGATGATAAGCAGTCCGCCTACCTCCAGTAGGTTATCACGGCCGGAAGCTGTGATAACCACGGTATTCACAACAATTCCCAACATCGCAGCAAACGATAAGCCTCCTTCCAACTGCTGCCGAGAAACGGTATCTTTGACCTTCCGGAAAAAGATGGCACCCAACATCGGCAACAGATAAAACCAAAAAAAAGAGGAAAGTGTCGAGTAAACAAAATCAAGCAGTGCACCTTTCGTTATGATTGTCAATACACTATTGGTGACCAGCATAATGAGGGCATACGAAACAAGTTGTAACAACATCTGGCTCTTCGACGCAGAGGCTTCATAAAAAAGGTTGAATATAAATCCCGCTACCACCGGAATGATGATCATATTGATAATATCGATCATCATATGAATAGTATCTATTTCAACATACTGACCGCCCAGCCACAGCATCAGAAACGGTGTAACAAATGGAGACACAATCGTTGATACAGCTCCAACAGTGATTGCCAGCGCCAAATTGGCACCCGAGAGATATGACATAACATTCGAAGCCATTGCGCTCGAAACACATCCGATCAGGATGACACCACCGGCAATTTCTGCTGGGAACGGAAAGATATGAGAGAGACCGTATGCCACCAGTGGCATGACAAGGAAGTGGCAACAAACACCTATAATCACCCCTTTCGGCATCATGACCACCCCCTTGAAATCGCTAAAACTCATATGGGCACCCATGCCAAACATCGTGACTTGCACAAACGGAACAATCACATTCTTTAGTTCAAAATTGCCAACGCGGTGGAAGATATGGGGATAGAACATGGCGGCCGCGACTGCAACCAGTATCCAAACCGTGTAAGAAAAACCCCTGAGCGATTTAAATCGAAGGAAAGCGAGTGCTGTTAACACCAACCCTATCAACAGAAGAATAGGTCCAGCTGATGTATCCTTGCGCAACCAAAACACCAAACCAGCACAAAAAATCAACGCCACGGAAAATAACAGTAGAAGCTTACGGAACCTGTGCATATTCGTTAACATTTAATTTTTAGATGCCCGGTAATTACCGACTGCTTCCGAGGTCAGCAAAGCGCGATCATAAAGTGTAAACTCCCTGACACTGTTATCGACTGATATCGCCGGATTACCATTAGCCGACTTTATGTATGGACTGAACCTTCCCCATCCGAACTGACGGCTGTCGCCACCGTCATTCAGCAATCCGTTTACAACGAATGAGATGACATTTGGTCCCCCATCTACGATAATACTCACGTAACAATCATCACCTACCCGAAGCTGCCCTTCATCACATGCCCATATCGCGCGGGTCTGACCGTCATTAAAAGTGATTTCAAGGCATTGTTCATCATTGATCGCGATCTGCCATCCCCTCCCCTGTTCATCCATTGCATCCAGTAACTTCACGTTCTCCTTCTGTGGCAAAACACGGAAAGCAATATCAATCGAAAACCCCCCATTGATGCTCTTTCCGCCATGGTCAATCTTTGTCAGGTCTCGCTCGTAAAACCCCGGAAAGCCGCCCCAGGTCACCTCCACGACATCTCCCTGTTTGGGACGTTGACTTTCCCAATGATGCAGCACACCGCAGGTAGTTTTTGCGACATTTTCCTGTTGCTCCCAAAGATGCTCCAACAAATGTGTGTCGACCAAATGGGTTCTTGCAATATCTTTCTGGGTTTCCGTTACATAGTACTTACCTGCTTCTTCAATCAGGTCAGGATAGCTCATCCGTATCAGCGGGTCGTCGTCGTAAAAAAGAATCTCGGGTTGACTCCATTCAATAATTTTACCTTCGGGTGAGTCTTTTTCTACACCGCCCGACAACCATACCGGATTACGATCGTTGTAAGCAATACTACGCCTTTGCGGGTGTTCTTTGATAAACCGGCCACCGTGGTTATGAAACCAATATAAAAACTTACCATTCTCACATTTCCATACAAAATTAGCTGCACGGGGATGTTTCATCAGTCGCCCATCGGTATAGCGCATATATTGCGGCGGGTCCCAGGTATGTCCCTCGTCGCGGCTGTAAGTATAAACCGGATATCCGTCAATCGTACGATATACACAAAAGAAACTCCCATCGCTCAACACTACGAAACTCTGTTCCTCGGCAATTGGTCCCCCAACGTCAAAAGGCGCCCGCAAACCGATTTCACCATCGGGAAGGGTTTCCCATGTGGCCCGTGCGGGGTCTTCCGATGTCAACAGATTACCGCTGCACAGCAGGGCTCCCTCGCTTGATGTAAAAAACCCCTCCCCAAACCCACCCACCTTGTGTATGGGCACATATGCTTTATCTTTGTGTGTAAAAGCCTTACCCACATTCCAGAAAAACTTGATTGAACCACCGTAGGGGTTGTTTTTATCGATCTCGAATGCGCGCATGGGAATATCATAGCGGGCAGCAGACCATGTCTTGCCATGGTCGTCCGAATATTTAAAGACAAAGTGCCCCTGGCTGTCAACACGCGTTACCTTACCGTCCCTGTAAGGGGGATTATCTCCCTTAACCCATCTTGTATTGTCGGTATTGTGGTTGTAGAATACAAATATGCGTCCACTGGGGGCCTTTAATAATACTGCATAGGAAGCTTCGGGCCCATCGGACGGCTCAACAGCAATCCGGTCTTCCCATGTTTTTCCGTTGTCTAAACTACGCTGCGTAATGAGGTGTTGCCCCGACGAACCTTCATGACCCAGCGCAGTAGTAAGTACAGAGAGCCAGGCGCCATCATCTGTTTTAATAACATAGGGTTGATCACTATAACTTTCGTCCGGAATGACCCACCCGGACCGGATGTTACGCCAGTCTGTTGTCTGTGCTGACACTTTACCGAGTAACAAAAATAAAATAACGGTCAGCAATGCCTGAAATTGATTACTTCGTTTCATAAGAAGTTGCTTTAGGGTATTCATGACATAAATAGCAATCTTTGGGTTCATCTTCTTCAATTTCTGGAAACCGAACACCATAATCTACCAAGAAAACATTGTCGTTATAGTCATCACAAACACTTGACACCTCGCTGCTAAGTGTGTACCCCACTCCATCTACCTGATACCCGGTTCCCTCCTCGCCCCAGAATTGATGGATTGTGCGCGGAGGAACGCACACGCTCATCCCCGGCCTCAAGCGGATAATATCACCGGCCTGCAACCGTTTCTCGCAACCGTCCACTTGTATGGTAAACCCTTCGGAAGATGCGTTGCCCTCTCTGTCAGCTTTACGTAATTGCACCAAAATATTTCCCCCAGCTACACAGATCAGGTCTTCTCGTTTAGACAAATGGTAATGTGCCGGTGCCCGCTGTCCTTCGGGGTCAATCAGTAGCTTCTCTGCATACTCCTTTGGGTAGCCTGTAATTCCTTTTCTGCCATTCCGTAGCGTAAATAATGTACGGCCAATTTTGTGGAAATCCTTACTCCCGAAATCCGTAACATCCCATCCCAACAAACAGTTTCTGATTTCATCGTATTCAACTCCAGCGTTATCCCAATCTGCTGCATTCCAATAACCAAAAGGAGGAAGTTTTAATCCAAAATGTTCAATAACGTGTTTTGCACGTGTCAAGCTGCTATTAATAATTGATCGCTTTAAGTTCATCTGTTATCTAAGTTACCTGAATAGTTTTTTAGTTATCGCGTAATCTGATTATCCACACTAAACAGCGTGATCCAGAAATTTAACTTCTCATAATTTTCGCGTCGCCAGCGATTTATAATTCTGTAACAATGATAAATAGAATAACTTAACTACTGCAATCTCGACCAAATGAAAACGTTACCGGCAACGTTTCGATAGACACTTTATACATTTTTCGTATCTTTAAACTGAAAATAACAACCAATTATGTCGACAGCAACTCATACCAAACAGCCCACGATTGTAGATATTGCGGTCAGGTTGAACCTGTCCATATCTACTGTATCCAGAGCGTTACGCAACGCACCTGATGTAAATACACATACCAAGCAAGCGGTTTTGGAAATGGCCGAAAAAATAGGTTACGAGCCTAATACGGTTGCCGCCAGCCTCCGGAATAATAAAACCAATATTATTGGCATCATTGTTCCTGAATTCGTACATGTTTATTTCCCGAGTGTTATATTGGGAGTACAGGATGTTGTCAATAAGGCAGGATATAAACTAATGATCTGCCAGTCGAGCGAATCCTTCGATCTCGAAGAAAAAAACCTTCAGGCGCTCGTATCCAGCCGTGTAGACGGTCTTATTATGGCGTTAAGTCGTGAAACTGATCATTATAAACACATCAAAAAAGTACAAGAGAAAACGCCTATCGTGTTTTTCAACCGAATAACAGACCAGATATCGGGTTCTAAAGTTTTGGTTGACGACTACGGAGGCGCCTATGAAGCGGTGAGGCACCTAATTGAAGTAGGTTGCAGAAGAATAGCCCATATATCAGGGCCCAAAAACCTGACAATGTGCGAGAGCAGACTACAGGGATATTTAGATGCGCTGAATCACTATCAGATTCCAATCAACGAGAATTATATCCTCCACGCAGATTTTGTAGATGACAAAGCAAGAGAATGCACACAGCAATTAATTGCCATGGACGATAAACCTGATGCGATATTTGCAGTTAACGATCCTACCGCAATCGAAGCATTGATCTGCATTAAGCAAAATGGCCTAAACATTCCGGATGATATTGCTTTAGTAGGTTTTTCCAACGCACCTCACAGCGCATTTGTAGATCCCCCGCTAACTTCTGTCGTACAACCAACTTTTCAGATTGGCCAAGTGGCAGCCAAACTATTATTAGAACATATCGAGAAGGGCGAAGACCATCATCCGGAAATACGCATATTGGAGACATCACTGATTATCAGGGAATCTACAAAAAAAACTTTATCTAAACTTACTGACATCAGCTATTAGTAGACGGAGTCTGCCCAGCATATTAATTCTTAACGCTGCCATTAGTGGACTTTACAAAGGTCTAAAAAGGGTCCTTAGGCAATCGGGTATGATGCTTACTACGCCTTCGCCCGCTCATACTGCACCGGCCATACGATATGGTCGTTCAGCTCAGCAGCAGCTTTCAGTGGAAAGTTTGGGTTACGCAGTAGCTCCCGAGCCATCATCACGGCATCGGCATTGCCATTGGCCAGTATGGTCTCAGCCTGCCCGGCATCGGTAATCAACCCTACTGTAGAAGTCAATATACCTGTTTCCTTTTTTATCCGGGCAGCAAACGGCAGTTGGTAAGCTGGCCCGACAGGAATTTGCTGGTTACTTACCAGTCCGCCGGTCGACACGTCGATCAGGCTTATTCCTGCTGTTCTCAATATCGCCGCCAACCGTACCGAATCATCACCGTCCCATCCACCCTCCGCCCAGTCCGTAGCTGAAATGCGAACAAGCAGGGGCAATTCTGTCGGCCATACTGTCTGTACTCCTTCGATGACTTCCAGCAGCAACCGGACACGGTTTTCAAAACTTCCCCCATAGTTATCTATCCGATGATTGCTCAGCGGAGATAGAAACTGATGCAGCAGATAACCGTGTGCCGCATGAATCTCAGCTACCTGAAATCCCGCTCGATGCGCCCGCTCTGCAGCCATCGTAAAGTCGGTGATGACTTTGTGGATGCCGCTTACATCCAGTTCCGCAGGCGTCGGGTAATGGTCGGCAAAGGCCACCGCTGAAGGCGCCACCGGTACCCATCCCCCGTCCTGTTCGGCCACTTTGCCTCTACCCTTCCAGGGTACGGCCGTGCTGGCTTTTCTACCCGCATGTGCGAGCTGAATACCCGGCACACACTGCTGGCCTTTAATGAAAGTGGTGATCTGCGCTAACTTCTCGATGTGCTCATCCTTCCAGATCCCCAGGTCAGATGGCGATATCCGACCCTCCGGAGATACCGCCGTTGCTTCTGAAATGACCATCGAAGTCCCGCCTACCGCCCGGCTCCCCAAGTGCACCAAGTGCCAGTCGTCAGCAAACCCGTCTACAGACGAGTATTGGCACATAGGTGATACGATGAGCCTGTTTTTCAACGTAATGCTTTTGATGGAGAGTGGACTGAAAAGCGTAGACATATGCAATGCGGTTATGTGATTGCAAACTAAGATAAAATAGCTTGATATGCAAGTTGAAATATTACGTAGAGAGATGGTTCACATAGTGGTCAATTGCCTGTTTCATAAACAGTCCAAAAGCCGCACCCCCGGTTCCCGTGTAGCGGGGATCGGCTACGTACAGCTCTCCAAGTCCTTTGTAAGCCTCTACCTGGTCACCTGGTTTACCCCAAAACCGCAGGATGAAATGATAGTGCCGGTCGATCTCTTGCTGAACCCGTTCGGAAGCAGGATCGGCACTCCGGCTGCAAAGAGAAGCCAATGTTTCGAAGTTTTCCTTAAAACCGGATTTTAGCACCTCAAATTCTTCCTTGCTCATGCCGATGAGCACTTTTTCCGATTGCTTCACTTGATCCGGCCATTTTTCCAGTGCTTCTTTTCGCCACGCTGCGGCCTGCTCCTTCGGGAGGCCCTCATACAGGTCTTCGTAGTTCATCTTGATTTTTCCTTTTATGTGTAAAATAGTTTTATCCAATGTTGACAGGAGCCGGTCAATTCGCTTCCGGCGTGCTTTCAGCAACTTCTTTTGTCCCTCAAGAGCGTCTATCAGGTCAAAGTCCGGACGGTTGATCAATGCCGCGATCTCCTTTAATCCAAAATCCAGCTCCTTATAGAAAAGGATTTGTTGCAACCGCAGCAGTTCGCCTTCACCATATAACCGATACCCTACAGCGGTGCGAATCGATGGTTTCAGCAGGCCGATTCGATCGTAGTGGTGGAGCGTGCGCACACTCACACCAGCTGCCTTTGCAAGCTTCTTTACCGTGTATTTTGTCATGTCTTTATTCATTGCCTCGACAAAGGTAGGCTATGACGTAAGGTAAGAGTCAAGAACTTTTTTCATTTTTTTCGATTCAGGCGTTTAGATAGGGGTTAGACCAGCCCCGAATAGCGGATACATGAATGCGGGAAATGGGACCAAGAAAAGCAGGAAATTAAGTAAGCAATAGATCGGACTAAAACGGCCGGAGATAAGGACGACTTGTAAACGGTGAAAATGCCCAGGGAATAGACGTCAGTATCAAGAGCAAGCCAACAGTAAACCAAATTGCAAGGGTTTTATATTTCTCCCGGTCTGTTGGTTTACGCTTGGCCTTGGCAGACCCGATGGTAACGACGATAATTGCCAACAACATCATCAGGCTGTGTTCCATACCGAAAAAGCGAGCATCACGCACATGGACCGCATCCTTGAAGTTGTGCAGAAAGTAGTCGACAATCGGGCTGATGATATACAACGCAATCCCTAGAAGCAATTGAATATGAACCATCGTTGCCGTCCAGTGCCTAATCGAATTATCAAAACGTGAAAACTGCTTTTTGCCCAACAATCCACGGTATGCACGCAGGATCGCAAAAAGCAAACTCGCCAATACCAACCAGCGAACCAACGAATGCAGGGCCAATAAAGTTACGTACATGCTACAAACAGCTATTGTCTTGGTATATCTGCAAATAAACGAAAAAAGTCGTAGGACACAGACATCAATTTGTATGTTTGCAGTATGTCCAGCAACAACCTACGATTATTTTTTTCGTCAACAAGTTTGATCGTTATATTTTTTCTTTTCTGCATGCCGATAGAATCGATGAGTAAACAGGACTCTATCCGCACAAGGCCTCATCTTCCCAACGATCAGGGTATCGCTCCTTACCACGTGGTGTCTGGCGGCGACTTCAAAGGAAAACATGTCGATGCTTCACCCGATCCTTTAATATCCTACGTTTGGGAGCGAGAAAGCGAAGACCTTCAGGTGTACCATTTAAAACCGGTACAGGTACATGAAGAAACAGCGGGTGCTTTCACGGGTACCGAATCTGCCTTAACCGATAATTGCCTTATAAACGTCAACGGTGAAGGATCCATCCGTTTTGATTTTGGCGTGGAAAGTGCAGCCTGGATCGAGTTTGACAGTCCCGACCTGAGTGGCGAAGTGCAAATGAGTGTCAGCGAATACAACCATCCGGCGATTGTCAATTCAGGGCCGCAATCTCCCCATAAGACAGCCACACCGGTTAAACACGGCAATACCTATAGACTGGAGCTAAATACCGATTTGTATGAGGGTGTACGATTCGGCTGGATACATGTGACGAAATTTGATAAACCCTGGCACATTAAAAATGTCCGTCTGGTTTGTCAAACCAAACCCGTCAACTACAACGGGCATTTCAAGAGTTCCGACCCATTGTTGAATCGCATCTGGTATACCGGTGCATATGCCGTTAAACTGAATCTGTTGAAAGACCACTTCGGTGCCATTCTGATGGACCGGGGCGATCGGCATTCGTGGACCGGAGACGCATACATCTCTCAGGGTGTAAGCATGGTCGCCTTTGGCAATTACGAGATGGTAAAGCACAACCTGGAGCGTACATCTGCCGATAATAATTCCATCGAAAGTTATTCGCTTCTATGGATACACAGCCTGCTCGACTACTATTATTATTCCGGCGATGAGGCGTTCCTGCGTTCCCATCTGGGCATCATTAAACGGAAGATCGATCATGCAGCGAAGGTAATCGCCGATGAAACCAATTTGGGATTCTACGGTTGGGACGAACGGCTCGGCGCAGGCTTCGAAGAACCCAACAATCCCGAAACCCGACATGCTTACCGGCTCTTATTCATACAGACATGCACGGCACTTTCCAACGCGCTGGGCGCATTGGAAGAGGAAGGGCTGGGCGCCGATTACAGACAACTGGCCGACACCAAACTGACCGAGATCAGGAAGGATCCATTGTGGTTTCAGCCGATTGGATTACATGCAGCAGCAGAAGCGATAAATGGGGGATACCTGACGGACTCCGAGTTGAATTTTCTGGTGAATCAACGCCTTCTCGACACTGCCAACATCGTTTCTTTTTCACCGTTTAACCAATATTTTATCATCCGGGCGATGGCCAGCAGCGGTCTGTACGAAGAAGCTTTGTCGGCAATCGATAAGACCTGGGGCGGACAACTGCGACTCGGGGCGACCACGTTTTGGGAATGTTTCCGACCGGAATGGTCAAACGTAATCAGCCCCAATGACCCCGTCCCCAACGGGCAGCATGGCTACACAAGCCTGTGCCATCCGTGGAGCAGCGGAGCAACCCGGTGGCTTTCCGAGGAAATACTGGGCATTAAGCCCGTATCCCCCGGGTTCAAACGCTTTCAGGTTATCCCCCACCTTTCCAACACCTTATATAGCGTAAGTGGCGATGTACCTACACCGTTAGGCGCCATCCGGTTCGAGATCGATGTAAATCGTGGTGTTGCACATCTCCATTCACCCGCAGGCAGTCAGGCCACCGTAGGCATCCCGAAGATGGGCAAACAAATACATCGCATTACCCTGAATGGCAACGATGTGTATCCCAATCATAATACACAGGACGGGCCACATGCGAACCCTACGGAAGACGCCGAATTTGTATACCTTCCTAATCTCCCATCGGGCACCTACAGCATTGCGATGGAATACGAAGACCGCGATCCCCGGCACCGGCCTTCCAAATCCGCAAAAACCGTCGAAGCGATCCGATTGATTTCCGTGGATAGCAGCACGACGACCGACTGGGCATCTAAGTATGGACGGGATGGCTACCTATTGTTCGATCTCCAGGGTGATACGGTCAATCAAAAAACGCTTCCCGGCTATATTGAAAAAATAGCGTGGAAGGGTGAGGGAACAGGTGCTCCGCGTTTGGGAAACTGGCAAATGAAGAATGGCCGTTCGTTGGCCATATTAGCCACACAGAATCCAATGGCCTGTTATCAGACGTACTATACTGATGTCTTGGCTCAACCAGAAAAGGTGTACCATCTTACCCTTCGTACCGCAGCGCTTGGCACAAACGGAAAGTTTGTCATCGATCTATTTGATCAACAGACAAAAAATCGTATACATCCGACAATCTTGGTAAACACTTCTGCTTCCCCCCATTATTATACGTTTAAGGTTAATGGGCCAATTCGGATAAGAATCAGCCACGTGGAAGGTGAAGACGCAGGTATCAGCGGCATTTTCTTCCAATAGCTGAAATATTGAAATATTTCAGGTATCCATATCTGTGAAGCGTAAGTGGGGCAACTAGACTCCAGTACGTACCTTATGATGCATGGTTATAATTAATCAATGACTTTCAGCTCTACACGTTCCAAATCATCAAATCGTAGCCGCTTTTCGTTCAAAAGTGTGTCTAACTGGCTACCCGGGGCGGCGAGGATTTGATACGTGTTATCCAGAAAATTATTGGCGGCGCGCACTTGTTGTGTATAATTGCCGACCACCACATGATTAAAGGTACTATTGTTCACTGAAATACGGTTCACCATCCTGTTTTCATCGACTCCCTTAAGAAGAATATTGCAAACACCTGAGGTTAATCCGCTGATGTTGATATCGTCTACATGCCCCCGGAATTCGATATCCCCATTGATAATGAAGTTCCCGGAAAACAGGAAATTATAACCGATTCCGAAGCGGAAGTCGGGATTCAGATAACCTGTTTCCTGGTCGTCAAACTTAACCGCAAAACCACCTACCTGATTTGCCTCCTGACATGAGAAATTAATCGCATTTCCCCATTCCAGATCATGCACCCGATAGGGTGCCTCCTGTTGGTAGGTCACATAATATACGGATGAGGGCGACGGCCTGTCTTCTTTCCAAAGGATTCTGGAAGCCCCTCGATATAGGCCGGTGTCGATTTTCTCGATCACAAAATCCTTCCCAGCCACCCATTCTTTCCCTCCCGTCCTTGGCTGGTTGCCTATTCGGACGATTTCGCCATACCTGGGTAAGCCGTACCAATTACGCCGTTCGCTATCATCGGGTTCATCGGGCACATAATGGTTGTGGATCGTGAACCAATCCCAATCCGTTTCTGTCCGCCGTTGGACGATCGCCTCCGGATACGGGTTTAATCGGTCGCCATGCCTCCCCTTGGGGCCTGCGAAGATACCGCTCGTAAATGAGCAGGAGCTGTTGTGTATAGAAGGTCCCTGTCCGCCCACCCAGTCGAAAAATACGCCATCGGTAAACACAGACGGGTTGCCCATGGAATAGATCGACTCAAACTGGTATTCCCCCTGTCCGCAGTGGTTGCCATTATCCAGGCGGATACCGGTTCGCGCGTCTAGCCGATGTATATTTGACACCCGGATATGGCCAACAGACCCCTGGATATCGATACCGACCTCAAAAAAACGCTTTGCCAGGATGCCACCGGTATGGTTCTCGCCAATATCCACCTGTGTTACCACCACATGGTCCAGCACAAAGTTTCCGGTGCTCGCATCCCCCGTTGTCTCGACGATGCCTGCGTTATGGTCTGGGAAATAGACCATATGCGCAATGGAAATTGCCGCTGTACCGGCAATAGTCTTGGCAGGAAGCTCGTCAGCCAGTTTAATGGTAAGTTGTTCAATCCGGCACGCCTTATGCCGGATCCGAAAGGTGGCTGCGGGAACCCGCTTAAAGTCAGGCCTCGCATCGAAACCAAAATCCCGATAGGGATTATGCTGAATAATCCGGGTTGTCCCGACACCCTCCCCGCGGAAGAGCTGGCCGGCTCCGGTCGATTCGATGGTTCCCCGGTTGGCTAATGCACTGCCGTTGAAATGGTAATCCCCCGCCGGGAAAAGGATCGTAGCCCCTACCGGTGCCTTGTCCATGATCTGTGCGATCTGCTCGGTATTGAAACCGGCGTAGGCCGGGTCATTCTTCATTAGCGGTTCGCTAACGTATTGTTCATCCGCCTGATCGACCCGGATGACCTGCCCGAAAAGGGAGGTAATGTCACCGATAAGCAAGGCTAGCAGGCAACACGCGCCTTGTATAAATTTTCTCGTCAAATTGTTCGATAATGGCCATTTTACAAAGCAACCTGTAATATGGATGGCAGTTTATGTCTGTTTATAATATCGATGCAATAGTACTAAAAAATAACGGAAAACACCATCCTGAACCCTCCTGCACCTGGCCAGTGCAACATGCGGGTACCTTCTTTAACACCCCATTGGACAGCCCATTTTTAGCTTGGCGCTACCCTGCCGGGGGGGCTAAACAAACTTTTGCAATAGGGAGAGCATCTTCCGATCCAGCTTTTGACCGTACCAATCAGCGTATTGAACGTCCTTTCTCCTGGAATTCAAAATGCCGAAATCTCCGTCAAATTCCCATAGTGCAAACCCGATACCGTGTTCAGTCAACACCGAAAACATATCGTCCATCCACGCCAGCGCCACGTGATGGGGAGTTTCCCGCCACGCTCCACACTCGCCGCAATGCACGCCCGTTCCTTGTTCCAGCAGCGTGATCCAGGGTGCGAAGTGCCCCCTCAGCCACGCTTTATCTTGCACCTGCCCATTGTCCATACTAGGCCACGATACGTCGCCCAGGTCGTCGGGACGCTGGAAAACCCAGGGTGCTTTGTAGTGAGATACCAAACCGGGCGCATATCCCCGACAACTTTGTCCCACGTCCAATTCGGAGATGTTATCTATGACCTCGGTACCGATATTGTTGCCATCCGCAAGGATCAGGTGCTTGGGATTGGCCATCCTGATCACATCAAACCCCTTTACGATCAGTGACCGATATAACGCAGACGGCACCGCACTCCGTTGTGAGAACTGATCGTTCATGTCTTCCCGTAAGCAAGGTTCATTCAACAAGTCAAAGCTGATCTGATCACGTGTTTTGTTCCGAAACACCTTAGCCCAATACGCCCAATGGAATGAAAAGGCTTCCAGAGCTTCCGCATCTTTCCACAAGTTGTAAGGTTCCTCAAATCCGGCATTGATGCAAAACCCGGGTGCGCGATGCAGGTTTAAACTCACGTGCAGACCACAACGGTTGGCCCGCTCTACCAATTCCTCGATCTCGTGTACCCGCTCAACATGGATGGCACACACTTCATCTTTGGTAATGGGCCTTGTCCGGTCAAAATCCACGTAATATGGATAAGCCATCGGAACGCGGACAAAATCAAACCCCCAATCCGCCATCCAGCGGAAATACTCTTCGGAGGTACTTTGCCGCTTTTTCCCCGGGTCGGGGTCGAAGAAATCCAAGACGTTAAATCCCTTCCACTGCGGAAGTTTATTTACCGGTTTTGCCGCTAGTGATTCTGCAGAAGGTAATAAAGACAAGCCGGCGACACCCAAAGTCAGGGCACCGGTCTTTTTTATCATTTCCCGTCTTTGCATAAGATTTATAATTTACCAAAATTATATAAAATTGCCGTAATTAGTTGGGATTTTTGCGTTTAAATATGTATAAATGATAGCGGCCAAGGTTCACACAACCGCCACAGGCGGCTCACTTCAACAACAATTCAGCCGCCGAGTCATTCAACTTAATGAACTTCGTGCACAATCGATAAAGAAGGCACAGATCGCCCGTTTCCGCATTCGGCGGAAAAGCTTAAACTGAGCCAGAATTCGAATGCTTTTCCAGTTCCACCACCCGCTTTTCGACCGATTCCATGATATCGGTCAAACTGGTAATGGCCTCATCTTTTAGCTGGTTGTCCGACAGTTTCTGTTCCAGACGTTTCATCCGCACGGCCAATTCTTCCAGGCGCTCTTGCAATCCATAGAAATCAGTAACGGGTTGTTGCTGCTCTTTTTTCCTAAATAGTGGCAAGGCGACTAGGACGAGCGCAATGATAGCAAGGGTAATGGCGAGGTAAGCAATCATAGTGTCTTCTTTTTCTGGGTTTTCATTTCCTTCGTTTGTATGTTCGGGATAGACGATATCAGATTGAGTGGGGTGCTGCGGAGGGACCTCCCCCGAATCTAGGGCTACTTGCTCCACCGGCACTTCGTCTACCGACGGATGTATCAGATTTTCGGTCCGGGCAACATACGCTTTGTAACCGGCAAGTTGTTTTCGATACCCCTTCCCCGGCCTTTCGAAGATATCCGCAAATACCTGATCACGCAAGGCTGTCAGTCCTGCTTCGTCCGTCGCTTTCGTGGATCGCCAGGCATTGTACCACCGCTCGATGCCGGCTATGGGATTGCTGGAGAGTTGTTGTTTGAAGCAGTCGTAATCCAGCGTCTCACAGGATATCCGGAAACTGGTATCCTGTGAAACCCTTTTATCTGCTGCCAAAAAATTGATGGTTTCCCGGATGAGCTCGTATTTAGCCCGATCCGTTTGGTCTTGTGCGAAGGCACTCCAAACCATCACCGCTGTATATACTAACGTCAACAAACCTTTCCGCATATCTCAAATTTTAATTTCAAGGGCTAAATTACTCTTTTTTTTAAATATCCCCTGTTGGCTATTTCTGTGGATCCACGCGTGTTCATTAAAAACTTTATGAACTTAAAAACTTCACGACCTGTTCCAACAAGGAAACCTGCCGCTCATTGATCAACAATTTGGCTTCCGCCAAGGTAAACCAACCTGACTTGTCTATTTCTGGAAAGGAAACTTTTTTGCCCGAACGCGGCGGCCACTCTAACTCGAACGTATTGCTCACTACTTTTTCCGGATCCAGGTTTCCTTCCATAGCCCAGCAGAAGACCTGCTTACCCCCCTTCTGAACGATTGCATCCAATGGGATAAAAGAACCGGCGGGGCGTAGCCCCGTTTCCTCCTCAAATTCGCGGATGGCTGTATCCAGCGGATTTTCAGGTGGGATAATCTCACCTTTGGGAATCGTCCATGCCCCGGTCTCTTTTTTGGCAAAAAAAGGACCTCCTGGATGTACCAGAAAGAATTGGATATCCCGATCGATTTGGCGGAACAATAGAATGCCGGCACTTTGTTTCATGAGGTTACTTATGCAATTTTACTAAATTCGTGACATGAAAACAAACTGCGCCGCAAATCTTAAATAACCTATGTTTTATCCATCGTTAGTTGCTATGCTGGGTATGGCTTGCGTCATCGGAAGGGAACCCCGGTTCTCCGCAGAAATCATTGACGACCAGATCGACTTGGGACATGGCTTGACAATTGGCGACGTAAATGGCGACGGCAAGCCAGACATCATACTCGTAGATTCGCATCGGGTTGTCTGGTATCGCAACGGGGACTGGAAACGATTCGTTATGGTGGATAACTTAATTAATGATGACGGTGCCTGTATTGCTGCCCGTGACATCGACGGCGATGGAAAAGCGGAGATAGCAGTAGCATCGCATGCCGTATATTATTTGAACCGCCCCGAAAATCCAACCCACTTATGGACGCCGGTGCAGCTCCACCAAGCCCCTGCTGCCCACCGGATTCAATGGGTGAAGGGAAGTGACAGCATTTACCAATTGGTTGTATTACCAAAATATCGCATGGACGATGCGAACGGCCAAGTACCTGCTCCGACCATACGGACGTATGAAAAGCCTGCAGATCTAACCTTACCGTGGAAGCAGCGGTTCATCGGACTTCCCCTGCCAAGGGCCTATGATCTGGAAGTGTACGACTATGGCGACCGGGAAGTCTTTTACGTCAGTGGAGAGGGCGGCATAATGGGATTCTCCTTTAAAGATGGGCGCTGGATCCGTAACACGGCCGATTGGTTGGCCAGAGGACGCCAGCTCAGTAAGGCACGTATTGGCACCGTAGTCAGCCGGAATGCACATGTTTTTGCGGCTATTGAACCGACCCGCGGCAATATGGTAACCGTCTATACTCCCGGACTCGCCGATAGCCTGCTGGTTTATGATAAAATCAAACGAATTGTACTCGAACGAAAGATGAAGGAAGGGTGCGGATTGGCGATGGCCGATTTATTGGATATCGGCCGAGATCAGGTGATAGCTGGCTGGAAAATGCCCAATGAGGACGGCTTTTTTGGAATCAAAATGTATGTGCCTTTTAACCCCTATTGGGAGGCAATGGACGTTTACTGGGTGGATCGGGGAGGTATTGCTTGCGAAGGCCTGGAGATAGCCGATATGGATGGCGATGGAAGACCAGACATCATCGCATATGGCGGTTCAACCCGCAACCTAAAAATCTACTGGAACAGGACAAAATAACCACTTCATCGTTTTTCGTCATTAACTTCTATCCAATAACCGTCCGGGTCTTGGATATAGAGTTGTTTGACACCATCTACACGTGCCCCGACTTTACCGGGTTCATTTTGTACGTTGTAATACACAATGCCGAATTTACCAAGCCGATCAATAAATTCGTCAATAGACGCCACGCTAAAACATATGTGGGTATTCCGACTGTGTTCCTTCAGTTCGGTGGCATCCGCAACCAAATGCAGGGAAAACCCTGGTGCAATCTCCAACCAAACATGTTTTCCTATTTTAAACGGCTCGGAAAGGGTATCCAATTGCAACACCTCCCGATAAAACGATGCGCTCTTGTTGAGGTCATAAACGGATAACGCAATGTGGTTGAAACTCCCCTTATTTGTCTGCGCATAACTTATTACAGAACCTCCCAGGAAGCAGATTCCCATCAGTACGCATAGGACTAACGATTTCATCATATTACGGATATAACAAATATTGTTTACGCATTTCTTTATAGTTGCTCAATCCAGGCTCCCAGGATTGCCGGATTTCTTCCTCGCTCATACCATCCATCACTTGCTTTTTAAATACATCATTCCCAATCAGCGCCTCTATCCGCCCCATGGCAATACTTTGCGAAGAGTCAAAAAAACGTTCCTTTTCGGGGAAGGCTTTGTAAAAATCAAGCATCCATTGCAGATTAATCCGACCGGTGGCATGTAAAGCCTTCAGGTCGTAATCTCTCAGGTCTATCCCATAACATACTTTATCTTTATGCAACGGTGTCTCCGACATGCCTGGTATACTTACCGGCTTAAAGGAAAATTCATATCGTCCTTTCAACTCAGGCGCTCCAAGCACCGTAAAGGGCATATAAGTGCCCCTCCCCTGACTGATAATGGTACCTTCAAACAAGCATAAGGAGGGGTAAAGAATGATGGATGCCTGTGAGTTAAGATTTGGGGATGGACTTACCGGCAACTCATAATACAGATCGTGGCTGTAATTTTTTATGGGAATAACGTTGATCTTGCATTGGAGACCGTTGGCGAGCCAGCCTTCTCCATTTACCATGTGGGCAAACTCTCCCATCGTCATCCCGTGCGCAATCGGTATCGGAAACTTCCCGATACCCGACTTAAACCGCATGTCCAACACCGGACCGTCTACAAACCCATTGGGGTTGGGTCGATCTAAAATAACCAACTCCTTTCCGTGTTCCGCACAGGCTTCCATGATGTCTGCCAACGTATTGATATACGTATAGAACCGGCAACCCACATCCTGAACATCGAAAACGAGGATATCCAACGCTTCCATCTGCGCCTTGGATGGCTTTCTATTTTTACCATACAGTGAAACTATGGTTATACCGGTCTGCAGGTCGGTTTCATCTCCGACTACCGCACCATTGCTCGCATTTTGGCGAAACCCGTGTTCGGGCCCGAAAATCGTTTTGATATCAACTCCCATTGCAAGCAAACTATCCACACTCAACCGATCACCGATAATCGAAGTCTGGTTGATGACCATTCCAACACGTTTCCCCGCCAGATAGGGCACATAGCTTTCCACCTGATCGGCCCCTGTAATAACGGTCGATTCAGTTACTTCGGGTTGACTGGTGGTTCCGTTCGATCGTTCAGCGGCCCCGCTACAGGAAGCCAGTATTAATAAGCCTATTATCAATTTATTCATTCCTCTTAGGTACCTTGCGCCACTGCCTTTACCAAACTCCGCGAGAATAATCGATTCACGAAACTTTTCCGCTCCCGGGTCACCAACAGGCAGTTAATGCCGTTCGATTCAGCCGCATTAAAAATACAATCGGGTAGATTTTCCCTTACGTCTAAACGACCCACAAGGCGTTCGGACAGGTATCTCAGTTCGTTAATATGGACCGCTTGTTGGATAGCTTCACCCCAGCGCTTTCTCATAGCATTTATCAATACCGGCAATTTAGTTAAAAGTTTGACTCGATGCAACAGAATCCAAAAACACTTGGCTGTAGATACTTTGTAGATACGATCTCAGTCGTATGTAGACACGGTGTATGCAGGCAAAAATTGTCCGGTGGTTTTTCGGATCTTAACTTTGTCGACATAAAGTTTTCACGATTCTGCTATCACATCCCTACTTATTGAATTCATTCATACAACTGAAAAAAAACCAAGTCGAACGTATACCGATTTGGCGGAAAATAGTACGAATTGCATTCGTTATCTTCGCCGTTGGGTCGCTGTCAAATAGCATTGGACAGGCACAAACCATCATTTATGTATCACCAGATGGTTTGAATGATGGTTCTTCGTGGGCAAATGCATCCAATATTGAGAATGCGATAACAACGGCTCCGGATAACGCAGAATTAAGATTACGCCAAGGGACGTATTCTATTACAACCTCCTTATCCATCACCCGAAGAATGACCATCAACGGTGGTTATACTGGAGTAGGGACCAATCGAAATGTAACCGCCAACCCTTCAGTGCTCGACGGTGGTGGCAACACTCAAATCATGGAGATCAATGCGATCGGTGTTGAAATTGACGGACTGACTTTTTTGGAGGGTTTTGCCGCAACCGGCGCTGATGTGAATGACGGAAACGGTGGCGGTGCTATTTATATAAGCAGTAACGATGTAACGATAAGCAACTCCATTTTCAGGGATAATGTGTCCGCCCACCGTATCGGTTCAGGTGCTATATACCTATGGGCATGCAATAACATTAGCATAACGGACTGCTTGTTTGAAAGCAATCGAGTAGAGCAAAATGTAAGTACGGTTGGAAACATCGGAGGGGGAGCCATTCACATTCGTTTTGGAGACAATACGCGAATCACGAATACTGTTTTTAAAGACAACTATTCGAGGTACGCTGGTGGCGCCGTACAGGATTGGGGTACGGATTCGCACTTCGAAAATTGCGTTTTTGAGGATAACAGAAGCGATGAAAACGGTGGTGGGTTATATATACGAGCGGACCTCACGCTTGTTAATAATTGCAGATTTGAAGGCAACCAAGCGGTAGATGGCGGTGGTGCCTATCTCTCCAATGATGACAGTCGTTTTACCAATGTTATATTCCGGAATAATGAAGCAACCAATAGTGGTGGAGGATTGGCTGTCAATTTTGGAGGAATCGAAATTACGGCATCGCGCTTTGAAGGTAATAGCAGCCAACAGAAAGGCGGAGCTATTTATAACCATCGATTTGCGGCCCCCTCAATCCTCGAACGAGTACAGTTCCATGAAAACGAAGCTGATCAGGGCGGTGCCATCTACAATTATAGCGAAGATGGGTTAAAAGTCATCAGTTCGCTATTTGTTGCCAATCAAGCAACAGACAAAGGTGGCGCAATCTTCAATAACAGGTTTATTGAGATCACGAATACGACGGTTGTGCGCAATACGAATACGGCATTGATCATGTCCAGCAATGCTTTGTCCGAATATAATCATTGTGAAACCAATATTTTCAATTCTATTTTTCACCTGAATGCAGCGAAGCCCGGGGGGTATCAGGCGGATATTCATTCGGAAGATTTAAATCTGGATTTAAGTACGCAGGACGTCCGCCGAAATATACTGCAAGCGCATACGGGGACAAATAATCAGGTGGGTGTTAATCCTCTATTCGTTAATAACACCGATGATTTCAGGTTACAAACCACCAGCCCCGCGATTAACGCGGGGAACCATGCATTATTCAATGGCCTGTCGGAAAGCAATGCGGGCGCATCGACGGATTTAGACGGGAATGCCCGTTTGCAAGGCGGAGCGATTGATTTAGGGGCTTATGAAACGGATCTGACTTCGATCGTTATTCCCGAATGTACCACGATTACCGGTCCACTAGATGGGGCCGCCGATGTGGCTCTTGACGCCGATGTTACATGGGATGCGGCGGATGGCATCACGGCCTATCGGATTTACATCGGCACTACTTCCGGTGGAACAGACATCGTGGATGGAGAGGAAGTAGCCGGGACGACCTACACCCCGGCAACCGACTGGGAGGAAAACACCACCTATTACGTGACCGTCGTGCCTTTCAACGCCGCCGGAGAGGCAGAAAGTTGCGGGGAAATCAACTTTACAACCGAAGAGTTG
>Ga0160455_100196_pt1 | contig 55448 bp, 45 predicted proteins | sample HID1972I_E6MG_FD_108206 | JGI IMG/M metagenome (GOLD analysis project Ga0160455, IMG submission 108206) | Enriched pill bug-associated microbial communities from UW Madison campus, WI, USA - HID1972I_E6 MG | ecosystem: Host-associated > Arthropoda: Insects > Digestive system > Unclassified ... | reverse complement strand
TTCGGCGATCAGGCGGTGATGGTCCCAGCCCACGCGATACCACTCCAGCATGCTGAACTCAGGATTGTGGCGGCCGCCTGCCTCACCGTTGCGGAACACCCTGCCCAGTTCATAGCAATCGCCAACGCCGGCTGCGAGCAGGCGCTTGAGCGGATATTCCGGCGAAGTACGCAGCCAGCGCTGGCGTGCGCCCGCGTCCACGTGGCCGCTGAACGCAGTATGGAAGCTGTCGATGTTCGGTTCGGTGTTGCCGGCCGCCGACAGGATCGGCGTTTCCACCTCCAGCACGCCGCGATCGGCGAAGAAGCGCCGCAGCAGCGCGTTGAGCTGCGCCCGCTGGCGCAGCGCCCGCAGCAGGTCGTCACTCACTGCATGGCCCCGTCACGCCGAGGGTCCAGCGGAAGCGTCAGCAGGTCACGGGTATCGTCGACATAACCGCTGGCCAGGTACAGTCGCCGGGCCAGTTCGTTGTGACGATTGACCTCAAGCCGCAGCCGCGACACGCCACGTCCACGCGCGCGCTGTTCGACGATGGCCAGCGCCTGCCGGCCACGACCGCGACCTCGCAGCGACGCTGCGAGGTAGAGTTCATCCAGCAGCACGAAATGTCCGCCCTGTTCCAGGCTGAAACCCATGGCGATCACCGCGTAGCCACCTGTGTTGCCGGCCTCGTCCAGCCACAGCAGCACCTCGCCATTGCGCGGATCGGCGAGCACGGCATCCACGCCGCGACGGACGCGCGCTTCGTCGAATTCGATCCTGTCCTCGGCATAGAAATCGCGCATCAGCGCGATCAGCTGCGCTTCGTCGTCGCGGGTGGCCAGGCGGAAATCAAGCGGAGCGGTGTGCATCATGCGTCCTTCTGTGGTTCAGGCGCGGTGTCATTCGTGGGCGGCAAGGAAGGCCAGCAGCCGCGCCTCGTCCCAGACCGCCACGCCCAGCGAGATGGCCTTGTCGAGCTTGGAACCGGCTTCCACACCGGCAACCACGAAGCTGGTCTTCTTCGACACACTGCCGGCGACCTTGGCCCCCAGCGATTCCAGCCGTTCCTTCGCCGCATCACGGGTGAGCGCGGACAAGGTGCCGGTCAGCACCGCGGTCTGGCCGTCCAACGGTCCGGCAGCCCGTTCGGCCTGGGCGGGCGCCCTGCGCAGCAGCTGCTGCATGGCCGCTTCGGCGTCCAGCAACAGCCTGCCATGCCCTTCCCCATCCAGCCACGCGGCCAGTCCGCGCGCGGTATCGTCGGGCAAGCCGGCGTTGACGAACTTGCCCTGTTCGGCATCCAGCACCGACTGCGCGCTGCTCAACGCCGCGACAAGCCGTTCCGCGCGCAGGCGGGTAATGCCCGGAATCTCGGCTTCCACCAGCAGTTGCGCAAGATCGAGTCCTTCACGCAGCTTCGCGCTGGGTGGATGTTCGTCGGTGATGCGTACCTGGCCGACCTGCAGCAGGTCATCGATGGCCTGCTGGTTGCCCGGCTGCTCGAAGAAATGACCCAGCGAGCGTGCAACTTCACCGCCGATATCCGGCACGCGCTTGAACAGCGGCCACGGCAGGTGACGGATCAGTTCCAGCTCACCGAACCATTGCGCCAGCGCCTTGGCGGTGCTTTCGCCGACATGCTCGATGCCCAGCGCGAACAGCAGCCGCTCCAGTGTCGTGGCGCGGCTGGCGTCGATGGCCGCGATCAGGTTGTCGGCCCAGCGCGTGGCGATCTTCTTCGTGTTCCAGTCGAAACGGCCGGGTTGCGCCAATGCCTGCGCGCGCCAGCCGGCATCCTGCCCCTCCAGCTTCAACACGGCGTTGAGCACCGCGCCGCTGCCTTCCGGCGGCAGGTGCGGCCCGTAACTGGCGGCCAGCGCCGAAGGATCCGCCGCGTCCAGCACCAGCTTCAACCGCAGCAACGTATCGCGGTTCAACCGGTAGAGATCGGCGACGCCGCGCACGATGCCGGCATCGACCAGCGTTTCGATGTACTTGCCGCCCAGCCCGTCGATGTCCATTGCGCGCCGCGAGGCGAAATGAGCGATGGCCTCCTTGCGCTGCGCCGGGCATGCCAGTTCGCCGGAACAGCGCCAGGCGATGGCGCCTTCCTCGCGCACGATCTCCGAGCCGCACACCGGGCAGCGGGTCGGCATGGTCCACGGCACGGTGCCCTCGGGGCGCCGCTCGGCGATGACGCTGACCACCTCGGGAATCACGTCGCCGGCGCGGCGCACGATCACGCTGTCGCCCACGCGCACGTCCAGCCGGGCGATCTGGTCGGCATTGTGCAGGGTTGCGTTGGAGACGATCACGCCGGCCACGGCGACCGGCGCCAGCCGCGCCACCGGCGTGGCGGCACCGGTGCGGCCGATCTGGATTTCGATGGCCTCCACGGTAGTGCTCTGTTCCTGTGCGGGGAACTTGTGTGCGATGGCCCAGCGTGGCGCGCGGGCGACGAACCCCATCGCCTCCCTGCCCTGGCGATCGTCCAGTTTGTACACCACGCCATCGATGTCGAAGGCCAGGTTGTCGCGCAGTTCGCCGATGCGCTGGTAGTAGTCCAGCAGGCCGTCGAGGCCGCTCACCACCGCGCACAGCTCGCTGACCGGGAACCCCCACGCCTGCAGCTGGCGCAGGGTCTGCGAGTGCGTATCGGGCAGTTCGCCGCCCTCCACCTGGCCGGTGCCGTACGCAAAGAAACTCAGCCTGCGCTGGGCGCTGATCTTCGCATCCAGCTGGCGCAGCGAACCGGCCGCGGCGTTGCGGGGGTTGGCCAGCACCTTGCCGCCCTGCGCGCGCGCGCGCGCGTTGAAGGCCTCGAAATCGGCGCGTGCCATGTAGACCTCGCCACGCACTTCCAGCACGGCCGGCCAGTCGCTGCCTTCCAGCGTCCCGGGGATGTCATCGATCTGCCGCAGGTTGGCGGTGACGTCCTCGCCCTTGCTGCCGTCGCCCCGGGTGGCGCCCTGCACGAAGCGGCCCTCTTCGTAGCGCAGGCTGATCGCCAGTCCATCCAGCTTGGGCTCGGCGGAAAACACGGGATGTTCGCGACGCAGGCGCTCGCCGATGCGGCGTACGAAGTCGGCCACTTCGCCTTCGCTGAAGGCGTTGCCCAGCGACAGCATCGGCAAGGCATGCACCACTTCGGCGAAACGCGCGGACGGTCGCCCGCCCACGGTCGCGGTGGGCGAATCGGTACGCGCCATGTCAGGATGCGCCTGCTCCAGTGCCTGCAGCTCGCGCATGAGGGCGTCGTAATCCGCGTCCGGGATCAGCAGCTCGTCGTGCTCGCTGTAGGCCTCGTTGGCAAGCATGAGCTGGCGGCGGAGTTCAGCGATACGGTCTACAGCAGAGGCATTCATGCGCGGGCGACACTTGGAAGTCAGTCGGCGATTCTACCGCCGCTCGAGGTAAGCGCAGAGCGAAGCGCCTTGCGCCGGGGACTGCGGTGTTTCAGGCACGTAGAGCGGGGCTCTGCCCCGCTTGCACGAACCGCCGTGGTTCAGCCGGGCAGAGCCCGGCTCTACGTCACGCTGCACGAACCGCGGTGGTTCAGCCGGGCAGAGCCCGGCTCTACGTTGATGCGCGGACCCCGCTGGCAGAACCCGGCGTTACCAGCGCGGTGTGCGGGTCAAGGGCGGCGCCTGGTGCTGGCGGTCGTAGGCGCGCAGATCGTCACGGATATGCGCGATGCGCTGGCGACCGAGTGCGTTGCGGCTGTCATCCAGCACCACCGCATCCAGCAGCTCGGCCATCCGCTGCACCGTGGGCAGCATCTTTTCCCAGGCGTCCAGGGCCGTCAGCGGCGCCGGCAGGGTGAGGAAAAACGCGATCGCCGGTGTTTCCATCTCGCGGATGGTAGCCATCTCGAAACTGCCCGGCTTCATGATGCTGGCCATCGAGAAGATCGGGCCGCGCTCGGGATGGCCTTCCACCAGGCGGTGGAAAACGTTCATGTGCCCGAATACCAGGCCGGTCTTTTCCGCCGCCACCACGATGTCCTCGCCGCGCAGCACTTCACCGGCGCGCGCGGCCACGAACAGCGAGACGATCTTGTCGAAATCCTGGCTGGTACGCTTGCCGAGGTCGCTGTTCACGCCCGCATCGCCGTCGCCCAGGCCCAGCTCCGCCTGGACCACGCCGGGTTCCACGCCCGCCTCCGGATCAGCGGCAGCAGCGCCATCGGCCGGTACCTCGCCGAGTACCGGCTCACGGCGCTGGCCCTTGTCGGCACCGGGCTCGGCGCCGTCGACACGGCGTCCCTGGATTTTCTTTTTCGGGCGGCCAAACAGGAAGATCGCGGCGATCAACAGCAGGCCGGCGGTAAGGATGCCGATGCGCAGCAGTGCGGTGTCGGACATTCGAAGGGGTCTCCGGCTAAATACGTTCAGACAAGGATGGCACGATGCGGGGCGTATTGCATCGCGTTGCCCGCCAAGCATGCACTGGACGGGCGTGCAGGGCGCGTATCAGGCGGCCCCGGCAAGTCGTGCGGCTTCCTCCAGGTCCACGCTCACCAGCCGGCTCACGCCCGGCTCGCGCATGGTGACGCCCGACAACTGGTGGGCCGCCTCCATGGTCGCCTTGTTGTGGCTGACGAACAGGAACTGCACCTTCCCGCTCATCTCCCTGACCATGTTCGCCAGGCGACCGACGTTCGCCTCGTCCAGCGGCGCATCCACCTCGTCGAGCAGGCAGAACGGGGCCGGATTGAGCTGGAAGATGGCGAACACCAGCGCGACCGCGGTCATCGCCTTCTCGCCACCGGACAGCAGCGAAATGCTGGACACGCGCTTGCCGGGTGGCCGCGCCATGATGGTCACACCCGTGTCGAGCAGGTCCTCGCCTGTCAGCTCCAGGTACGCGTGGCCGCCACCGAACAGGCGCGGATACAGCTCCTGCACGCCGGCGTTGACGCGGTCGAAGGTGTCCTTGAAGCGCCCTCGGGTTTCCCGGTCGATCTTGCGGATCGCGTCTTCAAGCGTCTCCAGCGCGGTGGTCAGGTCCACGTTCTGCGCATCCAGGTACTCCGAACGCTGCGCGGCCTCGCCATACTCCTGGATCGCGGCCAGATTGACCGGCTCCAGCCGGCGCATGCGCGCATCGATCTGCTGCACGCCCTGCTCCCAGTCGCCGGCACTGGCCTCTTCCGGCAGCGTATCGATGACCGCCTGCAGCACGAAACCGGCCTTTTCCACGGCGGCCTGCAACTGCTCGGCGCTGAGTACCAGTGCCTGCTGGTCCAGGCGACGCTGCGAAATGCGCTCGCGCTGCGCCAGCGCCTGTTCGTCGCGCTTGTGGCGGGTCTGTTCCAGTTCGCGCAGTTCCACGTCGATGCCATCCAGCAGCGAGCGCGCCTGCGACAGCAATCCATCGGCATGCACGCGCGCTTCCAGTGCGGCCTGGTGTTCGGCCTGCAGCGCTTCGACAGGGGTATCGCCCTCGTCCAGCTGCGCATGCAGTTCGCCCAGCCGCGAATCCAGTTGGCCGCGCTGGGTGCTCATGCGTTCCAGGGCCTGGCTCAGCGAAGCCACCTGCGCACGTTGCGATTCCAGCGTGAGCGCCAGCGAATGCGACATCTCTCGCGCGCTGCGCGCCGCGTCGCGGGCCCGATCGCGTGCTTCGGTCAACTGCCGTCGCTCGTTTTCCAGGCCCTGGCGCACCGATTCCAGGTCGCCCATGCTGTCGACCGCGTCTTCCAGCCGCGAACGCGCCTCGCGGGCCTGCTCACGGTTGACTTCCAGGGTTTCCAGCAGCTGCGCCAGCTCACCTTCGATGCGATCGATGCGGGTCCGCGCCGCTTCCAGCTTGCCCTGCTGGCCCTGCAGCTGGCCGCCCAGCTCGGACACACTGCGGTGCGCCTGGTACAGCGAGCGCTGCACGTCCTCGCGCTGCTGTTCGGCCACCAGCAGCTGCTCGCGGAAACCCGCCAGCTGGTGTTCCAGTTCGGCTTCGCGCTGCTGCAGCTGCTCGATCTGCGCGCGCAGGGTGTTGATCTCGCGCTCGCGCAGCAGTGCGCCCTGCCTGGCCGCACCCGATCGCGACACGCGCACCCAGCCTTCGCCCAGCCGCTCACCGTTGCGGGTGATCACCGAGTCACCTTCGTCCAGGCTGGCCTGCAGCCGCCGTGCGGCGTCCAGGTCCTCCGCCGCGTGCAGCCGCGCCAGCAGGCGGCGGATCGCCACCGGCCCCTGCACCCGGGCGGCAAGTGACGTTGGTGCCACCTGCAGCGGCGCATCGCCGTCAGCGACCAGCGCGATGCGTCCTTCGCCGAGTTCGCCCAGCGCATCCACCAGCTGCTCCGGCGCCTCCACCAGCACGCCTTCGATCAGCTGGCCCAGCGCGCTTTCCACCGCGTTTTCCCAGCCCGCGTCGACCTGCAGGCGCTCGCCGACGCGTACCGACGAATCCAGTCCGCGTGCCTTCAACCAGGCCACTGCGGCGCCCTGTTCCTGGCCCAGCGCGGCCTGCTGCAGCGTTTCCAGCGATGCCAGCCGGCCACGCAGGGCATTGGCCTGCTTGCGCAGTTCGGCCAGCTCGTTCTGTCCGCTGCGCTGGCGGTCCTGTACCGCGGCCACGTCCTGCTTGCGCAGTTCCACCTGTTCGCCGAGCTCGTCCAGCGTGCTCCTGTGCGTGTCGTGCTGCAGGTGCAGCTGCTCGAAGGCTTCCTCCAGCGCATCCACGTCCAGGCCGGCACGTTCGGACTGCAGGGTCTCTCGGCGGCGATCGGCTTCCAGCACCTGCTTGTCCAGGTAATCCACCCGGGTGCGTTCCACCTCACCAGCCCGCGATGCTTCCGAACTCTGGCGGGTATGCGCCTCCCAGCGCACCTGCCAGTCCGCCAGCTTCGCTTCGGCATCGCGCAGTGCGTCCTGGCGGCTTTCGTTTTCTTCCTGCAGCTGTTCCAGCTGCGGCGTGGCGGCGTCCACCGCATCGCGCAGCACCTCCAGCCTGGCCTCGTCGCCACTGATGTGCTGGCCCAGTTCGGCCAGCGCCTGCCGGGTTTCGTCGCGCGCCTTGTGCAGTCGCTGCGACAGTTCGCGCTGGTGCTGTATCTGCTGCTCCAGCCGCGCCAGCGTGCTGCCAACCTGGTACACCTCGGCCTGGGCGGCGTTGAGCGCATCGGCGGATTCTTCGCGGCGCACGCGCGCGGTCTCGATGCGCGCCTCGGCATCGCGCTGTTCGGCGATCAGCTGCTGCAGCCGTGTCTCTTCCTGCGAAAGACCCTCGCGCAGCGTGGACAGGCGACCATCCAGGCCACGGAATTCCAGCGCCTTCCACTGCGCGTCCTTGATCCGCCGTTCTTCCTGCAGCGCCTGGTACTGCTCGGCCTGGCGCGCCTGGCGCTTGAGGTGTTCCAGCTGCTTGCCGATCTCCTCGCGCAGGTCGCCGAGGCGGTCCAGGTTTTCGCGCGTATGGCGGATACGGGTTTCGGTTTCCTTGCGGCGTTCCTTGTACTTGGAGATGCCCGCGGCTTCTTCCAGGTACACGCGCAGGTCTTCGGGACGGGCTTCGATGATCTGGCTGATCATGCCCTGTTCGATGATCGAATAACTGCGTGGCCCCAACCCGGTGCCCAGGAACAGGTCGGTGATGTCACGACGACGGCACTTGGTGCCGTTGAGGTAATAGCTGCTGGTGCCGTCGCGGCTGACCAGGCGCTTGACCGAAATTTCGTTGAACGAGGCGTATTCGCCGGAAATGGTGTGGTCGCTGTTGTCGAAGATCAGTTCGACGGTGGCCTGCGATACCGGCTTGCGCGCGGCCGAGCCGGAGAAGATCACGTCGGTAAGCGAATCGCCACGCAGGCGGCTGGCCGAGCTTTCGCCCATGACCCAGCGCACCGCATCGATGATGTTGGACTTTCCGCAGCCGTTCGGTCCCACCACGCCGGTCATGTTGGTCGGCAGGTGCAGGGTAGTGGGATCTACGAAGGACTTGAAGCCGGACAGCTTGATCGTGGAAAGACGCATAGGGTTACCGGGCTGGGACCGTCGCGCGGCCTGCATTTACCCGCCAAACCGTTGATCCTGTTGGAATCGCCGGACGCGGCATGGGTGATATGCCCCGAGTATACCGGTGTGACCGGGTTCCAAGAACCGGACGGATAGCGGAAACCGTGGCCGCCGCCGATGCAAGGGGTGCATGGCGCACAAACAGAACGGGCGCCCCTGGGGGCGCCCGTCCGGTGATGCCATGCCTTGCGGCGTGGGATCAGGCTTCGCGTTCGACGACGACCTTGACGGTGGTCTCGACGTCGGCGTGCAGGTGAACGATCACCTCGTACTCGCCGATGTTGCGGAAGGCGCCTTCGCCCAGGATCACTTCGCTCTTGCCCAGCGGCAGGCCGGCGGCGGTGAACGCCTCGGCGATGTCGCGCGGGCCGACCGAGCCGTACAGCTTGCCTTCGGTGGACGCATTGGCGGCGATGGTCACGCTCTTGCCTTCCAGCTGCGCCTTGCGGCTTTCGGCATCAGCGTGGATCGACTGCGCCTTGGCTTCGTATTCGGCGCGCTTGGCTTCGAACTCGGCCTTGTTGCTTTCGGTGGCCGGCACGGCCTTGCCCTGGGGGACCAGGAAGTTGCGGCCGTAGCCCGGCTTCACGTCGACCAGGTCGCCGAGGTTGCCGAGGTTGGTGACCTTCTGCAGGAGGATCAGCTGCATGGGTAGTACTCCAGAATAGGTATTCGTTAGCGGGGCAGGCGCCCCGCAGCGGATGGCTGTCCGAATATCAGCTGCGGCAGGGCGGCACCGGGCCGCCCGCCAGCATCAGACGTCGTGGTTGTCGGTGTACGGAATCAGGGCCAGGAAACGGGCGCGCTTGACGGCCGTTGCCAGCTGGCGCTGGTACTTCGACTTGGTACCGGTGACGCGGCTCGGCACGATCTTGCCGTTCTCGGTCAGGTACTGGCGCAGGGTGTTGAGATCCTTGTAATCGATCTCCTTGACACCTTCGGCCGTGAACTTGCAGAACTTGCGGCGACGGAAGAACTTGGACATGTCAGTGCTCCTTAAGCGGCCGAAGCGGCGTCTTCGCCGGCATCGTTGTCAGCGGCGGGGGTGGTGGTCTCACCTTCTTCGTCGTCACGACGACGACGCTCGCCACGCTCGGGCTTGTCGCCCTTCTCGTCCTTGCTCTTCATGATCAGCGACTGCTCGGTGTCGGCCTCGTCACGCTTGATGACCAGGTTGCGCAGCACGGCGTCGTTGAAGCGGAAGCTTTCCACCAGCTCGCTCAGCACGGCCTGGTCCACTTCGATGTTCAGCATGACGTAGTGGGCCTTCACCAGGTTCTGGATCGGGTACGCCAGCTGGCGGCGGCCCCAGTCTTCCAGACGATGGATGGTGCCGTTGCCGTTCTCGACCAGCGCCTTGTAGCGCTCGATCATGGCCGGGACCTGCTCGCTCTGGTCCGGATGGACCAGGAACACGATTTCGTAATGACGACTCATGTTTATCTACCTTTCGGATGTGGCCTTGGAGGCCGGACAGCCCCCCGCGGTCATGACGGCGGTGGGGCAAGGGTTCCCGCATGGAGCGCAGGAAGCCGCCTATTATGCCTGCTGCAGGACCGGCAGACAACCGGCGCCCCGGCCAGGCACGTTGGTCCGGTAGAGCGGGTCCATGACCCGCTGCCGTCCGCCCGCCGCCGTTCGTTGACCCGCTGCCGTCAGCCCCACCGGGAAAACACCGTTCAGCAGGCGGGACGCAGGAACACACCATCGTGCTGCACCGCAGCAGTACAATCAACACCTGTTCATACGCCCCGGATTTCCGTGAACCCCAGCTCCGTCCCGGCCATCGGCTCCTCCCTCGCCAGCGCCCTGACCCCGCGCCAGCGCACGCTCATCCTGCTGGCCCTGTCGCTGGGCGGCTTCGCCATCGGCACCAGCGAATTCGCCAGCATGGGCCTGATGCTGGACATCAGCCGTGGACTGTCCATCAGCGAGGCCCAGGTGGGCCACCTGATCAGCGCCTATGCCATCGGCGTGGTGGTCGGTGCCCCGCTGCTGGCGTTCGCCGGCGCGGGAATCGCCCGCCGCACCCTGCTGCTGGGCCTGATGGGCTTCTATGCAGCCGGCAACCTGGCCAGCGCGCTGGCGCCCAACTACGCCACCATGCTGCTGGCGCGGTTCGTGGCCGGCCTGCCGCATGGCGCCTACTTCGGCGTGGCGATGCTGGTGGCCGCCTCGATCAGCCCGCCGGCGCAGCGTGGCGCAGCGGTTTCCAAGGTCCTGCTGGGCCTGTCCATCGCCATCCTGGTCGGCAATCCGCTGACCACCTGGCTGGGCCAGATGTTCACCTGGCGCACGGCGTTCGCGCTGGTCACCCTGCTGGCGCTGGCGACCGTGGCGATGGTGGCGCGGCATCTGCTGCCGGACCCCAGCGAGGTGCGCACCAGCCCGATGCGTGAACTGCGTGCCTTCAACCGCACGCAGGTATGGCTGGCGCTGGCGATCGGCGCGATCGGGTTCGCCGGCATGTTCTGTGTGTTCACCTATCTCGCCCCGACCCTGGTGAACGTCACCGGCGTGCCGGAACGCTGGATGCCGGCGGCGGTCGGCCTGTTCGGCATCGGCGCGATCATCGGCAACATGATGGGTGGCTGGCTCGTGGACCGGCTGCAGTTCCGTGCCGCCGGGGTGCTGCTGGCGTGGTCGATACTGGTGCTGCTGCTGTTCCCGCTGGCGGCACATTCGGCCTGGGCGATGGTCCCGGCGATCATCGCGGTGGGCACGATGGGCGCGCTCGCGGTCATCCTGCAGACGCGCCTGATGGATGCGGCCGGCGAGGCGCAGACCCTGGCCGCGGCCTCCAACCATGCGGCATTCAATACCGCCAACGCGCTGGGCCCGTGGCTGGGCGGCATGGCCATCAGCGCAGGGTTCGGCCATGCGTCGACGGGCTATGTCGGGGCGGCAACGGCGGCCGCCGGCCTGCTGCTGTGGGGCCTGTCGGTGGCGCTGGAGCGCCGTCGCGGCATTGGCCCGGTGGCGGCGGAGTGCCGCTGATCCCCTCGCGGCTGAAAACGCGGTAGAGCGGGTCCATGACCCGCTGAGCTTCGCGCCACGCCGGAAACACGAGCAGCGGGTCATGGACCCGCTCTACCCGGCTTCCTCCCGCCTCAGCGGTGGCTTTCGTCGGTGGTGAAACTCTCGCCGCAGCCGCATTCAGCCGATGCGTTCGGGTTCTTGAAGGTGAACGTTTCGCTCAGCCCGTGCCTGCCGAAATCGATGACGGTGCCGTCCACCAGCGGCAGGCTCTGCGCGTCCACGTAGATGCGTACCCCACCCTGCTCGAACACGCTGTCGCCTTCGCGCTCCTCACGGGCCAGATCGGTGACATGACCCCAGCCGGAACATCCCGTACGGGTCACGCCGAAGCGCAGGCCGAGCGCGCCCGGGGTCTGGGCGACGAAACGCTGCACGCGTTCGAAGGCGATGGGAGTCAGGCTGACGGACATGAGGGTGCTCCACGAAGGTACGGGACAATTATAGAGGCGACCGGCCCGGCAGAAATGCCTCGCAAGCAGAACGCTGCAACCGGTAAACTTCCGAATTCACAGATCGAGTCGATCAGCAGAGGATTCAAGTCATGACGGTGGTCAGCGTTGAACATGCGCTTGCCGGGAAAATCCCGGAAGGCGGCGAAGTCACGGTACGCGGCTGGGTGCGCACGGTGCGTGGCTCGGCGAATCTGGCCTTCATCAACGTGACCGACGGCTCCTGCTTCGCCCCCATCCAGGTGGTGGCGGCCGACTCGCTTGGCAACTTCGACGAGGTCAAGCGCCTCAGCAGCGGCTGCTCGCTGATCGCCCGCGGTACGCTGGTGAAATCCCAGGGCAAGGGCCAGTCCTACGAAATCCAGGCCAGCAGCGTTGAAGTGGTCGGCTGGGTCGAGGATCCGCTCACCTACCCCATCCAGCCCAAGCCGATGTCGCCGGAGTTCCTGCGTGAAGTGGCGCACCTGCGCCCGCGCACCAACCTGTTCGGCGCGGTCACCCGCATCCGCAACTGCCTTGCCCAGGCCGTGCACCGTTTCTTCCACGAAAACGGCTTCAACTGGATCAGCACGCCGATCATCACCACCTCCGATGCCGAAGGCGCCGGGCAGATGTTCCGGGTATCCACCCTGGACATGGTCAACCTGCCGCGCAACGGCAAGGGCGAGGTGGATTTCAGCCGCGATTTCTTCGGCAAGGAAACCTTCCTGACCGTGTCCGGCCAGCTCAACGTGGAGGCTTACTGCCTGGCGCTGAGCAAGGTCTACACCTTCGGCCCGACCTTCCGCGCCGAGAACTCCAACACCACCCGCCACCTGGCGGAATTCTGGATGATCGAGCCGGAAATCGCCTTCGCCGACCTGGCCGAGGATGCGCGCCTGGCCGAGCAGTTCCTCAAGTACCTGTTCCGCGCGGTGCTGGACGAGCGCGGCGACGACCTGGCGTTCCTGGCCGAGCGCGTGGACAGGAACACGATCACCAAGCTGGAAGGCTTCATCAACGCACCGTTCGAGCAGATCGACTACACCGACGCGGTGAAGCTGCTGCAGGGGTCCGGGAAGAAGTTCGATTTCCCGGTCGAGTGGGGCCTGGACCTGCAGACCGAACACGAGCGCTGGCTGACCGAGGAGCACATCGGCCGGCCGGTGGTGGTGACCAACTATCCGGAGCACATCAAGGCGTTCTACATGCGCCTGAACGACGACGGTAGGACGGTCGCGGCGATGGACGTGCTGGCCCCGGGCATCGGCGAGATCATCGGCGGCAGCCAGCGCGAAGAACGCCTGGACGTGCTGGACGCGCGCATGGCGCAGTTCGGACTGGACCGCGAACACTACGGCTGGTATCGCGATTTCCGCCGCTACGGTTCGGTGCCTCACGCTGGCTTCGGCCTCGGCTTCGAGCGCCTGGTGGTATATGTGTGCGGGCTGTCCAACATCCGCGATGCCATCGCGTATCCACGTGCGCCAGGCAGCGCCGAATTCTGATCCCACCCCGACCCCGGAGGCCCTGCACCCATGACCCTGTTCTTCGCGCTGTGCTTCGTCGGCGTGGCGATCGCCGGGTTCAGTGCCTTCGTGATCTTCTGGCCACTGACCCTGGTGCACGTGCGCGACCGCCATCCGGCGCTGGCGCAGCGCTTCGGCAGCGGGGCCTTCCTCAAGCCCGACGCGCTGGCCTGGCTGCTGCGGCGCGACTACCGCGCGCAGCCGGACCGCTCGCTGTCGGGACTGGCGACACCGGCCTGGGTTTCGCTGCTGACCCTGCTGGCCGGGGCGGGCATGGCTGCCCTGCTCTGGCTGGCCTCGCTCTGGTAACCACGCAATGAATGACGACACTTCCTTCCGCGACAGCTGGTGGCTGGCCAGCCTGGGCAACACCCTCATCTGGGCGCGCCTGCGCCTGCGTCCCGCAGGTACCGCCGAAGTACTGGACAGCGATGGCGCCACCCTGAGCTACGACAGCGAAGACACCGCGCGCGCACAGCTGTTCGACGCCGAATTCGTGGAGTTCGACGGACTGGACGAAGAGGACGCACTGGTGCGTGGCTTCTCGCTGCATGAAGTGCAGCCGCCCCAGGCTGCCAGCGACGAAGCCCTGCGCGGCCGCATGGTGCAGTCGTTGGGCCGCAGCGTCTGAGACGGGGCGGATGTTCTCGCCACGGGCTTTCAGCACTGCCGACCTGCACTGGCTGGACCTGCTGCTGGAACGCGATCCGTTCGTCACCCTGCTCACGACTGGAGATGACGGACTGCCGCTGCTGACACGTCTGCCGGTGCTGTATCGGCGTGACGGCAACCACGTCGAACTGCGTGGGCACTGGGCACGTGGCAATCCGCAGGCGCGCCGGGCCGGTGCTGCGAAGGTGCTGGTGGACGGGCCACACGGCTATGTTTCCGCCAGCTGGTATCCCGACAAGGAAGAAGCGGCGCGGGTACCCACCTGGAACTACGCTGCGGCCGAGATGACCGGCGTCCTGGATACCTTCGAAGATACCGACGCGCTGGCCGCGCTGGTATCGGCCACCAGCGACCATTTCGAGGCCAGCGTCGGCCAGGCCTGGCGTTTCGACGCCGATCGCGACGACCATCGCAGCCAGCTGCGCGGCATCGTCGGCTTCCGCTTCGTGACCGACAACGTGCAGATCAAGATCAAGCTCAGCCAGAACCATCCCCCGGCCAACCAGGACGCGGTGATCGCTGCCCTGGAGCAGCTGTCCTCGGCCGGTTCGCATGAACTGGCGCGCTGGATGCGTCTGGCCCTCGCCCAGCCCCTTCTTCCCGTCACGGAACGCCCATCATGAAAGACATCCACCAGCTGCTGCAGAACAACCGCCAGTGGGCCGACCGGATCGAGAAGGAAGATCCGGATTTCTTCCACCAGCTGGCCAAGCAGCAGCACCCGGAATACCTGTGGATCGGCTGTTCCGATTCGCGCGTGCCGGCCAACCAGATCATCGGCATGGCGCCGGGCGAGGTATTCGTCCATCGCAACATCGCCAACGTGGTGGTGCATACCGACCTGAACTGCCTGAGCGTCATCCAGTACGCGGTGGACCAGCTGAAGGTCAAGCACATCCTGATCGTCGGTCATTACGGCTGCGGCGGCGTGCATGCCAGCCTCAACAACGTGCGCGTCGGCCTGGCGGACAACTGGCTGCGGCATGTCAGCGACGTGGCGCAGAAGCATGCGTCCATCCTCGATGCTATCGAGGACCCGGACCTCAAGCATGCGCGCCTGTGCGAACTGAACGTGATCGAACAGGTATCCAACGCCTGCCGCTCGACGATCGTGCTTGATGCGTGGGCGCGTGGCCAGAAACTCATGGTGCACGGCTGGGTCTACAGCCTGAAGGACGGGCGCGTACGCGAAATGGGCATCGATGTCGGCCGTCCGGAAGACCTGCCGGGCGCCTACGCCGACGCGCTTGCCCACGTGCCGCGCCGGGGCCGACGCGACTGATCCCCCTCCTGGAGCCCACCATGCCTGCCTCGCCCATCAACCTGCTCGGCTGGATCGAAGAGCATCGCCACCTGCTCAAGCCGCCGGTGGGCAACAAGATGATAGAAGACGGCGACTTCATCGTGATGGTGGTCGGCGGCCCGAATTCGCGTACGGATTACCACATCGACGAAGGCCCGGAGTGGTTCTACCAGATCGAGGGCGAGATGGTGCTGAAGGTGCAGGAAGAGGGCGCGGTGCGCGATATTCCCATCCGTGCCGGCGAGATCTTCCTGCTGCCCGGCGGCGTGCCCCATTCGCCGCGCCGACCGGCCGGTGGCATCGGCCTGGTGGTGGAACGCAGGCGGCTGCCGCACGAGCGCGATGGCGTGGTCTGGCATTGCGAACGCTGCAACCATCGCCTGCACGAGGAGTTCTTCCACCTGCAGAACATCGAAACCGACCTGCCGAAGGTCTTCAAGCGCTATCACGACAGCCTGGAACTGCGCACCTGCGGGCAGTGCGGGCATGTCGATCCGCTGCCGGTACCTGCGTAGAGCGGGGCTCTGCCCCGCTGCATCGGGAAGCCCTGGCCGGCAGGCAAAGCCCGGCTCCAGATGGGCCTGCAGCACAGGCGGCGTGTCCTGCGCGGTACACTGCGGGCACGTCTTCCAAGCCTGCTTCCGACATGTCCGAAACGCTCAGCCGCTCCCACGCCATCGCGCTGGACGCCGCAGATCCCCTGCGCGATCTCCGCGATGAATTCCTGGTTCCGCGCCATGGCGATGGTGACCAGATCTACTTCGTCGGCAATTCGCTCGGCCTGCAGCCACGCGGTGCGCAGGCCGCCGTACAGGAAGTGATGAAACAGTGGGCGGACCTGGCGGTGGAAGGCCACTTCACCGGTCCGACGCAGTGGCTGCGCTACCACCGCCTGGTCAGTGCGCAGCTGGCGGAGGTGGTCGGCGCATTGCCCAGCGAGGTGGTGGCGATGAATACCCTCAGCGTCAACCTGCACCTGATGATGGTGAGCTTCTACCGGCCCACGGCGGAGCGTCCGGTGATCCTCATGGAAGCCGGGGCATTCCCGACCGACCGCCATGCCGTCGAAGCACAGATCCGCTTCCATGGTTTCGATCCGGCAGACTGCCTGGTGGAAGTGCAGCCGGACGAGCCGATGGGCACCCTTTCACTGCAGGCCATCGAGCAGGCCATCGCCACTCACGGACCACGCCTGGCGCTGGTGCTGTGGCCGGGCGTGCAGTACCGCACCGGCCAGGCCTTCGACCTGCATGCGATCGCCCGGCTGGCGCGCGCGCAGGGTGCGCGCATCGGCTTCGACCTCGCCCATTCGGTCGGAAACCTGCCGTTGCAGCTGCACGATGTCGCGCCGGATTTCGCGGTGTGGTGCCACTACAAATACCTCAACAGCGGGCCGGGTGCGGTGGCCGGGGCCTTCGTGCACGAACGCCACCATCGCGACGCCAGCCTGCCGCGGTTCGCAGGCTGGTGGGGCCATGACGAGGCGACGCGTTTCCAGATGGCGCCGCAGTTCACGCCCGCCGTCGGCGCCGAAGGCTGGCAGCTGAGCAATCCGCCGATCCTCGGGCTGGCGCCGCTGCGCGCGTCGCTGGACCTGTTCGAGCGCGCCGGCATGGATGCCCTGCGCGGCAAATCGCTGCAGCTCACAGGGCTGCTGGAAGCGCTGGTCCAGAACCGCCTGTCGCAGGTGCTGGAGCAGGTGACGCCGGCCGAACCCGAACGTCGCGGATGCCAGTTGTCGCTGCGCGTGATCGGCGGCCGCGCGCGTGGTCGCGCTCTGTTCGAGCACCTGCAGGCAGCCGGCGTGCTCGGCGACTGGCGCGAACCGGACGTCATCCGCATATCGCCCGCGCCGCTCTACAACCGCTATCAGGACCTGCATCGTTTCGTCGAGGAAGTGGAAACGTGGGCTGCCCTTTGATGCTGCAGGAGGCGCTGCGTTGAACCATCCGGCATCGCGCTCGCTGACCATCGTCGGCGCCGGCCTGGCCGGCTCGCTGCTGGCCATCCTGCTGTCGCGCCAGGGCTGGAAGATCACCGTCCATGAGCGCCGTGGCGACCCGCGCGTCAGTGGTTATGAAAGTGGCCGCTCGATCAACCTGGCGCTGGCCGAACGCGGCCGCAATGCCCTGCGCCAGGCCGGCGCCAATGTCGAAGCCGCAGTGATGGCCCGCGCGGTGATGATGCGCGGGCGCATGGTGCATGCGCGTGATGGCGGGAACCCACAGCTGCAGCGTTACGGCCGCGACGACAGCGAGGTGATCTGGTCGATCCATCGCCGCGAACTGAACGTGATCCTGCTGGAGCTGGCCGAGCAGGCCGGCGCCACCGTGCATTTCCACCGCCGCCTGCATACGGTGGATTTCGATGCCGGCCATGCGCGCTTCATCGACGACCGCACCGACACGCCGCACGACATTCCGTTCGACAGCCTGATCGGTGCCGACGGCGCGGGCTCGGCGCTGCGCGCGGCGATGAACCGCCGCCAGCCGCTGGGCGAACGCATCGAGTTCCTCGACCATTCGTACAAGGAGCTGGAGATCCCGCCTGCGGACGATGGCGGCTTCCGCATCGAACGCAACGCGTTGCACCTGTGGCCCCGTGGCCGCTACATGTGCATCGCCCTGCCGAACCACGAAGGCACCTTCACCGTCACCGTGTTCCTGCCCAACAAGGGCGATCCGGGTTTCAACACGGTCATCAGCGGCGACGATGCGCACGCGCTGTTCGCCCGCGATTTTCCCGATGCGCTGCCGTTGGTACCGGAGCTTCGCGAAGACTGGGAGCGCCATCCGCCCGGCCTGCTCGGCACGCTGTACCTGGAACGCTGGCATATCGGCCACCGGGCGGTGCTGCTTGGCGACGCAGCCCATGCAATGGTGCCGTTCCACGGCCAGGGCATGAACTGCGCCTTCGAGGATTGTGTCGCGCTGGCCCGTCATCTGGAAGGCGGCAACGACCTGCAGCGCGCCTATGCCGCCTTCGAAGTGGAGCGCGCGCCCAATGCGTGGGCGATCCAGCAGATGGCGCTGGAGAACTACGTGGAGATGCGTGACCAGGTCGCCGATCCCGGCTTCCTGCTGCAGCGCGAACTGGAACTGGCGCTGCAGCAGCGGTGGCCTACCCGCTTCGTGCCACACTACACCATGGTTACTTTCCTGCACACGCCCTATGCGGTCGCGCTGGAGCGCACCGGCATCCAGCGCCGTATCCTGCGCAACGCCACTGCCGGGCTGGAGTCGCTGCACGCGGTGGACTGGAAGGCGCTGGAGGCCGAGGTCCACGCCAAGCTGCCGGTGCTGGAGGGCGCGTACTGATGGCCGACAACTTCCTGTTCTACGACCTGGAAACCTTCGGCCAGGATCCCCGCCGCACGCGCATCGCGCAGTTCGCGGCCATCCGCACGGACACCGCGCTCAACGAGATCGAAGCGCCCACCAGCTTCTTCGTGCGGCCCGCCGACGATCTCCTCCCCTCGCCCCATGCCACGCTTGTCACCGGCATCACGCCGCAGCATGCGCTGGCCGAAGGTGTGAGCGAGGCCGAGGCCTTCGCGCGCATCAACGAACTGATGGGCCGGCCGGGCACCTGCGCGCTGGGCTACAACACACTGCGCTTCGATGACGAGTTCGTCCGTCATGGCCTGTTCCGCAACTTCTTCGATCCCTACGAACGCGAGTGGCGCAACGGCAACTCGCGCTGGGATCTGCTGGACATGCTGCGGCTGATGCATGCGCTGCGTCCGCAGGGCATCGAATGGCCGAAACGGGAAGACGGTGCGACCTCGTTCAAGCTCGAACACCTGGCCGAGGCCAATGGCGTACGCGATGGCGACGCCCACGAAGCACTGTCGGATGTGCGCGCCACCATCGGCATGGCGCGGCTGTTCCGCAACGCCCAGCCTCGTCTGTGGGATTACGCATTGCGGCTGCGCGACAAGCGGTTCGTCGGCGGCCTGCTGGATGTCGCCGCGCTGCAGCCGGTGCTGCATGTTTCCATGCGCTACCCGGCGGCGCGGCTGTGCGCGGCGCCGGTGCTGCCGCTGGCCGCGCACCCGCACATCAACAACCGGGTCATCGTGTTCGACCTGGAGGGCGACATCGACACCCTGCTGGACCTGCCCGCCGAGGTCATCGCAGAACGCCTGTACCTGCGCGCCAGCGAGCTGCCCGAGGGCATGGCGCGCGTGCCGCTCAAGGAAGTACAGGCGAACAAGGTCCCCGCGCTGGTCGCATGGAACCATCTTCGCGGCGACGATCTTGCACGTCTTGGCGTGGATGCCGCGGCAGTCCGGGCCAAGGTCGAGCGGTTGCGTCCGCATGCCCCCCTGCTGGCCGAAAAGGTCCGCCAGGTCTATGCGCGGCAGCGCGAACTGGTGCCCGCCGATGTCGACGCCTCGCTGTACGACGGTTTCCTGGGCCCGGGTGACCGGCCGCTGCTGGCACGCGTACGCACCACGGCCCCCGGGGACCTGGCTGCGCTGGAAGGTGCCTTCGGCGATCCGCGCCTGCCTGAACTGCTGTTCCGTTACCGCGCCCGCAACCATCCCGAAAGCCTGGATGCGGCCTCGCTGGAGCGCTGGAACGCCTACCGGCGCCGTCGGCTGCAGGGCGACGAGCGGCTGGGCGAACTGAACCTGGAGCAGTATCGCCAGCAGATCGAGGCCATCGCCGCCGAATCGTCCGATGATCCGCACCAGAGCACGCTGCTGCAGGCGCTGCGCGATTGGGGCACGCACGTGGAGGAAAGCCTGTGAGCACGTACTTTTCCACCGCCAGCCTGTCGTTCCTGCGCGCGCTGGTACTGCATAACGAAAAGGCCTGGTTCAACGAACATCGCCAGCAGTATGAGGACCATGTACGGCAGCCGTTCCTGCGCCTGCTCGGCGACCTGCAGCCCGCCCTGGCCGCAGTGAGCCCGAAGTTCCGCGCGGATACCCGGACGGTGGGCGGCTCACTGTTCCGCATCCATCGTGACGCACGCTTTTCCAACGACAAATCCCCGTACAAGAGCTGGCAGGGCGCGCGCCTGTTCCATGAGCGCCGCCGCGAGGTGCCTGCCCCATCGTTCTACATCCACCTGCAACCGGACGGGCAGAGCTTCGTCGGCGCCGGCGTATGGCACCCGGATGCGGACACCCAGCGCCGCATCCGGCACTTCATTCTCGACAATCCCGGCAGCTGGAAGGCGGCGGCACATGCGGCCCCGCTGCGCCGTCGTTTCGACATGGAAGACGCCGAGAAACTGGTGCGCCCGCCACGAGGGTTCCCTGCGGATTTCGAGTTCATCGACGATCTCAAGCATCGCAACTGGGTGCTGTGGCGCCAGCTCGACGACGCCACCATGACCGGTCCGCGCCTGCTGTCCGCGTTGAGCAGGGACCTGGTCGCGCTGGGACCGTTCGTGGATTACCTGTGCGCGGCGCTCGACCTGGAGTTCTGACGTAGTGCCGGGCGCTTCCCGGCAGGCCGCATGGTCGGCGCCTTGCCCGGTCACCCTGCCTTCACCCGGCCGCACTGCGGATGCGGCAGTCTGGATGCTTTCCTTCATCGCCTCGCGTCCATGAAGAAATTCATCGCCATCGTGCTGCTGTTGCTGCTGGCCGTTTCGGCCTGGTGGTTCGGCGGCCCCTATCTCACCGTACACGGCCTGGCCCAGGCCATCGAACAGCGCGACACCTCGCGCCTGGATCGCTACGTGGATTTCCCGCGCGTGCGCAGCAGCCTGCGGGCGCAGCTGGGCGACTACATGGTCCGGCAGGCCGGCGTGGACATCGCCAGCAGTCCCTTTGGCGTGCTGCTGCATGGCCTGGGCAACCAGCTCGGTGGCGCGGCGGTGGACACGCTGGTCACCCCGCTCGGCATCGGCGCGCTGCTGCAGGGGCACGTGCTGTACAAGCGCGGCCGCAACGAGCTGCAGGGCGGCGATGCGTGGGCCCCCACCGAAGCGGCACGGCCGCTGAAGGACGCGCGCCATCGTTTCGAGCGCCTTGACCGCTTCGTGGTGGATGTCGAGCGCGGCCCCGGTGAAACCCCGTTGCAGGTCGTCCTGGAGCCACAGGGCCTGCGCTGGCGCGTGGTGGATTTGCGCAACGCCATTCCCCGTTGAGGACATCGCCGGGGGTAGAGCCGACCCATGGTCGGCTTTCTTCCGGCGACCTGGACCCGGGCGCTAGCCGACCATGGGTCGGCTCTACCAATCCGGCTCCGGCGTTATGCGTCTTCGTTGGCGACGCCGTGCGGCACGTGGCCGGCGGCGACATGCTCGCGGGCACTGTCGATGTTGTGCTGCGAATCGTCGAAGAAGATGTCCGCACCGAATGCCTGCAGGAAGGGGCCCTTGTGGCGACCTCCGAGGAACAGCGCCTCGTCCAGCCGCACGCCCCACTCCCGCAACGTACGGATGACCCGCTCATGCGCGGGTGCCGAACGTGCGGTGACCAGCGCCGTGCGGATCGGTGCATCCTCGCCGGAGGGGAACACTTCCTGCAGCGTATGCAGGGCCGACAGGAAGCCGCGGAACGGTCCCCCGCTCAGCGCCTCGCGCGCACGCTCGCGCTCATGGCGACCGAAGGCTTCCACGCCCTGCTCGCGCGAGATGCGCTCGCTTTCATCGCCGAAAATCACCGCATCACCATCGAAGGCAATGCGCAGCTGGCCTGCCGGCCGGTGCATGTCCACGCCCGGGCCGGCCGCCGCAGCGGCCGTTTCACCGGGCGGCTTGGGCAGGATGGTGGCCGCCGCGATGCCATGCCGCAGCGCGCTGCGCACCGATTCGGGGTTGGCCGACAGGAACAGGTCGGTGCCGAACGGCTTCACGTACGGCCAGGTCGGTTCGCCGGCGGTGAACGTCGCACGGATGATGTCCAGGCCGTAATGCTGGATGGAATTGAAGATACGCAGGCCGGTATCGGCGGAATTGCGCGACAGCAGGATCACTTCCACGCGCGGGTTCTCTGGTCCGGCCCCCTGGTTCAGCGCCAGCAGCTTGCGCACCACCGGGAACGCAACGCCCGGCCCGAGCACGTCGTCTTCGTGCTGCCGCTGGTATTCGGCGTAGGCATCCACGCCTTCGCTCTCGAACAGCGCATGGCTTTCCTCGAGATCGAACAACGCGCGCGAAGTCACCGCGACGGTCAGCAATCGGGGAGTATTGTCGCCCATCGACATCGATTCCTTGCAGCAGCCGGCGGCTGCCGGTCGCCCATTGTCGCTCAGAACACGAACTGTTCGCTGAGGATGCGGTCTTCCAGGTTGTGCTCGGGATCGAACAGCAGCGTGACCCGGCGTTCACGCGATTCGCGGATGGTCACTTCCACCACATCGCGGGTTTCGTGCGAATCGGCGGTGACGCTGACCGGGCGCTTGTAGGGGTCCAGTACGCGGAAACGAACTTCGGTATCGGCCTTGAGGATGGCGCCGCGCCAGCGCCTTGGCCGGTAGGGCGCCAATGGCGTGAGCGCGATGGTATGCGAGCCCAGCGGCAGCACCGGACCATGCGCGGAGTAGTTGTAGGCGGTGCTGCCCGCTGGCGTGGCGACCAGCACGCCGTCGCCGATCAGTTCGGCCACCCGCTCCTGGCCGTTGAGGTCGATGCCGATGTGCGCGGCCTGACGCGTCTGCCGCAGCAGGGATACATCGTTGTAGGCCAGCGAGCCGGTGGTGGTGCCCGATTCGGTCAACGCGACCATTTCCAGCGGGCGCAGGTTGGCCGGTTCGGCCACGGCGATGCGCGCGGCGACATCGTCATCGCCGCGATACTGGTTCATCAGGAAGCCGACCGTGCCCAGCTTCATCCCGAACACCGGCTTGCCGAGATGGCCATGGCGGTGCAGCGTCTGCAGCATGAAGCCATCGCCGCCGAGCGGACACAGCACGTCGGCGTCTTCCGGGGCATGTTCGCCGTGGCGCGCCACCATCGCCGCATGCGCCATCCGGGCTGCTTCGGTGTTGCTGGCGAGGAACGCGATGCGGGGAGAATCGCTCATCGGTGGATCCGGGGGGAAGGCATGGTGAAGAGCATAACCGAGCTGCAGCCCGGCGCAGTGGTACTGCCGACCGCTGGCAGGCAACCCTCATGAAACGCGGGCCTGTGATGTTGCCGGCCAGCGGCCGGCACTACCGGATCCAGGGCATGCCGTTGCCGAAAACAGGACGGCCCCGCTTCCGCGGGGCCGTTCCGTGTTTGCCAGGCCGGGCAGAACCCGGCTCCGCGAGCGCTTACGCGCCGTGCGCAGCGAGCTGGCCCAGGCGCTGCACCGCGACCGAAACGGTCGGATAGTCCAGTGTCTTCTGCTCGGCCAGCTCGGCCAGCATGGCCAGCGTGAAACGCAGGCTGCTGTCATCGCGGCCCATCCATGCCGCCACCTTGGCTTCGGCGCCGGAACCGCGGGTCGCCAGTACCTGACCCGCCAGGTTGCGGTGATGGGCAGCCAGCTCATCGCGCAGCACACCACGGGCGACAGCATGCCAGCGACCGTTGACCTCCAGTGCGTCGATCTGCTCGAACAGCCACGACAGGCTCAACGCCTCGCCGAGGCGGAAGTGGATCTTGGAAACATCCACCGGCTTGAGCTTGCGGGTCCGCGCCAGTTCGATGATGTCGAACGCCGGCTCCAGGAAGTGCAGTTCGGCCAGCTGCTGCGACAGTGCCGCCGGCAGGCCCTTCTCGTTCCACTGCTGCACCAGCGCTTCGTACGTCGGACGCTGCGAATCGGGCAGCACGCCGGAGGCTTCGCGGATGTCGTTGAACGGGCCCTGGTAGCGGTTGACGGCCTCGGTGATGCCCGGCATCGCACCCGGACGCGACAGCAGCCAGCGCACGAACGAACGCTGCAGCTTCCAGATCACTTCCAGCGCGTCGATCTGCACCGCTTCCGGCAGCTGCCCGTCCAACGCGTCGATCTGCGCCCACAGCGCACGCGCATCCAGCGTTTCGCGGCTGATGGTGTAGGCCTTGGCGACATCGGCAATGGACCGGCCGGTATCTTCCTGCATGCGCATCAGGAAGGTGGCGCCCATGCGGTTGATGGTCTGGTTGGTCACCGCGGTGGCGATGATCTCGCGCTTCAGGCGGTGGCGCTCCATGGCGTCCGCATACTTCTTCTGCAACGGCTGCGGGAAGTAGCGCTGCAGTTCCTTGGACAGGTACGGATCTTCCGGAATGTCCGATTCCAGCAGCTGGTTGAACGCCACCAGCTTGGAATAGGACAGCAGCACCGACAGTTCCGGACGGGTCAGGCCCTGGCCGCGCGCCTTGCGCTGGGACAGCTCGGCATCGGACGGCAGGAACTCGATCTGGCGGTCCAGCAGGCCCTGCTGTTCCAGCGTACGGCTGATGTGCTGCTTGGACCCCAGGCGCTTGACCGCCATCCGCTCCATCAGGCTCAGCGCCTGGTTCTGGCGGTAGTTGTCATTGAGCACCAGCGCGGCGACTTCGTCGGTCATCGAGGCCAGCAGCTTGTTGCGCTGGTCCACGGTGAGCTTCTTCGCACGCACCACGTCGTTCAGCAGGATCTTGATGTTCACCTCGTGGTCGGAGGTGTCCACGCCGGCGGAGTTGTCGATGAAGTCGGTGTTGAGCAGCACGCCGCACTGCGCGGCCTCGATGCGGCCGAGCTGGGTCATGCCCAGGTTGCCGCCCTCGCCCACCACCTTGCAGCGCAGCTCGTTGCCGTTCACGCGCAGCGCGTTGTTGGCGCGGTCGCCGACATCGGCGTGCTGTTCGCTGGTGGCCTTGACGTAGGTGCCGATGCCGCCGTTCCACAGCAGGTCCACCGGCGCCTTCAGGATGGCGCTCATCAGGTCGTTCGGCGACAGCGCCTTGATGCCGTCATCCAGGCCCAGCGCCTCGCGCACCTGCGGGGTGATCTCGATGGACTTCAGGGTGCGCGGGTAGATGCCGCCACCCTTGCTGATCAGGCCGGTGTCATAGTCGGCCCAGCTGGAACGCGGCAGGGCGAACATGCGCTCGCGCTCGACGAACGAGGTTGCCGAATCCGGGTTCGGGTCCAGGAAGATGTGGCGATGGTCGAACGCTGCCACCAGGCGGATGTGGCGCGACAGCAGCATGCCGTTGCCGAACACGTCGCCGGACATGTCGCCGACGCCGGCTGCCGTGAAATCCTGGCTCTGGCTGTCGTGGCCCAGCGCACGGAAGTGGCGCTTGACCGATTCCCACGCACCGCGCGCGGTGATGCCCATGCCCTTGTGGTCATAGCCGACCGAACCGCCGGATGCGAACGCATCGCCCATCCAGAAGCCGTGCGCGATGGCCAGGCCATTGGCGATGTCGGAGAACGTCGCGGTGCCCTTGTCGGCGGCCACCACCAGGTACGGATCGTCCATGTCATGACGAACCACGTCCACCGGCGGCACGATGCGGTCGTTGACGATGTTGTCGGTGATGTCCAGCAGGCCCTGGATGAACAGCTTGTAGCAGGCTACGCCGTTGGCGAACACCGCATCGCGGTCGCCGTTCACCGGCGGCGTCTTGGCGAAGAAGCCGCCCTTCGCGCCGACCGGCACGATGACCGTGTTCTTGACCATCTGCGCCTTCACCAGGCCCAGCACCTCGGTACGGAAGTCCTCGCGGCGGTCGGACCAGCGCAGGCCACCGCGGGCGACCGCGCCGAAGCGCAGGTGCACGCCTTCCACGCGCGGACCGTACACGAAGATTTCGCGGTAGGGGCGCGGCTTGGGCAGGTCCGGCACCTGTGCCGAATCGAACTTGAAGCTGATGCAGTGGCCCGGCTGGCCATCGGCATCGGTCTGGTAGTAGCTGGTGCGCAGGGTCGCATCGATGACGCCCATGAAACTGCGCAGGATGCGATCCTCGTCCAGGCTGGACACGCGGTCCATCAGCTTCAGCAGCGCATCGCGCGCGGCCTGCATCTGCACGTCGCGGTTGCCCTTGCGTGCATCCACGACGGTCCTGAGGACCTTCAGCGTCGCTTCGTCACCGGCGGCCAGCACGTCCAGGTGCGCCTTCAGCGAAGCCTGGCCAGCGGCGATGTCGTCCTTGCTCTCGTTGCCGGTTGCCGGATCGAAACGTGCCTCGAACAGTTCCACCAGCAACCGCGCCAGCAGCGGGTAGCGGGTGAAGGTACCTTCCACGTAGGCCTGCGAGAACGGCACGCCGGTCTGCAGCAGGTACTTGCAGTAGCCACGCAGCATGGCGACCTGGCGCCAGTGCAGGCCGGCGGCCAGCACGAGGCGGTTGAAGCCGTCGTTCTCGGCATCGCCGTGCCACACCCGCGCGAAGGTCTCGCCAAAGGCTTCGTCCACGCTCGCGGCGTTGATCGAACCAGCGATCGATTCAACCTCGAAGTCCTGCACATACACCGGCGCGTTGTCGACCGAAAGGCGGTACGGGCGCTCGGAGATGACCCGCAGGCCCATGTTTTCCATCATCGGCAGCGCATCGGACAACGGGATGTCGTCAAGCTGGCGATACAGCTTCAGGCGCAGGCCATCGCCACCTTCGCGCGGCACTGCCTGCAGGCTCAGGCGCAGGTCGTCCGGACCGGTCAGCGCATCGAGCTGGCTGACGTCGCTGGCCGCAACCACCGTGCTGTTGTCTTCGATGTAGCCGGCCGGCAGTGCCTTGCCGATGCGCGAGGCGATCCGCAGCCCTTCGCTTTCGCCGTGGCGGCCGACCAGTTCCTCGCGCAGGTCGTCCTGCCAGTTGCGCAGCACCTGGGCCAGCTTCTGTTCCAGCGTGCCGGTGTCAACGTCCAGCATCTGGCCCGGCCTGGGACGCACGATCAGGTGCACCTGGGCCAGCGGCGATTCGCCCAGCACCACCGAACTGTCCACGTGCTCGCCCTGCAGGGCGTCCTTGAGCATCGCTTCGATGCGCAGGCGCACATCGGTGTTGAAACGTTCGCGCGGCAGGTAGACCAGCGCGGAAATGAAACGGCTGTACTTGTCGCGGCGCAGGAACAGGCGGCTGCGCACGCGCTCCTGCAGGCCCAGCACGCCCATGGCGGTGCGGAACAGTTCGTCCTCGCTGGACTGGAACAGCTCCTCGCGCGGCAGGGTTTCCAGGATGTGGCGCAGCGCCTTGCCGCTGTGGCTGCTGGCCGCCAGGCCGGACTGCGTCATGACGTGCTCGTGGCGCTGGCGCACCAGCGGAATCTCCCACGGGCGACGGTTGTAGGCGCTGGAAGTGAACAGGCCGAGGAAGCGCTGCTCGCCGATGATCCGGCCCTTTGCGTCGAATTCCAGCACACCGATGTAATCCATGTAACCGGCGCGATGCACGCGCGAACGCGCGTTGGTCTTGGTCAGGATCAGCGCGTCCTTGAGACCGGACGTCGTGTTCAGGCCCTGCGCGGCCAGCGTCTTCACCGGACGTGCGGCGGACTTGTCCTTGCCGCGCATCAGGCCCAGGCCGGTGTCGTCCAGCGGTGCCAGCACATCTTCCCTGCCCTGCTTCTCCACGCGGTATTCGCGGTAGCCGAAGAAGGTGAAGTGATTGTCGGCAGCCCAGCGCAGGAACTCCTGCGCTTCCTTGCGGGAGGCATCGTCCACCGGCAGCTGGCGGCTGCCGAGGTCGTCGGCCAGCGCCAGCGCCTTGTCACGCATCGGCTGCCAGTCGCGCACGATGGCACGCACTTCTTCCAGCGAACGCACGACGCCCTTTTCGATCTCGGCCATCGCTTCGGCCGGCTGCCGGTCGATCTCCAGCAGCATCACCGATTCCGCTTCACCCTCGCCCACCGCGGTGACCTTGCCCGACTTGTCACGCGTGAAACGGATCACCGGGTGGCCCAGGACGTGAACACCCACGCCTTGTTCAGCCAGCGCCATGGTCACGGTGTCGACCAGGAACGGCATATCGTCGTTGACGATCTGCAGCACGGTATGCGGAGATTCCCAGCCGTTCGCCTTTGCGGTCGGATTGAACACGCGCACGTTCGCCTTGCCGGACTTGCGCTGGCGCGCGAATTCCAGCGTATCAGCGGCGAGCGCGGCCCATTCGTCGGCGCTGTGGTGCGGGAATTCATCCGCTTCCATGCGGCGATAGAAACCGGTGGCGAATGCCACTGCCTCGGCCTGCCCGGCCGCCGGGTAACGCTTGCGCAAGGCCGTGTACACCGGTTCCAGGGAGAAACCTGCCGCCGGGGGAAGCTGGGTCCTGGCGGGCTCGGGGATGTTTTTCACGGTTTTGGCTGCAGTCTTTTGCGGTTTCATGGCAGAGCGATGCGTGTTGCCCAGTTGGGAAAATGAAATTGTAGCCCCGTTGGCAGGAAAGGCCTTGCTGCAGGACGGAATATGTCCCGCCGGGTTGGGCGCGGTTTAGAAGCCTGCGTCCGGCAGGGCCGTCCCATGGCCGGCGGCCTCCGTGCCGAGCGATCGTTTCCGGCAGCCTGCAGGGGCCGGTTCGAACAGGCGCCTCCCGTTTCCGCCGTGCGCTGACGCAGAAAGTGCGCCCTGTACGATTCCACAATCCTGAACTGGACGGTATAGTCCACTCCGTGATTCCCACCCCTCCCCCCGCTTCCGGCATGGACGCGCGCGACCTGCGTGTGTTCGATGCCGTACGCGAACTGCTGGCCCGGCATGGCATGCGGATGAGCATGGAGGCGGTGGCCCAGCACGCGGGCTGTTCCAAGCAGACCCTGTATTCGCGCTATGGCAGCAAACAGGAACTGATGCGGCGGGTGGTCGACCGCCATGTATGCCGGGCCACGGCCGGGCTGCGGGCGCTGCGCGATGGCGACCTGCGCGGCAGCCTGCTGCAGTTCGCCACCGATTACCTGGACCATTTCAACCAGCCGCACGTGGCCCAGGCCTGCCGGTTGATCGCCGCCGATGCCGCGCAGTTCCCGGAAGAGGCACGCAACCTGTATCGCGATGGCACCGGCGCGCTGACCCGGCGCCTGGCTGAATGGCTGCAGGCTGCATCACGGAAAGGCTGGCTCAGGCATGACGACCCGCACTTCATGGCTGAACTTTTCATCAGCATGATCGTGGGCCAGGATTTCGACCGCCAGCGCTTCCATACCCCCCACCGCGACGATGCCTGTTCCCGCCAGCGCTGGGCCGAATTTTCAGTCGACGGTTTCCTGCGTGCCTTCGCGCCCGAAACGTCGGCCTCACCGCATTCAAACCAACACCGGAGTTTTTCCTGATGATCGCCCCACTCCGCATCCTCGCCCTGACGTGTGCCGTGGCTGTCGCGCTGGCGGCCTGCAAGCAGCCCGAGCAGCAGACGCCCCCGCCGCCGGAAGTGGGGGTGATCGAGGCAAAGCCCGAGACCCTGCCGCTGCAGCGCGAGCTGGTCGGCCGGCTTTCGCCCTACCGCAGCTCGGATGTGCGCGCCCGCGTCCCTGGCGTGCTGCTCAAGCGCGTCTATGAGGAAGGCAGCGAGGTCAAGCAGGGCCAGACGCTGTTCCTGATCGATCCGGCGCCGCTGCGTGCCGAACTCAACGCCTCCGAAGCACAGCTGGCGTCGGCGAAGGCGTCCTATGCCAATGCCAAGGTCGCTGCCGATCGCGCCCGTTCGCTGGCGCCGCAGGCCTATGTTTCGCGCGCCGACCTGGACAATGCCGAATCGGCAGAGCGCACTGCGCTGGCTGCGGTGAAGCAGTCCGAAGCGGCCGTCACCAGCTCGCGCATCAGCCTGGGCTACGCCGAGGTCAAGGCGCCCATCAGCGGCGTGGCCGGCAAGCAGCAGGTCACCGAAGGCGCACTGGTCGGACAGGGCGACGTGACCCTGCTGACCACCGTGGACCAGCTCGATCCGCTGTACGTGAACTTCTCCCTGAGCGTGGACGAACTGTCGCAGCTGCGCGCGGCGCAGGCCAAGGGGGCGCTGGCGCTGAGCGGCGATGGCAAGGCCACCGTGCAGGTCAGGCTCGCCGACGGCAGCATCTACGGCCAGAGCGGCACGCTGGATTTCTCTTCGACCACGGTCGATCCGACCACCGGCGCGGTGTCGCTGCGCGCGGTGCTGCCCAACCCGGACCGCATCCTGCTGCCGGGTGCGTTCGTGAGCTTCCAGGCGACCCTGGGTGAACGCAACAATGCCTACCTGGTGCCGCAGCAGGCGCTGCTGCGCGATGCCACCGGCGGTTACCTGATGGTGGTCGGCAACGATGGCAAGGTGGTTCGCCGCAACGTCCGCACCGAAGGTGCCCAGGGCGGCAGCTGGCTGGTCACCGAAGGCCTGCAGGCCGGCGACAAGGTCGTGGTGGCCGGCACCCAGAAGGTCAAGGAAGGCGCGCCGGCCACGGCCAAGCCGTGGAATCCCGCGCAGGCCGATGGCCAGGGCCAGCCCGCCGCCGCACCCGCCCAGGGCGGCACCGACGACGCACCGCAGGGCGATGCCGCCCCGGCTCCGCAGGCACAGGCGCCGGACCCGCAGGCCGCGCCGGCCTCCGATTCGAACAAGCAGTAACGGGAACCCTCCGTCATGCCTAAATTTTTCATCGAACACCCGGTATTCGCCTGGGTGGTGGCGATCCTGATCTCGCTCAGCGGCGTGATCGCGATCCTCAACCTGGGCGTGGAGTCGTATCCCAGCATCGCGCCGCCGCAGGTGACCGTGCAGGCCACCTATCCGGGCGCCAGCGCGGATACCACCGAGAAATCGGTCACCCAGGTGATCGAACAGCAGCTCACCGGCATCGACCACCTGCTGTACTTCAGCTCGTCGTCGGCTTCGAACGGCCGCGCCAACGTCACCCTCACCTTCGAGACCGGCACCGACCCGGACATCGCCCAGGTGCAGGTGCAGAACAAGGTCTCGCTGGCCACGCCGCGACTGCCTTCGGAAGTGACCCAGCAGGGTGTGGTGGTGGCCAAGGCCAACGCCGGCTTCCTGATGGTGGTGGCGCTGCAGTCCGATTCCGCCGCGATCAGCCGCGACGCGCTGAACGATATCGTCGGCTCGCGCGTGCTTGACCAGGTGTCACGTATTCCCGGTGTCGGCAGCACGCAGCAGTTCGGCTCCGAGTACGCCATGAACATCTGGCTCAACCCGGAGAAGATGCAGGGTTACGGCCTGTCCGCCAGCCAGGTGCTGGCAGCGGTGCGCGACCAGAACGTGCAGTTCGCCGCCGGCTCGCTGGGCTCGGATCCGGCCCCGGAAGGCCAGCACTTCACCGCCACGGTATCGGCCGAAGGCCGCTTCAGCACCCCGGAAGAGTTCGAGAACATCATCCTGCGGGCCAATGCCGATGGTTCGCGCGTGCTGCTCAAGGACATCGCCCGGGTCGCCTTCGGCGCCAACAACTATGGCTTCGATACCCAGTACAACGGCAAGCCCACCGGCGCGTTCGCCATCCAGCTGCTGCCGGGCGCCAACGCCCTGAACGTGGCCGAAGCGGTGCGCGCGAAGATGGACGAGCTGCAGCCCAGCTTCCCGGCCGGCGTCAGCTGGTTCTCGCCGTACGACAGCACCACGTTCGTGAAGATATCCATCGAAGAGGTGGTCAAGACGCTCTTCGAAGCGGTGTTGCTGGTGTTCCTGGTGATGCTGATCTTCCTGCAGAATTTCCGCGCCACGCTGATCCCCACGCTGGTCATCCCGGTTGCACTGCTGGGCACGTTCCTGGGCATGTGGATGATCGGCTTCACGATCAACCAGCTGACCCTGTTCGCGATGGTGCTGGCGATCGGCATCGTGGTCGATGATGCGATCGTGGTGATCGAGAACGTCGAGCGCATCATGAGCGAGGAGCACCTGCCACCCAAGCAGGCCACGCAGAAGGCGATGACCCAGATCACCGGTGCGGTGGTGGCCATCACCGTGGTGCTGGCGGCGGTGTTCATCCCGTCCGCGCTGCAGGGCGGTGCGGCCGGCGAGATCTACAAGCAGTTCGCGTTGACCATCGCCATCTCGATGGCGTTCTCGGCGTTCCTGGCGCTGGGCTTCACCCCGGCGCTGTGCGCGACGTTCCTGAAGCCGACGCACAACGACAACCCGAACATCGTCTACCGTACCTTCAACAAGTACTACGACCGCATCAGCCACACCTATGTGGGCCACATCGGCTCGGCGGTACGCCATGCCCCACGCTGGATGATCCTGTTCGTGGTGCTGTCGGCGCTGTGCGCGTTCCTGTTCACGCGCATGCCGGGCAGCTTCCTGCCCGAAGAGGACCAGGGCTATGCGCTGGCGATCGTGCAGCTGCCGCCGGGCTCCAGCAAGGGCCAGACCAACGAGGTGTTCGCGCAGATGCGGGGCGTCCTGCAGCAGCAGGAAGGCTTCGAAGGCATGCTGCAGGTCGCCGGTTTCAGCTTCGTGGGTTCGGGCGAGAACGTCGGCATGGGCTTCATCCGCCTCAAGCCGTGGGCGGACCGCGAGGTGACCGTTCCGGACTTCATCCAGAACATGAACGGCGCGTTCTACGGCATCAAGGAAGCGCAGATCTTCGTGGTCAACCTGCCCACCGTGCAGGGCCTGGGCCAGTTCGGCGGCTTCGACATGTGGCTGCAGGACCGAGCCGGTGCCGGCTTCGAACAGCTGACCAACGCGCGCAACATCCTGCTGGGGTCGGCCGCGCAGAAGAGCGACACGCTGGTCGGCGTACGCCCGAACGGCCTGGAGAACGCGCCGCAGCTGGCGCTGCACGTGGACCGCGTGCAGGCCCAGGCGATGGGCATGTCGGTGTCGGACGTGTACAGCACCATCCAGCTGATGCTGGCACCGGTGTACGTCAACGACTTCTTCAGCGAAGGCCGCATCAAGCGGGTGACGATGCAGGCCGATGCGCCCTACCGCACCGGCGAGGAATCGCTGAAGAGCTTCTACAGCCCGTCCACGCTGGCCACCAATGCCGACGGCACCAATACGATGGTGCCACTGAGCACCGTGGTGAAGTCGCAGTGGGTGTCCGCGCCGCCGTCGCTGAGCCGCTACAACGGTTATTCGGCGATCAACATCGTCGGTTCCCAGGCACCCGGACGCAGCTCCGGCGAGGCGATGACGGCGATGGAGGACATCGTCAGCAACGACCTGCCGGCGGGCTTCGGCTACGACTGGTCGGGCATGTCCTACCAGGAAATCCTGGCCGGCAACGCGGCAACGCTGCTGCTGGTGCTGTCCATCGTGGTGGTGTTCCTGTGCCTGGCCGCGCTGTATGAAAGCTGGTCCATCCCGGTGGCGGTGCTGCTGGTGGTGCCGCTGGGCGTGCTGGGCGCATTGTCGCTGTCGCTGCTGCGTGGCCTGCCGAACGATCTGTTCTTCAAGATCGGCCTGATCACGGTGATCGGCCTGGCGGCCAAGAACGCGATCCTCATCGTGGAGTTCGCGGTGGAGCAGCGGGCGGCGGGCAGGACCCTGCGCGATGCCACCATCGAAGCGGCACGCCTGCGTTTCCGGCCGATCCTGATGACGTCCTTCGCGTTCATCATGGGCGTGATCCCCATGGCCATCTCCAGCGGTGCCGGCGCCAACTCGCGCCATGCCATCGGTACCGGGGTTATCGGCGGCATGCTGTTCGCCACGTTCCTGGGCCTGCTGATGATCCCGGTGTTCTTCGTGGTGGTGCGCCGCATGCTGGGCGACAAGCTGGACGAACCGTCGAAGGAGTTCGTCGAGCGGCAGAACGAAGCCGGCGGGGCGCATCGTCCGGACCGCTGAGCCGACCCCCGGGTCCGGTGGGTGACGGCTCCCGGTGGGTCTGGTGGGTGACGGCTCCCGGTGGGTCTGGTGGGTGACGGCTCCCGGCGGGTCTGGTGGGTGACGACCGTTGGTCGTCACCACGGAAAAACTAAAGGCCCCGGAGCAATCCGGGGCCTTCTTGTTGTCACCGGCCCAGGGAGAACCGACCCAGGGTCGGCGGGAACCCGCGCCGCGCCGCACGGTCCAGCCGACCATAGGTCGGCTCTACCGCACGGGAGCACACTTCAGCGCAGGCCGGTCTCGTTGCGGGCGATCACCAGGCGCTGGATCTCCGAGGTGCCTTCGTAGATCTCGGTGATCTTGGCATCGCGGAAGTAACGTTCCAGCGGCATCTCCTTCGAATAGCCCATGCCGCCGTGGATCTGCACCGCCTGGTGGGTGATCCACATCGCCGCTTCGGAGGCCGTCAGCTTGGCGATCGCCGCTTCGTTGCTGAAACGCTTGCCTTCACCCTTCACCCACGCCGCGCGCAGGGTCAGCAGCAGCGCCGCATCCAGCTTGCATTTCATGTCGGCGATCTTGGCCTGGGTCATCTGGAAGGTGCCGATGGCCGCACCGAACGCCTTGCGGTCCTTCACGTATTCCAGCGTCGCTTCATACGCCGCGCGGGCGATGCCGATGGCCTGCGAGGCAATGCCGATACGACCGGCGTCCAGCACGCCCATGGCGATCCTGAAGCCCTCGCCTTCCTGGCCCAGCACGTCGTCGGCCTGCGCCACGTAGTCGTTGAATTCGATTTCGCAGGTGGCCGACGCGCGGATGCCCAGCTTTGGTTCGGTCTTGCCGCGCCCGAAGCCCGGGTTTTCGGTGTCGATCAGGAACGCGGTGATTCCGCGCGCCCCCTTGTCCGGCTCGCTCATCGCGAACAGCACGATGTAGCGGGCCACCGGCCCGGAAGTGATCCAGCTCTTCTTGCCGTTGATGACGTACGTACCATCGGCCTGCTTCACCGCCCGGCAGCGCATGGCGGTGGCATCCGAGCCGGACTGCGGCTCGGTCAGCGCGAACGCACCGATGGCCTCGCCTTCGGCGATCGCACGCACATACTTCTGCTTCTGCGCTTCAGTGCCATGGGTCAGGATGCCGTTGCAGAACAGCGAATTGTTGACCGACATGATGGTCGAATGCGCTGCATCGCCGGCGGCGACCTCCACCATCGCCAGCACGTAGGCAATCGGGTCCATGCCCGCGCCACCGTATTCGGTGGGCACTTCGATGCCCATCAGGCCGTTTTCGCCAAGCAGCCGGATGTTCTCCAGCGGGAACTCGCCGGTGCGGTCATGGTGCTCCGCGCTGGGAGCGATCTTTTCCTGCGCGATGCGCCGCGCCACGTCCTGCAGCATCAACTGCTCTTCGGTAAAGCTGAAATCCACAACGCCCCTCCCGGGAAAATGGTCGGGCGATTGTACTGGCGCGGCGGCATCCGCGGCTGACTGGGGCCGCATGCCCCGAGGTGCCACGGCGCCGGCGGCTGGCCGGGATGGGATGCCCTTGGATGCGCCGACGGCTGGCCGTGGCGGGATGCCCCGAGGCAGAGCCGATCCATGATCGGCTGCGTGGCGCATGGATGCGTGGCCAAGGCAGCCCACCATGGGCCGGACGCACCGGAGGCACCGCGGCTTGACCGGATCACGGCGGAGAGCGAAAATATCTCTCTATCGCGATAGGTGGATATTTATGGATCTCGAAGACTGGTCGACCCGCCTGAAGGTGTTCGCCGATGCCACCCGGGTGCGCCTGCTGGCGCTGCTGGAACAGGAAGAACTGACCGTCGCCGAACTGTCGGCGATCACCCGCTTGGCGCAGCCGCGGGTATCGACGCACCTGGCGCGCCTGAAGGAAGCCGGCCTGGTACGCGACCGCCGTGCCGGCGTTTCGGCCTATTATCGCTTCGACGAAGCCCAGCTGGACCCGGCACAGCGTGCATTGTGGCATGCCTTGAGCACCGGCAGCGATGATCCGCTGCTGCGCCAGGACGCCGAACGCGTGGCCTCGGTGCTGGCCAGCCGCGCCGCCGACCAGAACTGGGCCGACAGCGTTGCCGGCGACATGGAGCGCCACTACTCCCCGGGCCGCACCTGGGAGGCGTTGGCGCGTACGGCACTGCCGTTGCTGGAAACCGGCGACGTGCTGGATATCGCCTCCGGTGACGGCGTGCTGGCCGAACTGGTCGCCCCGCATGCACGGCGTTACGTCTGCATCGACACCAGCGCGCGCGTGGTCGCGGCCGCCAGCGAACGCCTGCGCCGCCTGCCCAACGTGGAAGTGCGCGAAGGCGACATGCATGCCCTGCCCTTCAAGGACCGCAGCTTCGACCTGGTGGTGCTGATGCACGCGCTCACCTACGCCAGCAAGCCGGCGCAGGCGGTGACCGAAGCCGCGCGCGTGCTGCGTCCCGGCGGCCGGCTGCTGCTGTGCAGCCTGGCACGCCACGAGCACAAGGCGGCGGTGGATGCCTACGGCCACGTCAACCTGGGCTTCAGTGACAAGGAGCTGAGGAAGTTCGTCGACAAGGCGGGCCTGCAGGTCTCCAGCCTGGAAACGGTGACCCGTGAGAAGCGCCCGCCCCATTTCGAAGTGATCTCCCTGATCGCCAGCAAGCCCTGAGGTTGCCGTGTCCGTCCTGCCCTGGCTGCATCCCGAACGTACCCACGCCCTGCTCGCCGCCCTGCGCGAGCGCATCCTGGTCATCGACGGTGCGATGGGCACCATGATCCAGCGCCATGGCCTGCAGGAGGCGGATTACCGCGGCGAACGCTTCGCCGGCGGCTTCGACAACACATCCGATCGGCACGCACATGGGCCCGGCTGCAACCATGGCGTACCGCAGGGCCACGACCTGAAAGGCAACAACGACCTGCTGCTGCTGACCCGCCCGGACATCATCGCCGCCATCCATGCCGATTACCTGCAGGCCGGTGCGGACCTGGTGGAAACCAATACGTTCAATGCCACCTCGGTGAGCCAGGCCGACTACCATCTCGAACACCTGGTGTATGAACTGAACAAGGCCGGCGCCGCCATCGCCCGCGCCTGCTGCGATGCCGTCGAAGCGACCGCGCCCGGCAGGCCACGCTTCGTCATCGGCGTGCTCGGGCCGACCAGCCGCACGGCGTCGATCAGCCCGGACGTCAACGACCCGGGCTTCCGCAACACCAGCTTCGACGAACTGCGCGACACGTACCGCGAGGCCGTGGACGGCCTCATCGACGGCGGTGCGGACACGGTCATGGTGGAGACCATCTTCGACACGCTCAACGCCAAGGCCGCGTTGTTCGCGGTGGAGGAAGCCTTCGAAGCGCGTGGTGCCCGGCTGCCGGTAATGATTTCCGGCACCATCACCGATGCGTCCGGGCGCACGCTGTCGGGACAGACCGCCGAAGCGTTCCATGCCTCGCTGGCCCATGCACGCCCGCTCTCCATCGGCCTCAACTGCGCGCTGGGTGCCGATGCCATGCGTCCGCACGTGGAGACGCTGTCACAGGTCGCCGACTGTTACGTCAGCGCGCATCCCAATGCCGGCCTGCCCAATGCCTTCGGCGAGTACGACGAAACGCCCGCGGAGATGGCTGCCACCCTGCGTGGCTTCGCCGAGGATGGCCTGTTGAACCTGGTCGGCGGCTGCTGTGGCTCCACGCCCGACCACATCCGCGCCATCGCCGAGGCGGTGGCCGGCGTGCCGCCCCGCCGGTTGCCGGGTGCACAGGAGCAGGCCGCATGAGTGCCATCGCGCATACCCGCCTGTCCGGCCTGGAGCCGCTGGTCATCACCCCGGACCTGCTGTTCGTCAACGTGGGCGAACGCACCAATGTCACCGGCAGTGCGCAGTTCCGCAAGCTGATCAAGGAAGAACGCTACGAGGAGGCGGTGGACGTCGCCCGCCAGCAGGTCGCCAGCGGGGCACAGATCCTCGACGTCAACATGGATGAGGGCCTGATCGATTCCGAGAAGGCGATGACGCGCTACCTCAACCTGATCATGTCCGAACCGGATATCGCGCGCATTCCGGTGATGGTGGATTCGTCGAAGTGGAGCGTGATCGAGGCCGGCCTGAAGTGCCTGCAGGGCAAGAGCGTGGTCAATTCCATCTCGCTCAAGGAAGGCCAGGCGGTGTTCGTGGAACATGCACGCAAGGTGCTGCGCTATGGCGCCGCCGCCGTGGTGATGGCCTTCGACGAGGAGGGCCAGGCCGATACCTGTGCGCGCAAGGTGGAGATCTGCACGCGCGCCTACCGCATCCTGGTGGACGAGGTCGGCTTTCCACCACAGGACATCATCTTCGATCCGAACATCTTCGCTGTCGCCACCGGCATCGAGGAGCACGACAACTACGCGGTGGACTTCATCGAAGCCACCCGCATCATCAAGCGCACGCTGCCGCACTGCCATGTATCCGGCGGTGTCTCCAACGTTTCATTCTCCTTCCGCGGCAACGAAACGGTCCGCCAGGCGATCCATTCAGTGTTCCTGTACCACGCCATCGCCGCCGGCATGGACATGGGCATCGTCAACGCCGGCGCCATGCCAATCTACGACGACCTGGACGCCGAACTGCGCGAGCGCGTGGAGGATGTGATCCTCAACCGCCGCCGCGACGGTACCGAGCGGCTGCTGGAAATCGCCGAGCGCTACAAGGGCAGGAAGGGCGCGGCTGTCGTTGAGGACCTGGCATGGCGCGAGAAGCCGGTCGACGCGCGCCTGGCGCATGCGCTGGTGCATGGCCTGGATGCCTGGGTGGAAGCCGATACGGAAGAAGCACGCGCACGTTCGAGCCGTCCGCTGGACGTGATCGAAGGTCCGTTGATGGACGGCATGAACGTGGTCGGCGATCTGTTCGGTGCCGGCAAGATGTTCCTGCCACAGGTGGTGAAGTCCGCCCGCGTGATGAAGAAGGCCGTGGCCTACCTGCTGCCCTACATCGAAGCCGAGAAGGCCCGCAGCGGCGACACCGCGCGCAGCAACGGCAAGATCATCATGGCCACGGTGAAGGGCGACGTGCACGACATCGGCAAGAACATCGTCGGCGTGGTCCTGGCCTGCAACAACTTCGACGTGGTCGACCTGGGCGTGATGGTGCCGGCGCAGAAGATCCTCGATGCGGCACGGGCCGAGAATGCCGACATCATCGGCCTGTCCGGGCTGATCACGCCCTCGCTTGAAGAGATGAGCCACGTGGCACGCGAGATGCAGCGCCAGGGCTTCACGCTGCCGTTGATGATCGGTGGCGCGACGACGTCGCGCGCGCATACGGCGCTGAAGATCGATCCGCACTACACCGCGCCGACCGTATGGGTGAAGGATGCCTCGCGCGCGGTGGGCGTGGCGCAGTCGCTGATCTCACGCGAGCTGCGTGATGCCTTCGTGGCCGCCAATGAAGCCGACTATGCCGACATCCGCCAGCGCCACCGCAACCGCGGCGACGCCAAGCGGCTGGTATCGCTGGAGCATGCACGCGGGCAGAAGTTCCAGGAGGACTGGAGCCGCTACGCGCCACCGGCGCCGAAGCGGCCGGGCCTGCATGTGTTCGAGGATCAATCCCTGGCCGAACTGGTCGACTACATCGACTGGACACCCTTCTTCCAGGCATGGGAACTGGCGGGAAAATATCCGGCGATCCTCAGCGACGAGATCGTCGGCAGCCAGGCCAGCGAGCTGTACCGCGATGCGCGCGCGATGCTCAGGCGCATCGTCGAGGAGAAATGGCTGCAGGCCAGGGCGGTGTTCGGCCTGTGGCCAGCCAACAGCCTGGGCGACGACGTGCGCGTGGAGCATCCACACGGCACCACCACGCTGCACTTCCTGCGCCAGCAGGTGGACAAGCCGGCCGAACGTCCTGACTTCTGCCTGGCCGATTTCATCGCCCCGGCCGACAGCGGGCGGCAGGACTGGATCGGCGCCTTCGCGGTGACCGCCGGCATCGGCATCGACGCACACGTGGCGCGCTTCGAAGCCGCCCATGATGACTACAACGCCATCCTGCTGAAAGCGCTCGCCGACCGCCTGGCCGAAGCGCTGGCCGAACGCCTGCACCAGCGCGTGCGCACGGAGTTCTGGGGGTACGACGCAGGCGAGACGCTGGACAACGAGGCGCTGATCCACGAGAAGTATCGCGGCATCCGCCCTGCCCCGGGCTACCCGGCCTGCCCGGAGCACAGCGAGAAGCGCACCCTGTTCGATCTGCTGGACGCGGAAACCCATGCCGGCATGCAGCTCACCGAAAGCTTCGCCATGCTGCCCACGGCAGCCGTATCGGGTTACTACTTCAGCCACCCGAAAAGCCAGTACTTCGTGGTAGGCCGGCTCGGCCGCGAGCAGGTGGCCGACTACGCCCGCCGCAAGGGCGTGGACCGCACCCAGGCCGAGCGCTGGCTCGCATCCAACCTGGATTACGATCCCGACTGACCGCGGTAGAGCCGAGCCATGGCCGGCTGCGGATCGTCAGCCTTGCCGCGCCGCACCCCTGGTCATCCCATCATGGGTCGGCGCGCCCCAGTTCCGCCTGCAATGAAGGCAACAGCACGCGGTTGCCATGGCCGCTCAGGTGGTCGCCGTCGAAGAACAACGGCCGGCCATCGCGCTGCGATGTGCACATGTCCGCACCGCACAACACCGGCAGCGGATCCCACACGCGCGCTCCCGGCAGGCCGTCCGCCACCGCGCGCAACGCAGTCAAGGCCGGAGCCCGGAACTGTTCCATCGTCGACCGCTCGATGCTCAGTCCACCCGCGCATATCGCGTTGTGCGCGTTGAAGCGGTCCGAGCAGCGATACGGCGGCGCCGGCAACAAGGGCCTGGGTGCTTCCAGCAGGATGCGCACGCCCGCAACGGCCAGCGGCTGCCACTGCGCGATGGCCTGCTCGATTTCCCCGGCACGTCCGGCTGCCGCCTGCGCACCATGTTCGCTGTCCTGCGCGGCGCGTGCGTCATAGCGCTCGAACTGGTCCGCCAGGCGCGGCAACCGCAGTGATGACAACAGCACGACATCGCCTGGACGGGCATGCCGGGCGACGTCGGCGCGCACGGCCGCATCGTAACCGGAGCATCCCGCAGCGGGACCGCGCCATTGCTGCAGGCCCACCACCGGACAGCCGCCACGGCCATACAGGCGCACCGTGGTGCCGCTCTCCAGCGCCAGCCGCTGCAGCAGCTCCACGTACCCCATGGCGTGCGAATCGCCGACCACGAACACCTGCGCGGGCATGCCCTGCGGCACTGGCCGCGCGCACTGGCCACGCTGGAATACCCGCACGCTGCCGCCGTCGAAAGGTTCCTGACCGCGCTGCAGCCGGCAATCCGGGTAATCCCGTTTCAGGCCCTTGGCATACGGATACCAGTCCAGGGGATGGCGGCTGACGGTGCTCAACGACACATGCGCGGCCTGCTTGTACAGCATTGCCTGCACGCCGCCCCCGGCTACCAGCGCGATGATGCCGACGGCCACCCAGCGACCCGGGCGCAGGCGCTGCGCCAGGGGCCCGCGGAATGGGCGCTCGACGAACCGCCACGACAGCCAGGCCAACACGAATACCAGCGCCAGCGCGCCCAGCATCCTTGCCGGCGTGTCCAGGCCAATGGTCCAGCGCATCAGCACGAACACCGGCCAATGCCACAGGTACAACGAATATGAGAGCAGGCCGATGCGCCGCATCGGCGCACAGGCCAGGGCCCGCCCCACCAGCGAACGCGGATGATGATGCAGCGCCAGCAACAGCAGCGCGGTTGCCAGCACGACATACTGGCCATCGGGCCAGGGCGAATGACCGGCACGCGCCGACCACAGGGCCCAGCCCAGCAGTCCCAGCATCATCGCCGACAACAGCGACCAGGCGGGCGCCATCCTGCCCGGCGGGGCCGGCGCCGCGAGCGCATCACCGCGCACATGCAGCAGCTGGAACAGCAGCACGCCCACACCCAGCTGCCAGAACCGCGTGGTGGTTACGTAGAACGCACGCACCGCCTGCTCCGGCTGGCTGGAAAGCGTCATTGCCCAGCCCAGCGAAGCAACCGTCGCCGCCGTGAACAGACCGAGCGACAGCCAGCGCGCGCGCCCACCACGCGACCAGGCCAGGAACAGCAACGGGAACAGCAGATAGAACTGCTCTTCAACGCCCAGCGACCAGGTATGCGTATAGGGATTGAACTCCGCGCGCGGCGCGAAATAATCGTTGCCACCGCCAGCCAGCACCCAGTTGCTGAAGCCGAGGAACGCCATCCGCCCGGTCTTGTCGCTGGCCTCGCTGAGCCAGGACTCGGGGATGAACATCACGCTGGCCAGCGCCGTCAGCAGCAGGCAGGCCACCAGCGCCGGCGCGATGCGCCGCAGCCGCCGCGAATAGAAACGAAGCAGCGATGCGCCCAGTGGCAACGGCGGCAGGCGATGTACCGAAGCGCTGACCACGAAGCCGGAAATCACGAAAAACACGTCCACGCCGGTGAAGCCGCCGGGCAACCAGGCCGCCTTGAGGTGGAAGGCGATGACCGCCAGCACGGCGATCGCGCGCAGCCCATCGATATGCGGCACATAACCGCGGCCCGGATCATTCGTCACGCGCATTCCCTGCCTCATGGCACCTGTACGTCAACCAGCGACGATGGTGCAGACGTCCACGCCCCCTGGAAACCGGCGGCGACGATCAGTCGCCTACCGTCCGGCCGCTCCCTTTCACTGCCTGCCCATCACCACACCAGGTCGTCGGGCACCTGGTACTGCGGATCCGCATACGGATCGTCCTCGGCCGGCGCGTCCGGGTCCACCTTCAGCGCGACCGATGGAGCGAAGATCGCCTCGGCCTGCGCCAGCAGCGCGGCGCTGACCAGCACGTAACGGCCGCCGAGCTGCACCACGCCCAGTTCACCCGCGTTGAGCGCCTTCAGCTGCGCGGCGGTGACGTAGATGCGCTTGATCTTGCCACCGTAGGGGAAATGCCGCGCGATGTCGGCGTCCTCGGCATTGAGCGTCTGGTCCTTCAGCAGCGTTTCCAGCTTCGCCTTCGCCTCACGGCGCTGGCGTGCTTCTTCCTGCTTCAGGCGTTCGGCCTCGATGCGCTCTTCCTTCTCACGCTGCGCGCGGATGGCATAGGCCTTGGCCAGGTCGATCTCTTCCTGGGAACGTGGCTTGCGCGCCCCCTGCGGACGGTTCGGACGCTGGCCGGGATTGCCCGGCCTGGCCTGTCCCGCACGCGGCTCGCCAGGCCTTGCGGCCGGCGTCCTGGCACCCGGCGCCGGCTTGCCGGACGGACGCGGGTCACGTCGCGCCTCCGCCCTGCGGTCCGGCTTTCTGTCGTTGCTGCGTTCGGGCCTGGGGGCCGGCTTGAAGCCCAGCCCCATCAGCTGGTCGCGGAGGGTATCGCTCATAGGGAAAAGTCAGTAGTGCGGCGGTGGCGGCTCGTCCACCGGATCAGAGGAATACAGCGCGTTGCGGACCTTGCCCAGGTCCTCCAGCAGCACCCGCATCAGGCCCTCGTTGCGGGTGCCCTCCATGCGGGCGTCGGCCAGCGCCTCGCTCAGCTCGGCCAATGCCTGTTCCTGGAAGGAAACACGCATTTCCAGTTCGACCAGGCGCGCTTCCAGCGCCTGTTCGCGTTCGCTCGGCAGCTCAGCCATGCGGGGAATGCCCCCGACCGCTGCCGCAGCACTCCGGTCCTGCCGCTGCGGCACCCGGGGTGATGCCACTGGCCAGGCCGAGGTGGCCGGTGGCGAAGATCGCAACACGCATTGGCTTGGCTCCTGCGTGCGCCTTACGGCTGCACGCCCAGCAGTTCGACGTCGAAGGTCAACGTGGCATTCGGGCCGATCGGACCGCCCTGGGTGCCGGTCTCGCCATAGGCCAGCTCACCGGGGATCCAGAAACGATACTTCGAACCCACCGGCATCAGCGCCACGCCTTCGGTCCAGCCCTTGATCACCTGGTCCAGGCCGAATTCAACCGGCTGGCCCCGCTGGTAGCTGCTGTCGAACACGGTGCCGTCCAGCAGCTTGCCTTCGTAGTTCACCTTGACCTTGCTGGTCGGCAGCGGACGCTCGCCGCTGCCCGGGCGGATGACCTGGTACTGCAGGCCCGATGCCGTGGTGACAACGCCCGGCACGGTCTTGTTCTTCGCCAGGAACGCGTTGCCTTCGGCACGGTTGGTCTGGCCCAGCTGCGCGGCCTTGGCCTGCATTTCAGCCTGCTTGGTGGCCATGAACGCCTGCAGGGTAGCGGCGCCTTCTTCCTGGCTGATCTTCGGCTGGCCGCCATCGAAGCTGGTCTTCACCGACTCGAACAGCGCGCCGAGCTCGATGTCGTCCTTCAGCTGTGCCAGCGACGGGCCCACCATGTAGCTGCCCAGCATCAGGCCGACCTGGCGGTTGTCCACCTTCGGCGGAGCCGAACCCGGTGCCATGCCCGGCACCTGCTGGCCACTGGCGACCATCATCACCTGGCGCAGCGCGGCGTCGGTCTTCTGCGCATCGGCCTGGGTGATCAGCGGCTGCTTGCCGTCGAACATGGCCTGCACGGCATCGCGCATTGCGGCCAGGTCGATGTGCTCCTTGATCGCTTCGAGCGAACGGGCGACGTCGGCGCCGATGGCGTAGCTGAGCTTCTGCTTGGAATTCAAACTGCTGGTCTCCTTGGCGGCTGCCGGGGCAGCGGCCGGTTGCTGCGACAGCGCCACACCGGTGGTGCCCATCGCCAGAATCAGAACCGACGCCGCAGCGCCACGCATTCCCATCTTCATGTGTTGCATTCCTGGAAGTGAAAAGACGCCGACGTCGGCGCGAAAACGTTCATTGTCGCACGCATGTACCGGATGTCGAGGCATGCGGCGGAGATCAGTGGACCGCCGGCGCTGCCAGCGCACGTTCGATGGCGGCGACCAGTTCCTTGTCGTCCGGCGCGACCTTGCTGGGGAACTGCGCCACCAGCCGGCCATCGCGGCCCACCAGATACTTGTGGAAATTCCAGCCGGGCGCGACGCCGCTGGCGGCGGTCAGGCGCTGGTACAACGGCGTCACCTGGTCGCCGACGACATGCACCTTTTCGAACATCGGGAATTTCACGCCATAGGTCAGCGTGCAGAACTCCTGGATCTGCGCCTCATCGCCCGGCTCCTGCCCCTTGAAATCGTTGGAGGGGAAGCCGAGCACGCTCAAGCCACGGCCGGAATACTGTTTCTGCAGCGCCTCCAGCCCTTCGTACTGGGGCGTGAAACCGCACTTGCTTGCCGTGTTGACCACCAGCAGCACGCGGCCGTGGTAGCGCTGCTTCAGGTTGACGGCCTCCTTCCCGGCCAGCGGGCGATAGGACACATCCAGCAGGTCGTCAGCCGAAAACGCCGGTGCCGTCACCGCAAGGCAGGCCACGGCGAGAAGAGCGGCCAGCCCACGACGAAGCATCCGCGCGCCATGTGCCGATGAAGAACGCGTCCGGCACGGATGCGTCTGGGAAAAGAGGGCGGACATGACGGGCATCCTGATGATGGGGGGACAGGGCAGCGGGCCTGTTTCGCGCCGGACTATAACATCGCCGCCCGCGGCCGCTGGAGCCGCATGGCCTGTGCGGCGTGCGTTTCAGGTCGCCTGGAGCGGCCAGCAGCGTGGTTCCTGAATGAAGTCAGCTCGCTGTATCCGACCCTGTTGCACTCCCCACATCAGGTGTTATAGTTGACTACAACACCAGTCACCTGAGACAGGGCGGGCCCATGAAGAACATGATGCGACACCGCAATGCCGGAAGGATCGCCAGCGCGGTCGGCCTGCTCATCCTGTCCCTGTGGCTGTGTGGAGCAATGGGCCGTCCCTCCGGCATCCCGGAGACCGTCCACCTGCTCGAAGGCCTGCAGGATGCAGCCGTGCCGGATGCCGGGGATGCGTCCCCGGCATCCTCTCCCCCGCGGCGGCTGAACAGCTCCCTGTCCATGCCGTATTTTTCCTTCGCACAGTCGCTGAATTCCCGGAGCTGACCATGAGCGATATCCAGTGGAGCGATGGTGCTCCCATCTACCGTCAGTTGAAGGAGCGCGTGATCGCCATGATGCTCGACGGAATCATCAAGCCGGGCGACGCCCTGCCCTCGGTGCGCCAGGTGGCGGCCGACTACCAGCTCAACCCCATCACCGTGTCGCGCGCCTACCAGGAACTGGCCGATGAAGGCCTGGTGGAAAAGCGCCGCGGACTGGGCATGTTCATGACCGAGGAAGCGGCCAGCCAGCTGCGCAGCAGCGAACGCGACCGTTTCCTCAACGAAGAATGGCCGGCCGTGCTCGAGCGCATCCAGCGCCTGGGCCTGGACGTGAACGAACTGCTGACCCAGGGGAAGAACCCATGAATGCCGTGACAAGCCAGGATGTGATCACCGCGCGCGGGCTGCGCAAGGCCTACAAGCGCACCGTCGCGCTGGACAACACCAGCTTCAGCATCCCGGCCGGCCGCATCGTCGGGCTGATCGGCCCGAACGGCGCCGGCAAGACCACCGCGCTGAAGGCGATACTGGGCCTGTCATCGGTGGAAGGCGAGCTGAGCGTGCTGGGCAAGGATCCGCGCAGCCACCGCGACGAGCTGATGAACGACATCTGCTTCATCGCCGACGTGGCCGTTCTGCCGCGCTGGATGAAGGTGCGCGAAGCCATCGATTTCGTGGCCGGCGTGCATCCCCGCTTCGACCGCGCACGCTGCGAGCGGTTCCTGTCCACCACCCGCCTGCAGCCGAAACAACGGGTGCGCGAACTGTCCAAGGGCATGATCGTGCAGCTGCACCTGGCCCTGGTGATGGCCATCGACGCGCGCGTGCTGGTGCTCGATGAGCCCACCCTCGGCCTGGACATCCTGTACCGCAAGGAGTTCTACCAGCGCCTGCTGGAGGACTATTTCGACGAGCAGAAGACCATCATCGTCACCACCCACCAGGTGGAGGAGATCGAACACATCCTCACCGATGTCATGTTCATCCGCGACGGAAAGGTGGTGCTGAGCGCGGAAATGGACGAAGTGGGCGAGCGCTATACCGAAGTGCTGGTCAACGCCGACCAGGTCGGCAATGCCCGTGCCCTGCAGCCGATCGACGAACGCGCACTGCCGTTCGGCAAATCGGTGCTGCTGTACGACAACGTCCCGCGCGCCCAGCTCGCCAGCCTCGGGGAAATCCGCAGCCCCGGCCTGGCCGATCTGTTCGTCGCCATCATGAAGGGAACCTACGCATGAACGCCGTGAACCATCCCGTCAGCAAGACCAGCACGCTGCGCTGGCTGCTCAAGCGCGAATACTGGGAAAACCGTGGCGGCTTCCTGTATGCCCCGTTCATCGCCGGTGCGGTGTCGCTGGTGATGAGCACGCTGGGCATCGTGCTGGGGCTGTTCGCCCTGCGCCGCGCCGCCGAAGGCGGCAACCTGCACGTGGACGGCATCAACGTCAACGGCCTGGACCTGGCCCTTCTCACCGGCAACCTCGGCGACGCCGACCGGCTCCAGCTCGGCCAGGCCATGGACCTGACCGTGACGCTGAGTTCCACCTGGCCGTTCATCGTGCTCGGCTTCGTGGTGTTCTTCTACTGCCTGGGCGCGCTGTATGACGACCGCCGCGACCGCAGCATCCTGTTCTGGAAATCGCTGCCGCTGTCGGACACCCAGACCGTGCTGTCCAAGGCACTCAGCGCGCTGCTGGTGGCCCCGCTGATCGCGGTGGCGGCTTCGCTGCTGACCATGCTGTGCTTCATGGTGATGCTGAGCATCGTCGTGGTTGCCCACGGCGGCAGCCCGCTGGCCCTGATCTGGGCACCCAGCCATCCGCTGACGCTTGCCGCCGGACACCTGGCATGGATCCCGGTCTATGCGCTGTGGGCGCTGCCGACCGCCGGCTGGCTGCTGTTGTGCTCGGCGTGGGCGAAGACCAAACCTTTCCTGTGGGCGGTGATGCTGCCGGTCTTCGCGGGAGTGGTGGTCTCCACCACCAACGTGATGCAGCTGTTCGACAGCAGTGCCGGCTGGTTCTGGCAGCACGTGGTCGGCCGCCTGCTGCTGGGCGCGTTCCCGGGTACGGACCTGCTCTACCGGGCCCAGTCGTCAGCCGGCAACGAGGACATGCAGAACCTGGCCACCCTGCTCTCGCCTTCCAGCCAGCTGAACGCGCTGGCGATGCCGGAGCTGTGGATCGGTGCCGCCGCCGGCGTCGTCTTCATCATCATCGCCATCCGCCTGCGCCGCCGCGCCGGCGAAATCTGACCGCAAAGGAGCCCGACACCATGCGTACCCTGCTTGCCTGCACGTCCCTGTTGCTGCTGCCGCTGGCTGCGGCGGCCAACGATGCGCCCTGCCAGTTCACCGAAAACCGCGACCTGCAGCTGCAGCTGGCCGGCGCGAAAACGGTGGTGTTCGAAGTCAACCAGCATGACCTGCGCCTGCAGGCAGGCAGCGGCACACCCAGCCTGTCCGGCCGTGCCTGCGCCTCCAGGGCCGAGTGGCTGCCCGAGCTGACCGTCACCCAGCGCCGCGAGGGCGACAAGCTGGTGGTCAGCCTGCGCCGCGAGGGCAGGAACACCTGGGTGACCGGCCAGAACTACGCATGGCTGGACATGCGCGGCAGCGTGCCGGACAACGTGATGGTGCAGCTCAAGGTCGGCTCCGGCGATGCGCGCATCGAGGGCGCACGCTCGCTCAGCGTGGATGTCGGCTCCGGCGACGTGGATGCGCTGCGCACCACCGGAAGCGTGCATGCAACGGTTGGCTCGGGCGACCTGGTGGTCGACGGCGCCGGCAGCCTGGACCTGCTTTCGGTCGGTTCCGGCGAAGCCAGGGGCAGCAACATACGCGGCGATGTCCACGTTGGCAGCGTCGGTTCGGGCGAAGTCGAACTGCGCGATATCGATGGCAACCTGCGCATCGACACCGTCGGCTCGGGCGATACCGAAGCACGCCAGGTACGCGGCAACGTGGAGATCGGCGTGGTCGGCTCCGGCGATACCGAACTGCGCGACGTAGGCGGCAGCGTGCGCGTGCGCAGCCACGGCTCGGGCGACATCAAGGCCGAGGGCGTGGGCGGTGCGCTGACCGTCGAGCGCAGCGGCAGCGGCGACGTGCGCCATCGCGACGTGCGGGGAACCGTCACCCTGCCGCGCGGCAAGTAACTCCCTTTCCGTAGAGGAAACATGCCATGAAGACCTGGATTGTCCTGCCGGCGCTGTTGCTGGCCCTGCCACTGGCCGCCTGCGCGGATCGCGGCACCGACGCTGCGGATGCAGCCACCGATTCCACCCGCTCCATCGGCCGCACGGTGCAGGAGGCGACCAACAAGGCGCGCAGGGAGATGACCGGGCGCAACTTCAAGCTGTCCGCCGATGGCGCGCCGCGCGCGGAAATCACGCCGCAGGGCCAGTTGCTGGTGGATGGCCGGGAAGTGGACATGACGCCCGCACAACGCACCCAGCTGCTCGATTACCGCCATCAGGTGGAAGCGATCGCGCTGGCCGGCATGGATGTGGGCGTGGCCGGCGCGAACCTTGGCGTGAAAGCCGCCGGCGAGGCGTTGAAGGGCGTGTTCTCCGGCAATACCGATGGCATCGAGGCGAACATCAACGCCGAGGCGGACAAGCTCAAGGCACAGGCCAACCGGATCTGCGACAGGCTCCCGGCGCTGCTGGCAGCGCAGCAGACGCTGGCGGCATCGCTGCCGGCGTTCGCGCCATACGCCACGATGGACCAGGACGACATCGACGACTGCGGCGAATGAGCGCACCCGGCCGTCGCTGGCGCCCGCCAGCACGGCCGCGGATTACACTAACGGGCTTCCTCCTCTCCGGACCGCCGTGGAGACGCCCATGAAAAAGCGCTTTGTGCTGCTGGCCGCCCTGCTCTGCCTGGGCCTGGCCGGCTGCGACCAGGAATACAGAAATCACCGTGCCGAACGCAGCAAGCCGAAGGTGACCGTCAGCGATGGCATGGTCACCGTGCGTCGCGCGCCCGCGCCGAACATCATCATCCTGCCCGATGGGCACATGAAGGTGGACGAGATCGAGATTCCGCTGCGCGCGGACCAGCAGCAGGTGCTGTTGCAGATGTTTGGCCAGCTGCAGGTGCTGCGCCAGAACACGCTGGTGGACGCGCCCGCCGACCCGGACCGCAAGCCGGTAAGGATCACGCCGCCGGCAGGCATGGAGCCGATTCCGGCCGACCTGCCGACGCTGATCCCGGAATTCAAGGATTACACCGAAAGTTTCGGCAACCTGCAGGCGGACCGCCGCTAGCGCCGCCGCGGCATCGCCGCGGATATCCGCGCTGGGTGGCGGGGCGCCAGCCGATCATGGATCGGCTCTACCGCATCGCCTGTGGCCTGGTAGAGCCGACCCATGGTCGGCTGGGTTTACCCCGCCGGATCAGGCGTCCCTCGCGAGGTCCGCTGCCAGGCCGACATAGCCACCCGGCGTCAGTTCGCGCAGGCGCGCCCTGGCCTCTTCCGGCAGTTCGAGCGTTTCCACGAACGCACGCATCGAATCGGCGGTGATGCCCTGGCCGCGGGTGAGCGCCTTGAGCTGTTCGTACGGATTCGGCAGGCCATGCCGGCGCATCACCGTCTGCACCGCTTCGGCCAGCACTTCCCACGCGGCATCCAGGTCCGCATCCAGGCGCTGCGGATTCACCTCAAGCTTGCCCAGGCCCTTGGCCAGCGAATCCAGCGCCACCTGGGTATGGCCGAACGCCGTACCCAGCGCGCGCAGCACCGTGGAATCGGTGAGGTCGCGCTGCCAGCGGCTGATCGGCAGCTTGGCGCTGAAGTGCTCGAACAGCGCATTGGCGATGCCGAAATTGCCCTCGGCGTTCTCGAAATCGATGGGGTTGACCTTGTGCGGCATGGTCGACGAGCCGACCTCGCCTTCCTTCAGGCGCTGCTTGAAGTAACCCAGCGACACGTAGCCCCAGATGTCGCGCGCCAGGTCGATCAGGATGGTGTTGGCGCGGCGCGCGGCATCGCCGATCTCGGCGATGTTGTCGTGCGGCTCGATCTGCGTGGTGTAGGGATTGAACACCAGCCCCAGGCCTTCGACGAAACGCTGGGCAAAGGCCGGCCAGTCGATGTCCGGATAGCTGACCACGTGCGCGTTGTAGTTGCCCACCGCACCGTTGATCTTGCCGGTCAGCTCCACTGCGGCGATCTGCCGGCACTGGCGCTCCAGGCGTGCGACCACGTTGGCCAGCTCCTTGCCCAGGGTGGTCGGCGATGCCGTCTGGCCATGCGTGCGCGACAGCATCGGCTGGCCGGCCTGGGCGTGGGCCAGCGACCGCAGCGAGGACGCAATGCCTTCGAATGCCGGCAGCAGTACCTCGCGACGCGCCTGTTCCAGCATCAGGCCGTAGCTGAGATTGTTGATGTCCTCGCTGGTGCAGGCGAAATGCACGAACTCCAGCGCCGGTGCCAGTTCGGCATCATCCTTCAGCTGTTCCTTGATGAAGTATTCAACCGCCTTGACGTCATGGTTGGTGGTGCGCTCGATTTCCTTCACCCGTGCCGCGTTCGCGGGGCTGAAGCCATCGGCCAGCGCACGCAGGCGCGCCGTGGCGGCATCGGAAAACGCAGCCAGTTCGGTGATGCCCGGCTCGTTGGACAGCGCCAGCAGCCATTCCACCTCGACCTTGACGCGGGCCTTGATCAATCCGTATTCGGAGAAGATCGGACGCAGCGCATCGACCTTGCCGGCATAGCGGCCATCGAGCGGGGACAGGGCGAGCAGAGCGGAGTCGGACATGTCGGCGGGCAACTGGATGACGGCGGGGGCCACATTCTACGCCGCCCCGGCCGATGGCGGTCGATGCCGCCCCGGACGCCGCACTGCCGTACCCTGCCCGGCAGCATGTCACCGGGAAGCGCCGTGCACGCCGCCCGCCGGCCGGCGCGATCCACGGACTGTCACCCCGCACCTGTTATCGTGATGACAGCCGCCAGCCTGGGAAAACTGCCCGATGCCAGCCGCAGTTTCCCGTTCCCACACGATAGACATGCGGAGTTGCACCGATGAGCAAAGCTTCCCCCACGGATTTCCGTACCGAACATGACAGCATGGGCGAACTGCAGGTACCTGCAGATGCCCTGTGGGGCGCGCAGACACAGCGCGCCGTGGACAATTTCCCGGTTTCCGGGCAGCGCATGCCGCGCGGTTTCATCCGCGCGCTGGGCCTGGTGAAGGGCACCGCCGCCGGCGTCAACGCCGAGCTTGGCCACCTGCCGCGCAACATCGCCAGGGCGGTGCAGGTTGCTGCCGCGCAGGTCGCTGCGGGCGACTGGGATGCGCACTTCCCCATCGATGTCTACCAGACCGGCTCGGGCACCTCGTCCAACATGAATGCCAACGAGGTCATTGCCACCCTGGCCAACCGCGCCGGCAAGGCCGGCCGGACGCCGGTGCATCCCAACGACCACGTCAACCAGGGCCAGAGTTCCAACGATGTGATTCCCACCGCGCTGCGCGTGGCCGCCGCACTGGCCGCGCACGAGGACCTGCTGCCGGCGCTGGCGCACCTGCGGCGCACGCTGGACCGCAAGGGACGCAGCCTGCGCAAGGTGGTCAAGACCGGCCGCACGCACCTGATGGATGCCATGCCGCTGACCTTCGAACAGGAGTTCTCGGCGTGGTCGGCACAGATCGCGTCGGCGCAGGAACGCATCGAGGACAGCCTGAAGCGGCTGCGCCGCCTGCCGCTGGGCGGCACCGCCATCGGCACCGGCATCAATGCCGATCCCCGGTTCGGCGAGCGGGTGGCCAAGGCGCTGAAGGCGCAGACGCGGGTGAAGTTCGAAAGTGCGGCGAACAAATTCGAAGGCCTCGCCGCGCAGGACGATGCGGTGGAACTGTCCGGCCAGCTCAACGCCCTGGCGGTCGCGCTGATCAAGATCGCCAACGACCTGCGCTGGATGAACGCCGGCCCCCTGGCCGGGCTGGGCGAGATCGAGCTGCCGGCCCTGCAGCCGGGCAGCTCGATCATGCCGGGCAAGGTCAATCCGGTGATTCCCGAAGCGACGGTCATGGCCTGCGCGCAGGTGATCGGCCACAACACGGCGATCACGGTCGCGGGGCAGACAGGCAACTTCCAGCTCAACGTGACCCTGCCGCTGATCGCGGTGAACCTGCTGGACAGCATCGGCCTGCTGGCCAACGTGTCCACCCTGCTGGCCGACAGCGCCATCGCTGGATTGAAGGTGCGGGAAGACCGCGTCCGCGAAGCACTGGACCGCAATCCGATCCTGGTGACGGCCCTCAACCCGATCATCGGCTATGAAAAGGCCGCCGCGATCGCCAAGCGCGCGTACAAGGAACAGCGCCCGGTGCTGGATGTGGCGCTGGAAGACAGCGGCCTGGGCGAAGCCGAACTGCGCCGGCTGCTGGACCCGAAGGCGCTGACCGCGGGCGGCATCCAGGGATAGGCCGTGCCCGTGGTAGAGCCGACCCATGGTCGGCTGTGTCCAACGCCCCCGGCGATCAAGGCAGCCGACCATGGGTCGGCTCTACGCCAGCGGCGCGGCACCACGCAGAATCGGCGCGGCAGGTGCACAACGCCGCCCGAGCGCGGACAATAGGCGCTTCGGCAGCCAAAGGGCCGCCTTCCTGTTTCCGCTGCAAGGATTCCCCCCATGGCTGCACGCAGATCCGCCTCCGCGACCAGGCCCGTCGCCATCGAAGTCCAGGCCCGCCCGGGCCAGCCGCTGGGCATGGCCCCGGCCACCTTCCTGCGCGACTACTGGCAGAAGCGACCGCTGCTGATCCGCAATGCGTTCGCCGATTTCCAGACCCCTGTGATGCCGGACGACCTCGCCGGCCTGGCCTGCGAGGACGGCGTGCTGGCACGCCTGATCGAACATGACCGCGGCAGCGACGGCTGGCGCGTGCGCACCGGCCCGTTCGCCGAAGACATCTTCCCTGCCCTGCCCGAACACGACTGGACCCTGCTGGTACAGGACGTGGACAAGTGGGATCCGGATGTGCGCGCGCTGATCGGCCACTTCAGCTTCCTGCCACGCTGGCGCATGGATGATGTGATGATCAGCTTCGCCGCCACCGGCGGTTCGGTCGGTGCCCACGTCGACCAGTACGATGTCTTCCTGCTGCAGGGCCATGGCCACCGCCGCTGGCAGATCGACGCCAGCGAATCGCTGCGCGGCAAGCGTCCGCCGCTGGACTTCCGCCCCGACGTGGAACTCAAGCTGCTGCGCAGGTTCAAGCCCACCCACGACTGGGTGCTTGCGCCGGGCGACATGCTGTACCTGCCGCCGAACGTACCGCACAACGGCGTGGCCGAAGACCCCTGCCTGACATTCTCCTTCGGCATGCGCGCACCGGCGGCGGGCGAACTCATCAGTGATTACCTGGATGCGCTGATCGTAGACGCCGACGAAGCCATCCGTTACCAGGACCCGGACCTGAAGCTGCCCGAGGATCCCAACGAGATCGACGTGGCTGCGATGAACCGCGTGGTGACCGCGCTCAACGCCATCCGCATGAACGATCCGGACCGGCTGGGCGACTGGTTCGGGCGCTTCATCACCACCTACCGGGCAGCCGGCGAAGTGATGCCCAGCGGCCCGGCGCCTTCCGGCGACGAGGTGGAGCAGGCGCTGGCGCAGGGCCTGCTGCTGGAGCGCCACCCCTGGGCACGGCTGGCCTGGCGCCGCGCCACGCGGGGCGCCCGCCTGTACTGCAGCGGGCTGGACCTGGCGGTATCGGTGAAGGATGCGCAGCGCATCGCCGCGCTGGAACGCCTGGACGCGGCGGACTGGCGCGGGCTGTCGGCGAAGGGACGCCAGGCCCTGCAGGAACTGATGGTGCTCGGCTTCTACCAGCTCACCGATCCGCACGCCGGCGACGACGGCATCGACGAGGAACCCGACGACGTACGGGATGCCACTGACGAGGTCGTCGCCGCAGTGGATACGGTGGATACCAGCCACTTCGGCGATGACGTGCGCGAAGTGAACGTGCACGAGGATGGCATTGAAGTGGTGGTCGGCTTCGAGGACCACGACGACGCCCCGGAAGACGGCGACGACGCCGGCCAGCGGCGTCACTGAGCGTGGTGGCGTTCGGCGTACAGGGCGTCTCCCACGCCGCCGCGCATGCCGCCATCCACGGCGTGCGCCAGCAGGTGTTCGTGCTCGAACAGGGGGTACCGGCCGAACTGGAGCGCGACGCGCTGGATCCGGCCTGCCACCACGTCCTGGCCCACGATGCCGACGGGCAGCCGATAGGCACGGGCCGGCTGCTGCCCGATGGGCGGATCGGACGCATGGCGGTGCTGGCCGGCTGGCGCGGCAAGGGCGTCGGCGAGGCGATGCTGGACGCGCTGGTGAAGGCCGCCATCGCCGCAGGCCTGCATGAGGTGCATCTGCATGCGCAGCTGGCCGCGCGCGATTTCTACGCGCGGCTGGGCTTCCTGCCCGAAGGCGCGGTATTCGAGGAAGCGGGCATCGCCCACCAGCAGATGCGGCGCACGCTGGGCGCGGCCGTGGCCATCGACAGCCACGCCGCTGCCGTCGCGGCGACCACCGCGATCATCCATCGTGCCCGCCGCCGGCTCTGGCTGCACAGCCAGCAGCTGGATCCCGGGCTGCTCGATGCGCCGCCGGTGCAGGCAGCGCTTCGCCGCTTCGCCACCCGCCCGCACGACAAGCAGCTGCGGGTGATCGTGCACGATCCGGCCGCCGTCCACTCGGCGGGCTCACCGCTGCTGGCCCTGCTGCAACGGCTGCCCAGCGTGATCCAGATGCGCGAAGCCAGCGATCCGGCCGACCGCGCGCTGGCCTCGGCCTGTGCGCTGAACGATGCCGGCGACTACTACTTTCGTCTGATCGGGCATCGGCTGGATGGCGAAGCGGCCATCGCGCTGCC